>ENA-OSJC01000289-OSJC01000289.1-marine-metagenome-genome-assembly--contig:-NODE-289-length-51758-cov-5.252414_pt1 | contig 51758 bp, 51 predicted proteins | sample MGYA00237885_ERZ534234 | MGnify/ENA primary metagenome ERZ534234 (study PRJEB26413, sample SAMN06343907) | marine metagenome | isolation source: coastal waters | place: Atlantic Ocean: West Antarctic... | reverse complement strand
TCTGCCTCAGAAATATTGAGCACAATTTCATGGAATTTATTTAATAGATTCTTTTCTTCTGCTTTTGTCAGTCCTTTACAAGTTTCGTCAGTTTGGATATTCGGAGAGAATATTCTAGAAGAAAGAAATTTTAACTCTTCGTCGTGCCATAGTAATTTATTAGATTTAATTAAAGCTTGCTTTTGATCTTCATAAAGATCGATGAGGAATTCAACATCTGACGCTGCATAATTTAACTGAGAGTCAGTCAGAGGCCTTCTAATCCAATTAGATCTCGTCTCCCCTTTATCTACTGTTATGCCTAATTTCTTCTCAACCAGACCTTGATATCCAATTGAGTAATGGCCATTTAAAAATGCTTCGGCCAGCTGGGTATCAAATAAATTTAACATTACTTCTCCAGTCCATGAGTAAATAGCCTCTATATCTTCTTTGCAAGAGTGAAATATTTTCGTAACAGAGTTAGAGAACAGAAAATCACACTTCCCTTTAGGATTTCCAATGAGAACTGGGTCAATGAGATATATTTCTTCTAAATCATTAATCTGAAGCAAGGCCAAGCGCATATTATCTTTGGTGGTTCTTCTAAATTCTGTGTCTACACCTACATAAGGTTTTTGTAAGAGTTCTTTATTAAGAAATTCTAAATCTTCTAGAGAATCAATATAAGTAAACATACTTCTAAATCTGTATATTATTATTTTTTTGAATATGCACTACATCAACGGAAGTTTCTTCAGGAGTGAAACCATGTATAGCTTCTTTAAGTATTCTCTTCAATTCCATAACATCATTTTGTTTCTCAGCCTCCTTTAAAAGAAGGATAAAATTATCCAATTCTTCTTTTACTAAGAAATCTTCCTCTGCCCTCAATATTTGTTTATGAAGGGTTTTACTAACATTATCTCCTATCAAGAGTTCTTCGTATAATTTCTCTCCGGGTCTGAGGCCGGTAAATACTATCTCAATATCTCCAGACGGGTTATCTTTATCTTTTAGCTCCATCCCACTCAGACTTATAAGTCTTTTAGCTAACTCTACTATCCTTACTGGCTCCCCCATATCCAGAACGAATACATCTCCTCCTTCACCCATTGCACCAGCTTGAATAACAAGTTCTGCGGCTTCAGGAATTGACATGAAATATCTTATTATTTCAGGATCAGTTACGGTTACTGGCCCGCCTTCTTTAATCTGCTTTTGAAATAAAGGTATTGCGGAACCAGAAGAACCAAGCACATTTCCAAATCTAACCATTGTCATTCTAGTTTTTTTATTATGCTCTTCTGAAGAAAGAGATTGTAAAATCATTTCAGAAAACCTCTTTGTAGCCCCCATTATATTAGTTGGTCTCACGGCCTTATCAGTGGAGATTAATACAAAAGTTCCAACTTCAGAATCAATTGCTGCTTTTGCACAAATTTCAGTCCCAAATATATTATTAGAAACCCCTTCAAATGTATTTTCTTCCACTAACGGAACGTGCTTATATGCTGCCGTATGAAAAATAGTATCTACTTTAAAAATACTAAATATTTCAGTCATTTTTTTTCTATTTGTTACATTTCCAAGAATAGAAAATAAATTCAAGGAAGGATCAAGATCTTCAATCTCTTTCTTGATTGCATAGAGAGAATATTCATTAGAATCCAAAACTATAATTTTATTTGGTTTAAGTTTAGCTACCTGTTTAGCTATTTCAGATCCTATTGAGCCTCCTGCTCCTGTTATAAGTACTACTTTGTCTTTAATGTTTTTATCTAAAAGCTCTTGATTAGCTTCAACTTCTAATCTTCCTAATAAATCAGAGATGTTTACTTCTTTTAATTCAGAAACAAGAACTTTTCCTTGAGCTAGTTCAGCCAACCCAGGTAATATTCTTACTTTTATTGAATATCCTTCAATTTCTTTAAGTAGTTTTCTTAGAGTGGATTTAGAAGCAGATGGCATTGCTATAAGCACTTCATCTACCTTATTTCTTGCAACAAGTTTTTTTAACTTCTTTGGATTGAGAACCTTCACACCTCCTATGGAAGTATTTTGTAAAGAAGTATTAGTATCAAGAAAAGCTACAGGCTGCATCTCAGAACTAACTCTTAGCGCACCTGATAACTGAATACCAGCTGAACCAGCTCCATAGATTACAACTCTTTTCTCAGAGTAATTGTCTGAAAAATAATAATTAGCAAGCAACCTAGAGCCTACTATTAAAAAGGTAGCAGTTAATCCTCCAACTATCCAACCTTCTAATGTTACATCTAGTTTTCCTTCTTTAAATCCTGAATAAGAATATTGTAGAAAAAGATTGAATAAAAATTTAATCACAAAATTCGAAATCACGGCTATCGCAATAGATTGGAGGAGTAAATAAATTACCGAAAAATCAATATATCTTAGAATAGATTTATACACTCCCGCTGTATAAAATAAAGCTATAGAAAGTAAGGAGGTCCAGGCTATCTTAAGGCAATCTATTAATGTTAAGTTATTCAAAGGAATGTCACTTATTATGATTGCAAAGACTGAAGCAACTACTATTAATAAAGCATCAACAAGAGTAGCTAAGATTTGCTTTAATAATCTTGGAGCTGAAAGGAGTTGTTTTTTCAAATTAGTTTCGTACTTCTAAAAATTAGCAGCTATAACTGCCTGTAAATCTTTCATTTAATTATAGTATCTGCTTGATAATATAAAAGGCCTCACCGGATTCAAATCCTGCCTGGCTCCCTCTAAATTTAGCCAACGATTTTACAGCCTCAAGAGACCTTGGGCCTTCTTTTTCTGATATTTGAGATTTAAAACATCTTAATGCTTCAATTTTGGTTTCAAGATTTAGTGAAATATCAACAACTAGATTTTGAGTGAAATTTGGTTCTATATATGGTGCATTCCAATGCGTTTCAGAAAGCGTTTCGTATGCAGCAACCATTTCTATTTCTTTGCCAAATCCAACTGGTCTGGTGGCTACCATGCAACTTTCAAAAATCAATCTATGATCTATATGCCTATCAGGAAATGGACAGAGCACTATATTGGGTCTAAATTCTTTTAAAATTGAGGTTAATTTACTATTAAGAACGTGTACTGGCTCTTCTCCTATCATAGTTGCGGGTATCTCTAAAAAAACTGATTCTTTAACACCTAGAATTTTGTAAGCTTCATAAGCTTCTTTTAAAGTCACTTCATAATCTTCTCTGGAATATAAAGGAGGTAAATGTCCTGAAACAGTAAGAATCATGACTTCATTTCCTTGAGTGATGAACTTATCTATGGAGCCCCCTGCTCCTAACGTCTCATCATCAGGATGAGGGCTTACTACAATAATTCTTTTATTTTTTAATATCATAATTTATGAACTAGAGTTGGTTGAGGCATGGGTAGAAAAAAAGTTCCTATTTCTTTATGGTAATTCACATGTTTGCTCATTATGGGTTCGGAAAAATTCCAAGCTAGTATTAGAAGATAGTCAGGAGCATCTTCATATATTTTATCTGAGCTGAATACAGGAATATGCTTTCCTGGACTAAATAAACCCTGCTTCATTGGATTATCATCAACTATAAAATCTATATCTGTTTTATTAATTCCAAAATGGTAACACAGAGTGGTTGCCTTTGTAGGTGCGCCAAAAGCAGCTACAGATTTACCTTCTTCTTTAAGGGTATTTAACATTTTTTTAAACTTATCTCTTAAGTTATCTATATTTTTTTGAAAATCATAGAGAGCCTGTACTGAGTCAAGTCCAGCTTCTTTCTCCAGATCAATGATGTCCTCTACTGAGTTTTCTATCTTTCTAGAGGCACCTATTCTTTGAACCATCACTCTTATAGAGCCACCTTGAGGAGAAATCCTTTCTACTCTAAAAATTTGAAGATTAAATCTTGAAAATAGTTTTTTTAAAGGTGCAACAGTATGGAAATCTACATGTTCGTGATAGATTGTGTCAAACCATTTATTTTGGAAAACATCTAAAAAATAACCTACTTCCATTACAAAAACACCTTCCGGTTCTAATAAGATCTCCACTCCTTCAATGACACTACCTAAATCATCTATGTGAGCACAAGCATTATGAGAAGTAATCAAACTGGCCTTACCATGATTTTTATTAATTTCTAAAGATATTTCTCTACCAAAAAAATTAGGTAAAGTAGGAATTCCTCTTTCAGTAGCATCATTTGCTATCTTTGTTGCTGGATCAACTCCAAGAACTGGCATTCCTTTTTGTTTAAAGAATCCCAAACAAGTTCCGTCATTTGAACCAATATCTATTACTAATGAATTTTTATTAAGTCCTAACAATTCAGTAATATGATCTGAGTACAAGCTTAGGTGTTCAACAAATACTGATGAAGTAGCTGAAACATAAGAATAGTCATTCTGGAATAGAAATGACGGTTCAACTACATGACCTAATTGAATATGGTGACATGAACTGCAGAAATCAAGCTCCAAAGGGAAAACTGCTTCTTCTTTTGTTAGTTCATCAATTGATAAAAAATTATTACCTGGTGGGGTAGGAGTTAGCTCTACAGCTTTTATAAGTTCAATTGATTCACAAACTCTGCATTCTTTTTTTTTATAAAATGAACCTTTTGTTCTCATAATTTAACACTTTTTGGATCTATCAGTTCTGTTCTAACCACATCATTTTCATACGTCTCTTGATCTCCTCGAGGATTTCTACTGACAGCAACTAGAAGCGTGTCTTCAGTAAATACACATGCATGATCTTCCATAGGAGGAGAGAAAACCATCTCACCGGCTACAAATTTTTCAACTTTTAATTCTTCGTCACTTCCGTGAGGTTTATAGTGATAGTCAAACGCACCCGATACCGTAAACATATAGTGCCAGTCTGTATTGTGGCTATGGTTAGATCTTACCGAGCCTTTCTTAGAAAATATCATAGAAAGATTTTTCATGGGAAAATTTACTAAATGTTGAATATATCCTCGATCATCAATGAATGGCTCTTCAAGAGGTATTCTTGCTTCACTTGGCCACATAGTCTCATCATCTAAATGAATATTTTTAAATTTAAACATTTGTTCTCCTTTATATTTCTTTAATTATTTTTATTTTCTAATTTGTCTACACTCTCTAGTAATTCTGAAAGCTCTAGAATTCTATTTTGTTCTTTATTGGAATGACTTCTGCTTGTAGCATTTCTAAGAAAAGATTTTATCATGAGCTCAAAAGGATTACTTGATTGGATGGGAATAGAAACAATTTTTCCTTGCTGGTCTCTAAGCTCTATTTTTGGTGAATATCTGATGTCTTTAGAAAATATCTTATCTGAATATAATGAGCCTTTATCACCCCAAAGATCAATTGAGTTCCTGTATGACATATTGTAAGACCACTCAATTTGACATCTCATGTCTTTATTAATTAGTAACTCACACCTGCCCTCTTCATCAATAAGTGAAGTTTTATTATATTTCTTAAAAGAGGAAATTATATCTAGTTTATTTACTTCAAATAAATCTAAAACAAACGATAAAGGATAAGAACCTACATCATATAGGCAGCTAGCTCCAAGTTTTTTATTGCCCCTGAATCCATTAAGTTCAAAAATAGGTAGCCCAAAATCAATTCTTAATAATCTAATTACACCAAAATTCTTTTCTCTGACCAACTTCTTAATCTCTTGATATTGGGGATGATAAAAATACATAAAAGCTTCGCTAACCGACAGCCCTGAACTATTTGCTAGGCTTATTAAGTTTTTTGCATCTTCAAAATTCATTGTAAGAGGCTTTTCAGACCATAAATGTTTACCTGCTTTTAAAACCTCCAATCCTTGTTGATAATGTAATCCACTGGGAGTTGACAAATATATGGCATCTAGCGAGGTATTACCTAACATTTCCTGTTCGGTCTTCCAGGCAATACATGAAAATTCTTTAGAATTACTTTCAGTTATTTCTTTGTTTCTAGAATACAAGCCTATAAGCTCTATTTCTTCAACTTTGTTGAGTGCAGGTAATATATTCTTGATAGCGTGCCTGCCCAAGCCCCACAAACCAACCCTAAATTTCTTATTTTTTTGGGCCATTCCATTCATCTATTGTTGCCTGTCTGCTTCTAGCTAAAGTTAATTTACCCTCAACAGTGCTTCTAGTTATAGTTGAACCAGAACCTATCGTAGAGAATGAACCTATTGCTACAGGTGCAACCAAATTTACATTTGAACCAACATAAGCTCCAGCTCCTATAAAGGTTTTTTTTATTTCCAGGCCATTGTGATTACAAGTAATGGTTCCAGCTCCAATTGTTACATCTTCCTCTAAAGTTGCATCACCCAGAAAAGCCATATGATTAATCCTGCAGCCCTTTGCTATAGTACTTTCTTTTATTTCAACAAAATTTCCAATCTGACATCTAGCACCTACAGAACTTCCTCCTCTAACTCGAGCAAAGGGTCCAACGAAAGATTCTGATCCTATTTGACTTGATTCAATTAGTGAAAAAGATTTTATTAGGCAGCCCGATCTAAGTACACTATCTTTTATAAAACAATCATTCTCGATTGTCACATTATCTTCAACAATAACATCTCCATCAAAAATTACATTTTTCCCAACAACTAGGTTCTTTCCAACTGAAAGGCTACCATTAATGTCTATAGAAAAAGGTTTTTTTAAGGTCGAACCTCTCAGTAAAAGGAGTGAAACTGAGAGAAAATTTTTAAAGTAACTTAGCATTTTTATCGTTTAATTAAAATTAAGATCTAATTACTTATCAGAGTATCTTGGACCATAAGTGAAATTAAAGACTAAAACAGGCGAAATTGCCAAGAATAAGTAAAGGGGTAAAAATATGGGCTTTAAGATAGACAGCATTGCCAAGGGAGTAAGCCAAAATATATGATAAACAGAAACTCCTAATGTAACGGCTAAATGATTTTCTTTAATTCTTGCAAGGTTTTGATAAGCATGGCTTCTATGGGCTCCGTACCATTTTTTTATATAAATAAGCCTATAAGTTGTAGTTGCAATTGTTTCCGTAAGTGAAAAAGAAAGCATAATTATCCAAAACCACAACAAATAAAAATTTTCATAAATAGTTTTTATAAGAATAAAGTTAATCATTAGCCCGAGAAAAAGACTGCCAGAGTCTCCCATAAATAATTTATTTTTTGATAGGTTTACTACCAGAAAACCAAGAAAACATGAGATGAGTATTGCTAGTTCAAATTCATTTGTAAAATTTTTATCTAAATGATCAGCAGCTATTAAAGAGGATATAAAAATAGATATTCCTATGGAAGATGCCAATCCGTCTATTCCATCCATGAAATTAATTGTATTCAAGTTCCAAGTCAGAAAGAAGATAGTAATCATAAAAAATAAAATGATTTGAAGATCAAATTTAAATAGCCCAATAGGAAAAACTATTATCAAAACTAAAAATGAGAAGATTATTTGAAAAAATAATTTAATTGGAGCCTTTATATTTCTGATGTCATCTATGAATCCAAAAACAGAAATAATCATTCCTAAAATAAATATTAATAGAGTTCTATAATCATCAATAATCTGCAAATACCAACCAAGGTATATGAAAAGATTTGCAATTAAAGCAACGATTAATCCTCCGCCTTTAGGCGTTTCTTCGGCATGAAGTGTTCTAAAGTTTAACTCTGCAGTTAATCCTTTCTTTTTTGCAAAATCTCTATATAAACACGAAGCAATCCAAGTAAAAAAACCAGCAAATATCACTAGTGGTAATAAAGTAAGCATTAAATTATATCTCTGTTAAATGCAGATTCGATTTGAAGTGCAGATTTTCTAACTGAGAAAGAATCAGCGAGGACATTTTTAGCATTACTTCCTCTTAGATTCCTAATTTCTAGATTTTCTATAAATAATTTAAGATTTTTATCTAAAGAATCTAGGTTTCCACCTTCTACCACATAACCAAATTTACGATTCTTAACCATGGTTCCAAATTCATTATTTGCATTAAGATAGCAAAATAAAGGTTTGGAAAAATGCATGTAATCAAAAGACTTACCAGGATAATTATTTGCTTCTAAATTTTTATCGAGGCATACCAAGCCGCCGTCTGCCATTGATACTAAATCTAGATATTTTGCACGTTCCATCATTGGAATTAACTTTATATCTAAATTAGATTGGTTTATAAAATTAGAAATTGAATCTTTTTTTTCACCACTTCCTATGATGATGATTCTAAGCTTCTTAGCAGAATCCAACCGGGACAATAAAGATAGAAACCCTTCTAGATCTTGTGCCAGACCCAGACTGCCGCCGTATATTAAATTAATTTTATCTTTTGCAAGAAATGAGGAACTATCTGTGTTGTTGCTTTTAGATTCTGAGACAGAAAACCAATTAAGGAGATGCTCTACCTGTATATCTGTATTTTTAATAATGTTCTTAGCGTAACTAATATCAGCAATAGATTCCACGCCTATAGTATTGGCAGAAAGAAAAGATTTCCTTTCATATATTTTAAAAAAATAATAAATAATGCCTTTCTTCATCTGCCCTATCTTAACTAGCCAGTCTGGGAACAAATCTCTAACAATCAAATAAGAGTGTATAGACCATTTATTTTTTATAAAATTTACTGCTTTGCCAAAAAAGATTGAAGGCGAATAGTAAAGCACGGCATCAATCTTTTTTTGGTTATTTAAAAAATCTGATTTAAGGAAACTAATTATCATCCTTGAATACGATAGTTCAATTAAAGCCCGTTTAATCTTACTAAAGCCTGGATCAGGAACAGACAGTCTTATTACTTTAACTTGATTTATTATATCTACAGATAGCTTACTTCTTATAGAAGAGCTAAAAGTCAAAACCGTGACTTCATGACCCAAGTTAATCAGATCTTCAGCTAAAGTTTTGAGCATAAAAGAAGCGGACTTTTGATCAGGGTAGTAAGTAACGCTGATTAAAAAAATATGCATTAGAAAAGATACCGCTATGTCGGAGACTACTTACTCCAGACTGTTCTGTTTATATAATCTATATAACTTAAGACTATCCTTACGATCTTCTTTGAAACAATCTTTGATTTGTAATCAGGTATCTCAGGAATTAACCTTTCAGATTCGGTAAACTGCGAAGTAACTACTTCTATGGCTTCTATTACTTTATCTCGCTTTAAACCAGACATGATTAAAGTTCCTTCATCCATTCCTTCCGGTCTTTCATGAGCATTACGGATAGTAATGGCAGGCAAATTTAACAAAGAAGATTCTTCGGTTATTGTTCCGCTATCTGAAACAACACATTTAGCAGAAATTTGAAGTCTCAGATAGTCCATTAGACCAAAAGGTTTTAAAAATTTGATTAGGTCATTTTTAACTTCTATTCCTATCTCTTTTATCTTTTTTGCAGTCCTCGGGTGAAGGGAAACTATTACAGGAAAATTATATTTATCAGCTAAAGCTTCGAGGGTATCCATTAGATCAATTAAATTTTGTTTTGAATCTACATTCTCTTCCCTGTGAGTGCTAATAACAAAGTATTCTCTATGTTTAAGATTTAACTTATCTAAAATATCTGATTTTAAGTATTTATCTTTATAGTACGTTAAAACTTCATCCATATGAGAGCCAGTTTTTATAATGGTCTCTTGAGGTATGCCTTCAGCTATTAAATACCTCCTAGCATGCTCAGTAAGAACCAAATTAATATCACTTAAATGATCAAGTACCTTTCTGTTAAGTTCTTCTGGCACTCGTTGATCAAAGCACCTGTTCCCTGCTTCCATATGAAAAACAGGTATTTTTTGCCTTTTAGCTGAAATAACAGATAAACAGGAATTAGTATCCCCATAAAGCATAACAGCATCTGGGTTTTCGGATTTCATGACTTCATCACTCTTAGCTATTATCTGTGCAATATTTTGAGCAGCTGACTCTCCATCAACCCCAAGAAAGAAATCTGGTTTTCTAATATCAAGTTCTTCAAAGAATATTTGATTTAACTCATAGTCATAATTTTGTCCTGTATGAACCAAAAGGTGATTTGTATGGATGTCTAATTCCGCAATGACTCTGCTCATTTTGATTAACTCGGGTCTTGTACCGACTATAGTCATAACCTTAAACATTTTTTTGCTCCTTTATGTAATCTAAGTTATTAAGAATACTTATTGTTTCTTCCAAGTTTAGTTGTTTAGTGCTGTGAGAGGTGTAGTCTTCACTTAAAGAAATGCTTTTCTCCCCATCTGTAAAATATTTATTGTAATTCAAGTCTCTATTGTCGGAAGGGATTCTAAAATACTGCCCCATGTCCTCTACTTTTGCCATTTCTTCTCTAGAAACAAGGGTTTCAAAAAGTTTCTCTCCATGTCTAGTACCAATGATTTTATCTTTTGATTTGGAAGAGAAGATTTCAACCAATGCCTTAGCAAGATTGTCCATAGTAGCTGAAGGAGATTTTTTAACAAAAATATCACCTTGTTTTCCTTTTTTAAAAGCGTGAATAACTAAATCTAAAGATTCGTCTAAAGACATTAAGTACCTAGTCATGGCCGGATCTGTAATGGTTAAAGGTTTATTCTGTTTAATTTGAGAGACAAACAATGGAATTACTGAGCCCCTTGAAGCCATAACATTTCCATATCTTGTGGCGCAGAAGACCGGCCCCGAAGCCTTCGCTTCTCTAGATTTTGCGATCATAATCTTTTCCATTAAAGCTTTTGTTTGACCCATGGCATTTATAGGATAAACAGCTTTATCTGTACTTAAACAAATAACCTTTTTTACGCCATTAGAGATAGCAGCATTAAGAACATTCTCAGTACCCAAGACATTAGTCTTTATTGCTTCCAGTGGATAAAATTCACAAGAAGGTACTTGTTTGAGCGCAGCAGCATGAAAAACAAAGTCAACTTCTGAGAAGGCTTTATCAATACAAGAATAATCGCGTACATCACCAATAATAAATTTTAATTTTTTATTATTTAGCTCAATCCGTAAATCTTCTTGTTTTTTTTCATCTCTACTAAATATCCTTATTTCTTTTATGTTCGAGTCTAAGAATCTTCTTAGCACTGCTCCTCCAAAAGAACCTGTCCCCCCAGTAATTAATAGTGTCTTTCCATTAAACATCGTCTTTTCCTAAATTATCAGTATGCATATTATCTATCATTTCTTCCCATGAAGGTGGGGAATAGCTTGTTTTGGAGTTAAAAAAAGAAGAATTTAAAGTTCTATCAATACAAAATTCGGTATTTGGCTTAATTTTTACATCTAAAGAATATTGAGCAGCAATTAATTCTAAAAGTCTGAATTTAGAAATAGGTTGTCCCGCAACATGAAAGAGACCGGACAACGACTTATCTGTAAGAAAATAATTTTCTATTACATTAGATAACTCAAAGGTGGTAAGACCAGAAAAGAATGCATTTTTATAACCAAAACAAGATTTTTTTTGCGATAAAAACCATTCCAATAAACCATAGTTCGTTTTATCTTCATGGCCTATAGTTGAAGTTCTTATAGTTATATCTTTATTATTTATAACTTCACCAAAAGCCTTAGATCTGCCATACAAATCCAAGGAATCAGGAGTATCTTCTTCCTTATAATCACCTTTTTTTCCTGAATAAACACAATCAGAGCTTATTTGTATCAGCTTAGAATTTGATTTTGAGATAACCTTAGAAATATTATGTGGCAATAAGGAATTTAGAGGAATTGAAACTAGCTGATCTTCGGAACCTTCTATGTGCTTGGTAACACCTATACAGTTGATAATATACTCTGGTTGTATTTCATGGATTATTTTTTCTAAAAAATTTTCACCATATTTATAATCAAAATACTGAATCTCTTTATTGTGCTGATCTTCATTTTTATTTCTTGATGAACCGTAAACTTCTAAGGATTTATTTTTTTTTAGTTGAGAAAATAGTGTCCTACCTATCAAGCCAGTTATTCCTAAAATCAAGATTTTCATATTAAAATTATATTATTAAGTAAGTTCATAGAGACTTCTCCAAGTTCTATCTGCTGTTTCTTTCCAAGAATACTTTGATATAACTGCTGGGATTTTTTCTTTGATTAATTTTCTGTTAAAACCGTCAGTAAATATTTTTTCTATATTTAAAGCTAAGTCCGCCGGATCTTCTGGATTAAAATAAATAACAGCATCTTCACCAAACTCTGGCATAGGCTGAATATTTGAACACAAAACTAAACAACCAGATGAAAGTGCTTCCAAAAGGATATTAGGGCAATTTTCTGTTTTAGAAGCATAAATAACAAAGTTACAGTTTCTATAAAGATTAGGCATGCTTTCGTAAGGAACCTTCCCACTAAGAATTATTCTGTCTGAAAGGTTTTTACTGTCTATCAGATTTTTTACCTCCCTTGAGTAGCCTATATTTGATTCTTGTATTGATCCCGCCATCAAGAGCTTTGGCAAGTCTAACCCTTTTGATAATGCTATTGAGTATGCCTCTACAACTTCTAATTGAGACTTGTAAACATCAATAGTAGAAGGGTAAAGGATAAAATCCTCGTCATCAGATAATGCTTCTATTTTGTAGCTATCAGAATCTTTTTCTTTAAAGTCAACTCCATGAGATATTAACAGGCTCGACTTAAGTGGTTTTTTTAATTTATTTTGTATTACAGATTTAGCAAATTTAGAAATGAAAATAACTAAGTCTGACCTGCCCATGCTATCTAAAAAAACTTTGGATAAGATCCAATTTCTTAGACGCATGAAACCAAAAGGATATTTCTTTCTCTGTACTTCATCAAAAGGTATCATGTTTCTAAACATAGTAACTATCTTGCATCTATGAAAAAGTAACTTTGGTACCACACCACCAGGGCAGAAAAAAACATCTATTTTCATTTTATAGAGCAATCTTGGAAGAAAAAGAAACTCCCAAATAGATCTGAATATGGGATTACTTGCAGCTGAATAAACTCTGTGTATTTTAAAGTCTCTATTTTTGATTTCAAATTTAGATCCTTCAGAAAGCAAAAATATAACGTCTAGATCCTTTCTATTATAATATTTAATCAGATTAAGAAGGTATGTTTGGCCCCCACCATCTCTTGCTGAGAGAGCATTAATAAGTACTTTAGGCCGAACACTCAAAATTATATTCTTTTATCTGCTTTAGCCACGACGCCATTGTCACCATACCAAACTTCTATATTTTCAAATTCTTCATCACCAAACCAAGACCTAACCTCTTTGAGGGTTTGGGGATGATCATGTTCTGGAGAATACATATCAAAAGTATCTAATACGGACCAATCTCTATTTATTTTTTTTTCTAATAGCAGTTCGGAATATTCAACTATAGGAAATATTCTTGATCCCACTTTACCAAAGATTGATTTTGATAATCTGACTGCAGGAATCATCAAGGGAGAAAGAATACTAATTATATTAAACAGTAGAACTTGGTTCATTCTCTTTGTTAAGGGCCTCAGCACATACTTCCATTGCAAATAGTGGTGCCATTTGAGTGCGTAGCAATCAATAAAAATTGAACCTCCTGGTTTTAATTTCTTCTTAAGGCTCATAAAAGCTTCTCTTGGATTGGGTGTATGTTGGATTACTCCCAGACACAAAACATAATCAAAAGAATTATCTCGGAAGGGGATTTTAAAAATATCTCCTTGGAATATATTTAGATTCTCTGCGCTTTTGTTGTTAATAAAATTTGCTTCTACAGCAGAAGAATAATCAAAAGAATAAAGAGCTCCAGCACTTCTTACTAATACTTCAGTAAATCTTCCAGCGCCAGAACCAGCTTCAAGTACTTTCTTATCTTTAAGATCATCTTTCCAATTAAAAATTTTTGATAGTCTGTCTTCTGAGATAGACTTTCCAGTATGGCTATCTAATTGCGTTTCTCTAAATTTATTCCATTGGTAACCAAATGAATCTGAGTAATTATTTAATGGCACGAACCTAAAAATGCTGTTTTTTTGTGGGTAACTCTTAATACACTCCGGGCAATCAAGGCAAAGGCTTTCGGAATCATCGTCTTGTAAAACTAATTCTCCAAGGCATTCTGGGCAAGAAAATAAGTGTCTTTCAATATTTTTCATAAAAACTAATTTAACTTTATATTATATTCTTTTATCCAAAGCTCGAACATTAATAATCCAAATAGCCTTTCGCTATTATTGTTTCCTCTATCTTGAGAATCTAAAAGCTCAGATATAATTCTTTTGTCATATATTTTACTAGCTTGTAAAGCCTCAAAGAAGAATTCTCTCCAAGGTCCTTTTTTTAGCCATTCATTAAGGGGTATAGAGAATCCTTGCTTCCTATTGTAGTCGAACGAATCAGGGAGAACCCTTTTACAAAGATTTTTAAGAAGAATTTTTCTTTCAACAGGTGAGGTCTTTCTTCTTGAATGAACTTTTGAGAAAGCAAACTCTATAATTTCGACATCTAATAAAGGCGCTCTAATCTCGAGCGAATTTAACATACTTGATCTGTCTACTTTCACAAGAATATCTTCGGGTAGATAAGTTTGGAAGTCCATTCTTGTTATTCTATCCAACAGATCACTAGTTTCTGGTATTAAAATTTTTCTGTGCTCTTCTGCATAATGCCCCAACTCAAGATTCTTTAATAAACTCTTTCTTATTTTTGAATCTAAATGAGTTGCTACAAAAGGGAGTCCTTTTTTGGAATTAAAATCTATATTCCTTAACCATTCCCTGCCTTTAAATCCATATGGTAAATAAGAGGCTTTTTTAGCAATTAACCTCTTTAAAAATGGAGGGATAAATTTAGCACGCTGATGTGTCCATAAGAGTCTGCTGTGGGTAGAGTAGCCACCAAATAATTCATCTCCTCCGTCTCCGCCCAAAGCGACAGTGCAGTACTCCTTGATCAGCTTACTAACCAAATAAGTTGGGATCATGGAAGAATCTATCATAGGTTCATCAAACTGCCTTGCCAGGTCATACAATATTTCTGGTTCAGGCTCACTTGCTGATAATTCTGTATGTGATGTATTAAAAGCTTCAGAAATTAATTTAGCATGCTTTGTTTCGTCATATTTCTTAAATCCAGGAAAGCCCACAGTAAAAGTTCTAATCTCTTCTCCGCTTCTTGCAGCCATTGCGGTTACTAAACTGGAATCGACACCTCCACTTAATAGCACACCAACCGGGACATCTGATACAAGTTGACGTTTTACTGAATTTTCTATTAACTCTTCAAGTTCATCCAAAAGATCTTCTTCTGAAGTATCTGCATTCATTGGATTAAATTTAGGCAAAGACCAATAACTCCAAATCTTACTTTCAAAAGTATCCAAATTTACAACCATTGCATTAGCTGGAGGAAGTTTTTTAACATTTTCTAAAATAGATCTATTCCCTGGTACGTAACCAAAAGAAAGTAAGCTGTCTAGCGATTTATCATCAATTTTATGATTCTTATATGAGATGATTGGTTTTAATTCTGATGAAAATATAAAACTTTCTGAATCTAGGGAATAAAATAAAGGCTTCTCTCCTGCTCTGTCTCTAGCCAGGAATAGTTCATTATTTTTTTTATTTAATATAGAAAAGGCAAACATGCCATTCAATCTTTTTACACAGTCAGCTCCCCACTCCTTGTAGGCAATTAAAATTACCTCCGTATCCGAATAGGTCTTAAAATTATAGCCAAGAGCCCGCAACTCACCCCTCAGCTCCTCAAAGTTATAGATCTCTCCATTAAATACAATAATTAGCTCTTCATTTAAGAATTTCATCGGCTGATTGCTTTCTTCATTTAAATCAATTATTGCTAAACGCCTATGTCCCAAAGCAATTTTCTTATCTTCAGACAACCAAGACCCACCATTATCTGGACCTCGATGGATCATCAAATCTCTCAGATAGCGGACTTCATCCTGATCAAGGATGGTCTCTTTTGAAGCTAGTCCTAATATCCCACACATTATGAAGTTATTATTTTATAGATATTTTCTACTGATTTAGTAATTTTACCAGAGTGGTACTTGGATATTTGATTATAAGCTAAGTCCACTCTGAATGCAGCGCCCTTGGGGTCATTGATAAGCTTCATAATCATATCAGCCAGTTGGCTTGTATCTTCACTTTTAAAAAATAAGGCAGAGTTTGCATCTAAAATATTAGAATGTGCATTTATATTGCTCAGAATGACAGGGCATTTTGCTGCAACAGCTTCAAGAACTACATTGGGCATGCCTTCATAAAGGCTTGCATGGACAAGACCAAGAGACTTAGGAAGATAATTCCACCATACATCCTTTCTACCAAGAAAAATTATTTTCTTCTGCAAATTTCTATTAACTGTTAACTGTTCTAATTCTCCTTTCATAGGCCCATCTCCTATTATTAGAAGATTAAAGTTCACCGAATCCAATAGCTCCACAGCCTTAATTAAAGTTTTATGATTCTTAGAGGGTATTAAAGATCCAACTGATAGAATAAAAGGCACATCCATCAAAAAATCCTTTGAACTTTCTTTTAAAAAAGAATTTTGTATTTGATTTGGATCTATAGAGTTTGCTATGAAATCTACTTTCAAAGGGTTGATAATTTTGTTCCAGTAATCCATGCCTTCTTCTGAGTTGGCAATTACATAAGTGCTATATTTACCAAGAAATTTTCTTAAAAAAACTAAAATAGGGTTTACAGCATACGCTCCCCTTTCAGAAACATAAGCTTTGGCAGAACTCCTTTCATTTATTATCCAATTTAAATTAAGCACTATACTAACTAGACCTCCTAAAACATCCATATGAGAAAGCCAGGTATTTATAATAGTTTTCTTTTTTCTACTAAAAGATAGTGTTCTAAGAAATATACTAAAACAACTAAGAATTCTAAATTCTCCAACTACTAATATTTCTATACCAAGTTTTTCCAGTGTCTTCCTAGTTTGAGGAGAGATATTGCATAATATTACTGAAACATCCCAATTATTTTTCCTTAAATTAAGTATCAATGACAAAGCCTGTCTTTCAGCACCTCCTCCTTCTAATGAGGGAATCATGTGCGTTACTGAATTCATTAACTTTTAGTTTTTGTGCTTAAGCATGAAAGGAACTAATAAAATTCTGCTCAAAATATATATAAATAATAATGAGGGAAGATAAATCTGCAATGAATCAATAATTAATCTGAAAGAAGTATCCCTAATCGAAAGTACAATATTTACTAGTAGCAATAACTGGAAAGGTAAAAACCACCAAGGGCAAGATTCTCTTTGAAAGAATTTCATAAGTGCTGAGCAGATCAATCCAAGTAGGAAACCTCTCCAAATTGCATCAATATAACCATTACCAATTATAATTTCTGAAATAATACCGAAAGAAAAACCTACACCTAGCTCAATATAAATAGGATAAAATTCTTGCATAAACCAGACGCTCAAAGTACTTTTTTCAAACCACAGTAGCTGGCTCGGTATAAATCCAAAAAAATCAGAGAATCTAATTGATAAAGGTACATCTATTCCACTGTCTTGCTTTTTGTGAAGCAATTCAACTGCATTTCCCCATAACATATCAAATTCGCCTACACCTGTAATTAAAATATCTCCCGATAAACCCCTTACAATCCCTAGTAGTAAAAATAATGCAATACTTGCAATCCCTGTAAATATAAAGAATCTTAAAGATATTGGGCTTACAAAGATATGTCTTAAAACTAGTAATATAAAAAAATAAAAAAACAATGGAGATCTGGCTCCTCCAATATTTAAGATTAAGAAAATAAGAGCCAAGATCAGTATAAGTAATTTAGTCTTTTTGTATTTCTGAAACAGTCCTATGTTAATGATTATCCAGGCTGTGAAATCAAAACCTGAAAAAATTTTAGAGATTTGTCTTATACCTAAGGGCAAGTTATTCCCTATAGCATAGGATTCAGCATAGGAGTCGGCTTTAGGAATGATTGAAAAAGATCCAAAGAATATATTGATCGAAGCATTTATAAATATAACAACAAGCGCGGCGAACATTAATGAATTTTTAATATCTTGCCTTTGTATAGGTGATTTAAGATTTCCTGATTTAGGAAGACAATAAAAACCTAAGATAAAAAATGCTAGATATATCCAACTAATATTTAAGAGGTACACCATGTCTTCAGGAGTGGTCCCTAAATTGTAAAGCCTTTTGTTTATTACTAAATATTCTCCTCCTTGTAAGAGCCAAAATAAACCCGGTAAAGTAGTATATAAAACAAAAAAAAGGATCCAAAAAATACCAATGTCGTCTAATGGAACCTCACCTACTGTTCTATATCTATAAAAGAAAGCAAAAACACCTAACAACAGAAGGACTGATATTTGAATAAGGACAACAGAAGTCATTTATTTAGAAAGTAATCATATTTTGAAACTAAGTAACCAGCCGGTAAAGTTAAGAGACACAACAATCTAACAATCTTACGCTCCAGTACTCCAGCTCTTTGAGAGAATAATAAATTTGAATGGAAGAAATATCTATTGAATTTTATGGAAGATTTTATAAAAAATATAAAATGTAATAAATTTGAAAAGTTAATATATTTTAGCTCTTCGGCACAATATAGAGCTTTCCCCCAGCTACCATGTGCAACAGATGCGCCCGCAGCCATCATAGTTTCAACTCCTTGGGTATTTAAATGATACTTTCTGTAAAATTTAGAAGAATAGATAATTTTTTTATCTTTTGTTACCTTCAGCCACACATTTCCTTCAATAATGTATTCAGTATTTCCTTCCTTAACAGGAAAAGGGTTCTCCTTCATTAAATCTGATTTAATAATATGTAATTTCTCTCCTTTTATCTTTTTCTGTAAAATTAAATCAAAGAAATTTCCTTCTATATCTTCGTTTTCTGATATTTCTTGAAATCCCCCTTTATGAACTTGAATTATGTTTCCAATAATTCCTGCGTATTCATTTAAATTTGAAGTGGGTATTGCATGCCAAATTTCTTTTAAGTTAACCAAGCAGTCTTTTGTTAGTTCATCGTCAGAATCTATAGGTAAAAAAAGCTCTCCTCTTAAATACTCCAAGGCTGCATTGTGAGCAGTATGCTTGCCTCCATTTTCTTTATAGATATATTTAATGGGAAATTTAGAAAGAGACTGAAATTCTTTAATAAGCTTAGCAGTATTATCTGACGATCCATCATCAACAACGATCCATTCAAAAAGTGTATTATCTTGCAAACAAAGGCTATCATACAAACGTCTTAAGGTATGTTCTCTATTGTATGTGGGTGTGAATACAGAGAATAATAAAGAACTTTCTTGCATCAATCTATTAATTTTAAAAAACTAAGAACTGGCCTAAGAAGTGCTCTAATTTTCTTTGGTAGATTGTTAGCTATTGGACCTAGAGTTTTTTGCAATAACCATCTTAAAGTTTCAAAGGTACTCATTATTTTTCTTGAGCTAAGATCAACACCAATACCTTTTAGATAAAAATACAAAGCCTCCCACGGAAACCACTTTCCTCTTTCAACTACATGATGCCTATAAGTAAGCACAGGCTTGAAAACACTATAAAAATTTTTATATTTCTCTGATCTTATTGATCCTTTATGCTCAAACTCCCAAATACTTTCATCAGGTTCTAATAAATCTAAAAGAACATCAGAATTCCATATAGCTGATTGTGTAGATACCCTAAACTTTGATCCAGGGTTTATTATTCCAAGACCTTTATAAACTTTGTTGTTGGAATCCGGCGACGGTCTAGGAATTAGCCTAAGCATTGGTATATTTTCTTTTAAAGATAAATCTAAAAGATCACTTACAGATGAAGAATTCACCTTGGATCTCAAAAAAAAGTCCTCTAAAATCAATAGAACTCTTTCTGACTTAAGTTCTTGAGTAGCTATTATTAACCTATCTGACCAGTTTGTACTTTTTCCAGCTTTGATAGTTTTTACATTTTCAACAGTGCAATCCTTTTCTTCAGTTAGTAGATAAATTGGGTAAGGGCAATCTCCCCAATATTTAAAAAAACTATTAAAAAATGGTGTCCATAAGTCTGAGTAAGCATCACAAGAAGAAACTATGATTGAGCATGTATTTTTATAATGATCATTCACTTCTACTTCTCCATACTGAGTATATTTCTTCAAAAGTAGACTTTAGATCTTTAGTAATAGACCAATTAGGATAATGATCTTTCATTTTAGTAAGATCACTGTAGTAACAGATGTGATCACCTTCCCTATTCTCATCTATATAAACAAATTTACTTTTCTTACCTGAAATACTTTCTATTAAGCTAAAACTTTCCAAGATAGAAATACTGTTTTCTTTACCCCCGCCTATATTATAAACCTCAGCGGACCTAGGAGAATTTACAAATTCTGCTATAAAAGATGCTACATCAAAAGAATGGATGTTGTCCCTTACTTGTTTTCCTTTGTATCCAAAGACCTTATATTCTATTTCCTCCACATTGCATTTTATCAAGTAACTTAGAAAACCATGCAATTCCACACCACTATGGTTTGGTCCAGTTAAACAACCTCCTCGAAGGCAACAAGTAGGCATGTCAAAATATCTACCGTATTCTTGAACCATAATGTCTGCAGCGACTTTTGAAGCTCCGAATAAAGAATGCTTTGACTGATCAATCCTCATAGATTCAGATATTCCATTAATATAAGTAGGATCATCAAATTCCCATCTAGTTTCAGTCTCCATCAATGAAATTTCATTAGGTGAATCTCCATAAACCTTATTCGTTGACATGAAGACAAAGGGAGAGTCTTTACAATATTTTCTAGTGGGTTCAAGCAAATTTAAAGTTCCAACTGCATTTGTATCAAAGTCATCAAATGGGATAGCAGCAGCTCTATCATGTGATGGCTGGGCAGCAGTATGAATTATAAGTTCAGGTCTAAGCTGCTTTATCAGTCCATCAATTCCTTCTCTATCTCTAATATCTACTTCATGATGAGTAAAATCCTTAATATCTCTGCTTAGCGTTTCCTGATTCCATCTAGTATCACCTTGTGGACCAAAGAATTGGGCTCTCATGTTATTGTCTACTCCATGAATATGATGACCTGCAGAAGCAAAATATCTTACGACTTCACTACCTATTAATCCACTTGAGCCTGTCACTAAAACTTTCATAAACTATTCTTTTTTGAGTGTATAAATTCCACAAGCATATTTTTCATTAAAAATATCCTTAATATCTGCGTTCAGATGAAGAGAACCCTTATCATCTACGAAATCAAATCGTTCCAATTTCATCTTGTCAGACCAAGAGAGGATCTCTCCAGGATCAAAAACTCTTTGAGAGTTAAAATGAACACCTGGATTATCAGATATTGGGAAAGAGATGTATAAAATACCTCCTTCTTTTAATATCTCAACTATATTTCTAAATCCCAAGATATGACCATCTGGATCTATAGTATCTCCATATCTACCCAAGCCAAAATGTTCTATAGCATGCAAGCAACTTATTGAATCACAAGAATCCTTTAGATCGACAACATCATTCATAAGGTCTCTTTTTAAAAAAATAATATTTTTATGAATAGATTTTTTTAGGTCTCTAATGTCAAGAACTTCTATTTCTCTATACGAAGCCACATGAGAGACAAAACCATCTATTCTGCTGCCAATATCAACATGTCTATCAGGATTTCTTTTGTGAATAAGTGAAGCTATTAAAAGGTCTTGATGAAAATAATGGCCGGAAGCATCTCCTGCAGAGTCTTCATAATCGTTTAATTCAGGATATAAGAGACTAATTTTTCCGCCTTTACTGAGAAAGGCTTTCCTGTCTCTAATGAATTTAGGAATCTTAATTAATGAAAGAAATTTTCTTGCATCAAAGCCAAAAAAGTATAAGAAGAAGTACAGTTTTTTTAAAAGCTTAAGCATCAGGTTGCCTTTTGTTTAGTTTCACTTTAATGAGAGAAAGGTATAAAGAAAAAAATAAATATCTAGATTTTTTTAAGATGAAAGAAAAAAGAAAAAACATTTTTTCTAATCCAGGAAGAGTTGAAATTCTAAAAAAAGTTTTTAGAGTTGAAGAAAAATAATAGTGGTAATCACGAACAAGATCTGTAGCTAAAGCACTGGAGGAAACACTATTAGGATGTATTCGATAGCCCATTGATATAGTTGATAGAAAATATCCTTTGCAGTTAGAAGCTACAACATGATTAAAAATTCCCTCAAAAAAATTAATGATATGCTTAGGTCTCAGATCAAATAGTATGTATTTATTTTCTAAAAAAATAGATTTCTTAAAAGTAGCATAAAAAATCATTGCCGACTCTTCTAATGAAGCTAAACTGAACTCATAGTTAGTCTTGCAACCTATATATGGATCCATGATAGAATTTTTTATGGAAGATTTAGTATCCATTATCCTTACATCGGAAAGGATATAGTCATACCCTGACTCTAAAACAGATATAGCTTCCTCTACAAAATTAGAGTTAATCAATGTATCGTCTTGATCCAAGAACTTTATATATTTAGACTCTAAGTGAGCATTCGAGACAAGAAATTCAAAATTAGAAAAAGAACCAAAATTTTCTTTCCTTTCTATTAGTCTGATCCTATCGTCTTCTATTGCCAAGGATTTACAAATTTCTAATGTTTCATCGCTAGATGCATCATCAGCGATTAATAAATCTATATTTTCATAAGATTGCCTAAGAACTGACTTAATAGCTTCCTCAACGAAGGCTTCACCATTATGAGTGGCCATCAAGATTGATATTTTGGGACTACATGAAGTCATTATTTTAACTTCAACATCTCCAATGTCTCAATAATTCTTGATTCCATATTTCCTTTATACTTAAAACCAGTTTCTAAGAATTTCTTTGCTGAAACTTCGTAAGATAGCTGATTCATTATCTCGTTGTCTACGAAATCTATTCTCATATCCTCGCAGTGTCCTTTGATTATGTCAGTAACTTCTTTAACAGTAGAGTTGTCAGTCAAAATGTTATAGATTTCTCCATTGAATAAATCTTGCGAAATTATATGGTCTATAGCCCTGGCAGCGTCAGTAATATCCAAGTATGGTCTTTTTTGTTCATATGCTGTTCTCCAAACAGTTAATGGTTGTTGCGTTGCAGCCTGAAAACAAAATTTATTTACAGCAGTATGAAAGCGAATTCCAGGGGATTTCCCGTAGATCGTTCCGAATCTAGGTATTACACACTTAAGATGTAATTCATCACTATAGTATTTAAGCAATTCTTCTTCCTTAAGCTTTGTTTCAGCATATGGACTTTGAGGGTTTAAATCTTCTTTGTTATCCTCGCTAACAATTCTATTCTGACTACCATAAACGCTAGTTGAGGAAAGAGAAATCAATCTTACTCCAAAGTTTGAGCACTCTTTAGCAATCTTCTTTGTACATTCAAAATTATTATTTTCAACTTCTTTCGCATTACCAAAACTGCCTGCTGCGTCTGTAATGGCGGCTAGATGAATGCAAATATCAATATCTTCCAGAATACTTGTTAAGTCATGATTTCGAATATCTGAATCAATAAATGAATATACAGAAGACTTTGGAAGATAAAAAAGTGATGAGTATCTTTGGCTGCTAAGATTATCCAATATCGTAATTTCACTGCCAGGGTATTTCTCGGCCAGATAAGGGCATAAATAAGAACCAATATGACCCAACCCTCCTGTTACAAGGACTCTCATGAAGAAATACCTTGTGACTTTAAAAACTCCTCGTAATTATGAATGTAATCCTCACTTTCATAAGCTCTATCGCAAATAACATTTATAATTGTATTTTCTTCTAGATAAGTTTGCTGACTCCAAATTCCTGGAGGAATAAGAATGCCATGAGTATTTGGCAGTAGAATAAAATTCTTTTTTTGCTTACCGTCATCACAAAGTACTTCTACATTTCCACTAATGCAAAATATAAACTGGCTACACTCTTTATGAGAATGTTCTCCTCTTAATGCTCCAGTATGCCCCGTTACTGAAAAAATTCTTTTAATTATGAAGGGCAATGTATCTTCTTCTAGTACAGCTAGAGAGCCTCTTTCATCTGCTGAGTTTTTTAAATCTATCTTTTGAACTTTCATAACTAGATTCTTATCTTATCTTTAGTTACCTAAAATTTTGATAACTCCTTCACAATATTCATCTATCTGCTCTTCAGTTAAATTTAAGGCACAAGGCACATTGATTCCTCTTGAAGATATATCATAAGCTACAGGGCTTTCCTTCTCCCCTTGGTCAATATGATCATAGGCAGGCAGCGAGCTCAAAGGGAAAAAGAAAGGCCTCACAGGTAAATTTAATTTGGGAAACTCAATGAGAGCCTGATCTCGAGTAAAATTTAAAGATTCACCAAAAACTATCGCAGGTGACCATGCACCATTTTTAATATACTCAGGCTCATAATTCATTTGAATATCTAAATTATCCAATAAATTCTCTTTAAATTTATTTAGAATCCATCTTTTTTTATCAACTAATTCTTCTATTCTAAGGAATTGGGCATAACCTAGAGCAGCTTGAACATTAAAAGGCATATATTTAAAAGTTACCTCAGTATTAAACCATGCGCCAGGTAAGCGTCCATGATCTCTAAGAAATTTACATCGTTCGAATAACTCTTCATCATCAAGCAAGAGCATGCCGCCCTCTCCAGTAGTCAAAGTCTTTGTTCTATGAAAACTAAAAACAGATGCTATTCCATGTTTGCCTGCTCTAACTCCTTTATATTTTGAACCTACAGCTTCTGCGGCATCTTCAATAAGAAAAATATTATTTTCATCACAATATGTCTGAAGTTCGTCATAATCTGGCATATTTCCAAAAAGGTCTACAGCAATAACTGCTTTTGTTTTTTCGGTTTTAACCTTACTCACGGTTTCTCGGCTAAGACACCAATTCTCTCTTTCAATATCTGCAAATACAGGTTTTGCTCTTTGGTAAGTAATACATGCCGTAGATCCAATCCAAGTGCATTCAGGTGCTATAACCTCATCATCATCTTTTATATTTAACCCTTCAAGAAGTAAATGAAGAGCAGAAGTACAATTTGGAGTCATTAAGGCAAATTTTCTATCATGGTATTTTGCAAATTCTTTTTCGAATAATTCGCAATATTTATATGCCTCTTTTCCATACCAACCATTTTTTAGGGCATCTAAAACAATCTCTATATCATCATCATTTACCCATGGTCCTGCCATTTCTATTTTTGACATAGCCTACCTAATTTAAAAAACAGTGAGTATATACCTGACTTACCAATAAAGTTGAAATAATTAATATTTTATTAAAATTATTCATCAGACTCTTCTATTATCAATTTTATTGAATAATTTTTATTATTCTTATTTACATTCAAGGAAAATTCTTCGTGAAAATCATAAGCAAGTATCTTATTTATAAGCTTATTTGAGCTTAAATCATCTTCAAGAAATACAGTTTTATTATCAATTAAATCTTTTCTGAAGCTAGTCGTATTTTCTTTTGGCGAGTTTTGTTCAAAAGGTTTCATTTTGCCATTTTTTATCATGGACCATTTTTCATGGAAGGTTTGCCAACATCTTTCTTCTACAATTCTATATAATTCAGCACCTGTAGTAGGGAATTCATATCTAACTTCTTCTTGAAAAAATATCGGCCCCTCGTCAACACCTTTAGTAATTTTATGCAGAGAAACGCCTGCAGGATGCTCATTATAAATAGCCCATACTACCGGATCCCTTCCCCTTCCAAATGGAAGAAAAGACGGATGAATATTTAAACTATTATTGGCTAAAGACAAGATGTCATCTTTAAAAATATAGCCACCCCATAGATTTAAAAGCCAATCGTATTTGGTAGATTCATTTTTTAATAAATTGATATTATCTTTAGATAATTCGAGATAATTTAAATTATTCTTCTTTAAAGTATCTATTATCAAATTTTTATCAGGATCAGAAACAATAAATAAATAATCATCTTCCATGTGGTCAGACAAAAGATGCTGAAGACACATATGTCCAGTCGTTTTTGAGATAAATACAAGAATTTTCATTTATATTTTTTTAGTCTACCGTTTGGAATAAAACTTTTAAGCACTTTCATATCGAGAGAGCTATCAATTTTAAATGTTTTATCAGTTTTTAAGAATTTATTTATAGCCGTCATGGGAGAAGAGCCAGGGCCCCATGGTCTTTTATTAATTTTAGATTTAGGTAAATGCTCTATTGCGGTTGCATAAACATTCAAGTATTGGTTTTTTGTAACAAACTTGCTGTATTTTATTAATTCATCTAAGACATGATTTTCTTCATGACTTGAATCTAAGAAAACCATGACTCTATCTTTATCAGATATGATACTGGAGATTTTATGAAGGGTACTTTCGCTCGTGGAATTTCCTTTAATTAAAGTTATTTGGTTTGAGAATTCTGATTGCATAATTTTAGACCTAATACCAGATGTCAAAGCATTATCTACAGCAATAACCTTACCGCCACCCATCATCGCCAAGATTGATGAGTGAAATAAAACAGAACCTCCCCAAGAAATACCAGTTTCAATTATAACATTTGGTTTAAATTTAAATATTAACTCTTGGGTTACAAGTATATCTTCTGGTAATTGTATTATGGGTTGCCCCATCCACGTCCATTGATAAGCATAACTATACTTTTCAATATAAATAAGATTTTCTTTTTCTTTTTTTTTGATGTTTTTATCATCGCCTAGGAGTTTGGCATTATTTTTCTTATTCTTATTAAATAATTTTGAGTAAAACATTTAAATTTAAATCAAGTCAAAAAAGTTGGCAAGAGAAGGATGTTCAAGATCTCTTGAAGAAATGGTAGGATTAATAATTGGCCATTGAATATTTATTTCTTCATCGCACCATAAAATACCTTTTTCATCTTCGTGATGATAGAATTTTGATACTTTATAATGAAGGTCTGCTCGATCAGATAATACACAAAAGCCGTGCGCAAAACCATTTGGCATATATATTTGCTGTACGCCATCAGAACTTAATATACAGCTATAAAATTTACCAAAATTTTTTGAATTTGGTCTAATATCAACAACAACATCAAAAACTTTACCAGAAATAACTGTCATTAATTGAGATTGAGGTTTATTTATAGTGAAATGAAGCCCTCTCAATACATTTTTTTTTGATCTTGAATGATTATCTTGAATAAAATTATCAAGAATACCAAAATCTAAATATCTTTCTTTATGATAATTTTCTAAAAAAAATCCTCTGCTATCTTCAAATCTCTTTAGTGAAAATATTTTTACTTCGTCTAAAAAATGATCTACTAAATTCATAATTATTTAAAAAAGAGTTTTATTTCATCACATACTTTTTCTACTTCAGATAAAGGTAGCTCAGGATAAATTGGTAAAGAAATAATCTCATTACTAATGGATTCAGTTATATTCATAGATGATCCAAGTTGAATATTATTTAAATATGCAGGTTGAAGATGAATTGGGAGGCTGTAATGTATTCCAGGATAAATATCTTTTGAGTTTAAATAATTAATTAGATCATCTCTAAAACTAGTCTTGCAAACATACAAATGATATACGTGGTCACATAAATCCCTTCTTGCAGGCGTGATAAAACCCTCACAATTAATTTTATTGTATTGATTTGCAATATCTTTTCTTTTTTGGTTGTCGCTGTCTAAGTGAAATAATTTAATATTTAAGATTGCGGCTTGTAATTCATCCAGTCTGGAGTTTCTTCCCTTGATTTCACTCTGTCTATCCACCCACCCATATTCTCTTATCATTCTCATTTTTTTTGCAAGTTCTTTATTGTTTGTTGTGACTAAGCCTCCATCACCTATTGCTCCAAGATTTTTAGTTGGATAACAGCTAAAAGTGCCGACATCTCCGATGCTTCCAAGGCGAGCATTTTTAAATTTTGCTCCATGGGCTTGAGCAACATCCTCAATGAGAAATAATTTGTTATTAGTGCAAAAATCTTTAATTTTAAAAATATCTGAGGATTGACCATATATATGAACAACAACAACAGCTTTGACATCACTTGATAAAGCTTTATTAAGTAAATTTGGATCCATTGTAAAAAAATTACTTTCTAAATCTATAACAATAGCTTCAGCACCTGTAGATTCAATTCCAGCTATTGTTGCAACTGCGGAATGAGAGACTGTTATTACTTTGTCGCCAAAGCCTATACCCATAGCACGAAGTGAAATCTCAATAGCATCAGTTCCATTTGCAACTCCCACTGCATCTGAAACACCTATGTAACAAGCAAAATTTTCCTCAAGTTTTTCGACTTCATCTCCTAAAATATATTGAGAGCTGTTTAAAACTTTTGATATTGCTTCATCTATTTGATCCTTGTAACTCAGGTATTGAGCCTTAGGATTTGCACACGAGATCATATTTCAACTTCAAAGGAAGGAAGATGTGTTATCCATTCTACTGATTTATCTATATTACCTTTTTCTTTCTCAATAATTTCTTTAGCATGATTCCAAGCGAATAAAAGGATAACATCTGGAATATTTTGCTGAAAAAACTCATAAGATTTTACAGAGATATGCATTCCTGGAGTATATTTATTTTGTTTAATGGGAGTTGTATCAGAAATAAAGTCTATAAGATTTGAATCAATCCCACAGTAGTTTAAGATAGTTGTGCTTTTTGAAGTTGCTCCATATCCAGCTATAGTTTTTCCTTGTAATTTAAAGTCCTTCAGTTTCTTTATAAGTTGAGATTTAGACATTTCACAATTATCTCTAAATTCTTCATACGTTTCTATTTTATGGAATTTTAATTTCTTCTCTTGAGATAATATTTCTTGAACTATACCTTCTACCTTTCTTGAGCCTTTTTTTGCCAGAACATACCGCATTGAACCTCCATGAGTTTCTTGCGGGAGTAAATTTATTAGTTCAAATCCATTTCTTCCAAAGATATTCTGAACTGATGTAGCAGAGAAAATAAAAACATGTTCATCATATATTTGATCATAGGAAACTTTACTTAACATTTCTCCCAGATAGGGATCTTCAAAAATTAGAACACCTTCATCTTTCAGAAGATTAAAGGCTCCTTTTGCTATGTCGTCCAAATCCGGTAGATGGCACATAACGTTAGCTGAAATAATAGCTGCAGCTTCTCCATATTGTGTTTTTACCTTGCTAGAAGTTTCTAGTCCAAAAAACATTACCTCTGAATTTACTCCATGTGACAATGCCTCAGAGACAACATTAGCAGATGGGTCAACTCCAAGATGATCGAAACCTTTCTTAGAAAAGTTTTCCAACATTATTCCGTCATTACTTCCAATTTCAACTACAAAATCACCGTCATTGATATAGCTTTCCATGACCCAGTCAGCGTATTTTTTAAAATGTAGTTGCATAGATTTAGATTGGCGAGAAAAGAAAGCATACTCATCATGGAACATTTGCTCCGGTTCTGGTTGTTGCAAAAGTTGAAAGGCATAACAAGATTCACAGAATCCAACAGAGAGATCAAAAAAATATTCTTCTTTGGTTGTTTCCTCAAGGAACCCATTGGCAATGGGCATTTTACCATAGGACATTAGTTCAGAGATGTTTGCGTCACATACTCTGCAATTCGTTATATTATTTTTCATTTAATATTTTATTTAAATATTGATAGTAGGAAGAGTTAATATTCTTACTTATGTCCGAGGCTAAAGCTTCCTTCTCAATCCAATTATTAGTGAAGGCTATTTCCTCTATGCAAGCAACCTTAAATCCTTGTCTTTGTTCTAAAATCTCAACAAACTGACTTGCTTTTAGTAAGGACTCATGTGTACCTGTGTCTAACCATGCAAAGCCCCTTCCGAGATCGACGCATTCTAATAGATTTTCATTAAGATAGCTAAGGTTGAGGTCAGTTATTTCTAATTCTCCTCTGTTAGAAGGATTCAACGTCTTGGCTCTCTCAATGCACGAATTATCATAAAAATATAAACCTGTAACTGCATTATTTGCTTTAGGGAATTGCGGCTTTTCTTCCAAGCTCTTAACAAAACCATTTTCATCTATTTCTGCAATTCCAAATCTTTCAGGGTCATTTACTGGGTAAGAAAAAATCTTAGCACCTAGAGATAATTTAGTTGCTTCTTGCAAGGTAGAAGAGAAATTATGCCCATAAAAGATATTATCTCCAAGAATGAGGCACACATTGTCATTTCCTATAAAATCCTCACCAATAATAAAGGCTTCAGCAATGCCTGAAGGTTTTTTTTGTTCTTTGTAGGATAAATTCACTCCTATCTTACTACCATCTCCTAGTAGCCTTTTAAATTGATCAGAGTCGGAGGGAGTTGTTATTATAAGAATCTCTCGCAACCCAGCCAGCATTAGTACCGAAAGTGGGTAATAAATCATGGGCTTGTCATAAATTGGTAAAAGTTGTTTTGACATTATTGATGTCAATGGACTTAATCGAGTTCCTGAACCTCCAGCTAGGATAATTCCTTTCATATCTTCTTCATTCCTCTTCTTGAGAGCATAGCACTATTTTTAGTGTACTTCGCCCACCATTCTTCATTTTTAATATACCACTCTATAGTTTGGGCTAAACCATCCAGAAAATCTTTTTTTGGTTTCCAGCCTAATGAATTTTGGATTTTAGAAGAATCCAATGCATACCTTGTATCATGCCCAGGACGGTCCTCTACAAAATTTACCAGCTTTTCGAAATCAAAATCTGTATCTATCTTGCTCTTTAGGACCTTACAAATTTCATTGATGACTTCAATATTCTTAATTTGATTACCTCCAGAGATATTGTAACTCTCTCCCACCAGTCCTTTTTTAAGTAAGATTAATATGGCTTTTGCATGATCTTCAACATGTAACCAATCTCTAATTTGAGAACCATCACCATAGACAGGAAGTTTCTCTCGATTTAAAGCTTTGATAATTATTAAAGGTATAAGCTTTTCTGGAAATTGGAAAGGACCATAGTTATTTGTACAATTTGATATGAGCGTTGGCAATCCAAAAGTTTTATTCCATGCCCTTACTAAATGATCTGAAGACGCTTTTGATGCAGAGTATGGTGAATTAGGAAAGTAAGGAGAATTCTCATCAGGGGGAGAAATATTTTGCACATCTCCATAAACTTCATCTGTAGAAATATGCAGAAATCTAAAACTACTTTTTTTGTTTTTACTGTAATAATCTAGAGAAGACTGAAGCAAATTATAAGTTCCAAATATATTAGTATCAATAAAATTCTGTGGAGAATCTATAGATCTATCAACATGCGTTTCAGCAGCAAAATTGACTATCCAGTCAGGCGAGAATTCATGAAATATTTTCTGCATAGCCGATTCATCACAAATATTTTCATGATAAAAAGAGTATTTTTTTATTTCCTCAAATTCACTAATTGCATCTAAATTCGAAGCATAGGACTTTGAATCTATATTAGCGATTGTATAATTATCTGATTTAGCTAATTCTCTTATAAAACTAGACCCTATAAAGCCTAAACCACCTGTTACTAAAACTTTCATTGCATCTCCTGGAAGGATTATAATTATTTTTGAAATAAGCAGTTAGCTATATATTCACCAATTGAAAGGCTTGAAGTTAATCCAGGGGACTCAATTCCATGCAAGAATAAAAGAGTTCCATTTCTTTTTTTTAAAGTCTGGAATATAAAATCTGTATAGAACTCACTATTCTTAACGATTTTTGGCCTTAAACCTGAATAATCTGGGTGAAGTTTGCTCTCATCAAACGACGTCCAATAAGATCTTATGGCTTTAGAAAATTTTTCTTTTAAGTCTGTGTTAACGTCCAGTGTATCATCTGATAAATCTACATCAGGGCCAAACTTCAACTTACCCGATAAATCAAGAGTAGAATGAATACCAAGGCCGTACTTATCAGGTAAAGGATAAATGAGTCTGCTAAAAGGAGATTTACCACTGTAAGAATAGTAATTCCCTTTGACTCCTTTGACAGAGTATCTCTTTATAGCACCCTTCCCTTTAGTTCTATCAAATAGCGAGGAAGTATGAAGACCGGCTGCTGAAACAACATTTTTAGCAGTAAACATAAATTTAGAGTCGTCAGGATTTTTAATTTCTATTTCGTATTCAGCATCTTTACAATCAATACCTAAAACAGTTGTTTTAAAAAGTGTATGCGTTTTTTCATTTTCAAAATCTGTAAGTAGACTCTGCATAAAGCTATGTGAATCTATAATTCCAGTTGAAGGTGAAAGAATTGCTTTAGAGGCTGTTAGCTCTGGTTCTAAATCAAGAAGCTCTTCTCTATCAAGAAAAACTAAGTCATGTAATCCATTTTTTTTACCTTGCTCAAGGAGATCATGCAATTTTTTTGAAGAACTTTCCTCAGAAACTATTAACTTTCCTATTTTTTTATGGGGAATATTATTTTTTTTACAATAACCATATAGAAGTTCTTTACCTCTCTGGCAATGAAATGCTTTTTTCGAATTTTCTTTATAGTAAATACCCGAATGGATTACTTCACTATTTCTTGAACTTACCTCTTCACCAAAGGTTTTATTTTTTTCAATAAGAAGGGTGGAGCCTCTTTTTGAGAGCTCTCTAGCTACAGCTAAACCAACAACTCCAGCACCAATGACAACATTATCAAAATCAGGCATTTTTCCCTTTAAAGTTATCCATCCAATGATCTAAATAATTTTCGGAAATGGGAAAATAAGTGTTACAAATACTTTTTAAATGTTTTTGGAATTGGCTTGAATAAAAATCTTCTATATATCCTTCTGAGAGCATGAAACTTAGATCTTCAATATTAGATTGAATAATGTTGAGATTCTTAAGGTCTAAAAAAAGATTTTTTAATCTGCTGCGTCTTATGTCCATGTAAGAATTATAATTTAGAATCAAGAAAGGTCTATTTAGAGCTAAACATTCACTAACTCCCATAGATAAACCCTCAAAAATAATTATTCTTGAATTATGATATAGATCCTGAATAGATTGATTAGATTCCGAAAATCTTAGCGCACTAGAAGAATCGAAGACACTCTTAACATTATCTTCCCCAAAAGAATCACCTGGTCTAATCCTAACAACTATACTTTTTTTAAAATTTGCAACTGACTTCGATAATTCCAACCTGCCTTCTTTAATTGACTGAGAATCTTTTGTGGTAACTGCCAAGGAGCCCCCTTGAGCATCAGGAAAGGTTCTACAAACATACAAATCATTTTCTATACTCTTAAGTCTTTGAGCTGGATCAAATTTAATTTGATTCTTGAATTTAATTTTGTACTCTTTTACAAACTTGTTTAGTCTTATAGAAGGACATTTTTGTTCTTTATCATTTAAGTTATCCCAGTATATGTAATTATCAAATGTTAAATCATTCTGAAATGAAGAATCAAAATCGACCAAGCAATTCAAAGAGTGCTGTAAAACGAATGTTTTTGTTCCCAATGAACACCATTCTGCTAAAAGTATCTTGAAATCATCTTCCATTCTAAATCTTGAATCCAAAAATATTTTATCTGGAAAAAATCTTCTTTCGTGTAACTTTTTATTTTTTAATTCTTCGAAATCTTCTAAATAAGAAAGTGGCAAAGACTTTATAAGGAAAATTAAAAATTCTTTATTTACTAATTGATTATTATTTATTATGTCTTCTAAAAGTTTTTTTCTTAATCCAGTTTTATCTAATTCTTGGCTAACTTTATGAGTAGAAGTTGTCATATAAGGTAAAGTCTTTCCCATAGTACGGAAATATATCTTTAATTTATCTAATGCAGATAGGCCCTCTATAGTTATAAAATTATGATTATTTATATTTAAAAAAATTAAAAATCTATAAAAAGAGTTAAATATCTTTCTTAAAAAAGACTCCTTGCTTTCTTCATCATGGTTATCTGTAGAAACAGAAGTATTTGGTAAATAACTTAAATCTCCTTCATTGAGGTTCTTGCGAGAAAAAAGAACTACTGATAGAGCAGATTCTGTATTGAGGCTAGTAGTAAATTCTCTATAATTTTTAGGAATAAAATAGATCTGTTTAAAGTATTGTTTTAGGTTATTCAATTCATCAATTTCTAAATTATCTATTAACTTAGATCTATCTAAATATAAAACAGATGATTCTCTGAGCCAGATTCCTATAACAATTTCCCAGTATCTCTGATGAGAAGAAACGTTATGTAAATTTCCTAAAGCTTCTGAAAGAAAACTAAGACCAAGCGAATACAAATCATTTGATCTTTTAAAAGTTAATTGTTTCTCTTCGTAGGTATTGAAATTATTTTTAATTTTTAAAGTAAAACTCATTAAAAGGTCTGATCAATTTGGTTAAGACCTTCGGGCTAAATTTTAGTCTTAAAATAGGATATAGTTTCAATCAGTCCATCCTCTATATCAATAGTTGGCTCCCAGCCCAATTCCTTCTTTGCCTTTGAAATATCAGGACATCTTTGCTTTGGATCGTCTTGAGGAAGAGGAAGGTAAGTTATCTTAGAGCTACTTTTAGTAATTTTTATTATCATTTCTGCAAGTTCTTTGACACTTATTTCATGCGGGTTACCTATATTAGTAGGACCAATAATGGAATTATCACTATCCATGAAAGATGTAATAACTCGAATTAAATCAGAGACAAAGCAAAAACTTCGAGTTTGTTCACCATCACCATATAAGGTTATGTCTTGATTCCTTAAGGCCTGTACAATGAAGTTACTTACTACTCTGCCATCTTCTTTATCCATCCTTGGGCCATATGTATTAAAAATCCTTCCAACCTTAATACTTAAATTATGTTGCCTGTGATAATCAAAAAAAAGTGTCTCTGCACAACGCTTACCTTCATCATAACAGCTCCTAATTCCAATGGGATTGACTGAGCCTACATAAGATTCTTTCTGAGGATGAACATCAGGATCTCCATAGACCTCGCTAGTAGAGGCCTGAAAAATCTTTGCAGAAGTTCTTTTTGCAAGACCGAGCATATTGATAGCCCCGTGCACATTTGTCTTTAAAGTTTGGACCGGATCATGTTGGTAGTTTACGGGAGATGCAGGACAAGCTAAATTATATATTTCATCAATTTCTGCATAAAATGGAAATGTTACATCATGCCTTATGAATTCAAAAAGATTATTATCCAATAAGTGGGCTATGTTATCTTTAGATCCCGTATATAAATTATCCAAACAGATAACACTATTGCCTCTTGAGAGCAAAGTATCACATAAATGAGATCCTAAAAACCCCGCCCCGCCAGTAACCAATATAGTCTTCATTTATTTTCCCATTATATATTTAATAAGTCGCACTATCTTGTAAAGTACCATCTCTCAAACTCACCACTTCTAACAACTTGTTTCAGTGGAATTATATTCTTTTCTTTAAAAAATTGATTACAGGCAATTCGTGCACAAGGGAATTTTAGAGAATAGTATTCATCTAAATGGTCGTCAATATCAAATACATTAAAAAGAAACTCTTGTTCAGGTTCTTTAATAAAATCTTTAAAATTCATAATTCTCATTTAAATTTTTTAAAATCAATGACATCTTAGAAATTCTTCAGTTGTATGATCGCTGAGAAGAGAGGATAAATCTTCATCTCTAAAGTTTTCATTCATGTTTTTACTCATTAAAGTATTGGGATAGCATTTCAGCTGCGTGATTATAAGCTATTTCTTGTGCTTCTTTGGTCATGCCACCCACGTGGGGCGTAATAATAATTTGCTGAGAGTTATTTACAAAATTAAGTATCTCGCTTTGCTTTCTTGATACGATTTCATCTGCCAAGACATCCAGAGCTGCTTTTGATTCAGGGTTAGATTCTAAAAAATCTATTAAATCTCTTTCATTAATAACCTCTCCTCTTGCAGTGTTGACAATTATCAAATCTTTCTTTGCTTTCTTTAAAAGACTGGAGTTTATTAAATCTGTAGTCTCTTCATTTACATGAACATGAATGGAAATAATATCAGACAATTCAAAAATAGAATCTAAATTTTCTTTTTGAAGTATATTTGGATGATTTACTGATTTATATGGATCATAAACCAAAACTTCAGAACCAAGAGAGAGTATATATTCAGCATATTTTGAACCAAGCCTGCCGTAACCGATTATTCCTACAGTTAATTTGTCTAACTGCCTTCCAATAAATTTTTCATAATTCCATTCTCCCTCTAAGACACTATTGAAAGATTGAGGTACATTTCTAACAGCACTCATAGTTAGAGCTAGAGCATGCTCTGCAGTTGAACTAATGGTATTAATTATCTCTCTTTCTTCTGTAAGAGATAAAAGATCAATAGAATGATTACTCATATCTATTTTATTCATATGATTAGTACCAGTTGAGGCAGTACAAATTACTTTTAAATTTGGTGCTTTCTCAAAAATCTTTTTATCAAGAAATATCTTTGATTTATTGGGATTAGTAAAAATAGCATCAAAATTGTTTACTACATCAAGCAATTCTTCGTGCGAAGGGTCTTCAATTATTGTTAAATCCCCAATAGCCTCCAATCGATCAACAACACCAGAAATGTGATTTATTGGGGTAATAGAAATAATTCTTTTATTCATGAATTATTAAATAGCATTTCAGCCATTTTAAAGTCCATTTCAGTATCAATATTCACAGCTCTTTCTTCGTCCAATATATATGGCCTGCTGTTTGATCCACCATATCTTAAACCTTTTACCATTAAGTAATCTCTTTGCATTACATAAATCGAACCACTCCTAATATAAGCCTCTGGTTTAAGATCTTGTCTTCTTGCTTCACTGGGCTCAGGGAAAAAGTCTACTATCAAATCATTCTCTATTTTCTTGATTCTAGCTGGATGATGATCCCATAACTGATTTACGGCTATTACTGAATCTGCACCAGTATCAATAATTTTTTTAATGCATGAATCAACATCTTCTGAAGTCTTTAAAGGGTTTGTGCACATCGTCTCTACTACAATGTCATATGTAATTTTATTTTGTTTTTCCATGAAGTCTACAGCATGTTTTAGTGCTGAAACTGATGTGGAAGTATCTGCAGCTAATTCTTCGGGTCTTAAAAAAGGGACGCTAGCACCATACTCTTTAGCAGTTTTAGCTATCTCTTTACTGTCAGTTGAGACTATATAATCAGTGATAAATTTAGATTTCTTTGTTGCATTGATTGTATGGGCAATTAAAGGGATTCCGGCTAGTTGCCGTATATTTTTATTTTTTACTGACTTAGAGCCTCCTCGGGCTAATGTTATTGCAAGAATCTTCATTGTTTAACTAATTCCCTTCCAGGTATTGCCATTATCTGTGTAGTGATGGTTTACTTCCATTGAAGGAGTATATAGAGTTGATCCACCTGATTTAATTAGATCCATAGCCCAATATCTGTCTTCTTTTCCAACAAGTAATTCATCAAAAGGTCTTTCTAGAATAGTTGTTCGTTTAAAGAAAGAGAGAGCATTATGAAAGAAATACCTCCCTTCCATTTCAGAGTACATATTGGGTGATCTGTCTTTTCCGAAATGTGACCATAGATATCTTCTGGTTATTTTCTTTCCTTCCCATACCGGAATCTGATTACCAAATAATGCATCGAAATTATCTAAATCAGATATATGTTCTTCTAGGTTAAATTTTGTCAGCACACAGTGACTTGATAAATAAAGTATAAAATCACCTGAAGCAGATTTAGCTCCTAAGTTTAAAGCCCTTCCAGGTGAATAATCATCTATATCTATCATCTTAAGATCTGAATAATTTCCATTGTTCTCTACATCGGGATCTTTCATGAAATGCTTTACTATACTTCTTGTGTTATCTTTTGAAAGATTATCAACGATTATGATTTCAGGTTCATTAAGATGCTCTATAGTAGATTGAATAGCATGCCCTATCCACCTCTCTTCATTTTTTGAACGAATTACAACTGAAACTTTAGCTTTACTCATAATCGTGTGGCTCCCACCTTCCTCTATAATTATTTACAGTATCTGACTCTATGTCCTGATAATCGTTGCCAAAATCACTAATAGAACTTTCAGCTAAAGATATGTTATCGACCATCTCTTTAAACTCTTTGGGTTCAAGTGCAAACTTATTATCTCGTCCAGGAAGGTCGTGATCAGTAGTGAAGTGTTTTTCAATAGTGCTTACACCCTGAAGTACTGAGAAAGCCGGGATAATTGTGCTGGTAGTATGATCACTTAACCCAACCTTAGGGGAGAGTCCTTTTAACCAATTTATTCTCAACAGATTTGCTCTTTCATCTGGTAAAGGATAAGAGGAGACGCAATGCATTAATTCATATTCTGCTGAGCCTCTTTGAAGAATATTAACTGCATCGATAACTTCTTTTTCTAAAGAAGCTCCAGCCGAAAAATAAACATACTCAAAATTATTGGCACAAAAATTAATTAACTTTAAATTGGTTGTTTCATGAGAAGGAATCTTAATATTCTTTAAACCAATAGAATGTATATCATTAGCTCCATAAGTTCCAAAAACACTTATAAGAAATTCACAGCCAGCATTTGTAACAAAGCTATTGAGCTCAGTAACTCTCTCTATATCTAAGGCTGCCTTTTCGTATATTTGTCTTCTACCATCCGTATCCCAATCTCCTTGAGTTAAATATTCAGGATTCCAGTATTGGAACTTCACAACATTAGCTCCTGAATCTATAGCTGAATTTATCATTACCTTAGCAAGATCCATATCTCCCATGTGGTTCCATCCTATTTCTGCAATTATTTTCATTATTTTATATATTTTTTATTGTTCTATTATCCTTCCATTATCCAGTTCAATCAATCTACTCACACCTTCTAATGTCGAAATCCTATGAGCAACAATTATAATTGTTAACTCTTTTGTTAAATCATAGACAGATTTCATTACTCCAGATTCCGTCTTATTATCTAAAGAACTAGTAGCTTCATCTAAAATTAGAATTGAAGGGGAATTATATAAAGCCCTTGCTAATCCAATCCTTTGTTTTTGACCACCCGAAATTTTCGACCCCCTCTCGCCGACCATTGTATCTAAACCTGAATCAAGCTTCTCAACAAAATTTACCAATCTAGCTTTTTTAATGCAGTCTTTAACTTTTTCTACATCGATATCTTTATCTTTAACCCCAAAAGCAATATTTTTAATTAGACTATCATCATCAAGAAACACCTCTTGAGGCACGTAACCTATTCTTTTTTGCCAAGCTTTCCTGTGAGTAAGCATGTCATTCCCATCAATATAAATACTTCCTTCTGTAGGTGGAATTAGACCTAAGATGAGGTTTATTAAGGTTGATTTTCCAGATCCACTCTCTCCAATTATTCCTACTCTTTCTCCTTTTGAAATAGAAAAATTTTGATTATTTATAATTTTTTCTTTTCTGCCTGGATAATTAAAAGTGACGTCATTTAGTGCGAGGATATTAAAAACAGGTAAGTCAAGAGAGCTTCCATCTAGCTCTTCAAATTTATGCATACTAAGCTCTTTTTTTAGAGTCGAGACAACTACCATGTTAAATCTCAAGGATTGCAATGAAGAAAGCAGTCTATTAGCAGAAGGAAGAAGCCTAAATGCTACAGCAGCAAACAAAGCAAGTATTGGAAAAAGTGCATCTCCATTGCTCTCTTGATAAGAATAATAAATTATAATCAAACTCAACACACTTACTGCAAGTAATTCAAACCAAAGACGAGGAAATGCTTGAACTGTTTGACTTCTTATAGCCAGCTTAGCAATTTCTGAATTCGGATAAGAATATCTCTCTTCGAACTCTTTTTCTTTGGCTAATATCTTAGTAGTTTTAATGCCGCCCAGTGCCTGTTGAATTGACTTTAATCTCTCGTAATCCATTTCTTGTCTTTGAACACCCCAAGATGAGAGTTTATTTCTTAAACTCTTTTCTAAAAGGTAACCAAATAGAAAGAAAATAACTAAGGCAGATAAAGCTGCTCTCGGATCAACATAAAGTACAATTACAATCAATCCAATTACAACTAAGATCTCTGTAATTATTATAAGCAAAGCCGTTAGAACTTGAGTAAACATATTAACTTCAAGAGTTAAATTGCGAATAAGTTCAGCAGAATTCTTTTTTGTATGGAATAAGTATGGCTGTCTTAGGTATATTCCAAGAAGCTTCTTGGAAAGATAAGCCCCCGTATTATAAGAAAATCTTGCCTGTTTCCATGATAAGAAAACTAAAAAAATAGTTTTAATGAGGAAAGAAAGGACCAGAAGAGACATAAATAATGCAATAATTTCAAAATCTGAGGTCTCTTTAAAATTTATGTAACCTCTAACACTGTCAGTATCTAGAACCACTGAGACTGAAGGCAATATTAGACCGATACCTAGCATTTCTAGAAACACTCCGCATAGCATTAAAAATAACAATACCACAAAAGACCGTTTTTGCTCGGGTGAGAAAAAATCTAAAACATCCGTAAGAATCTTCATTTTCTAAAGCCTAAAGTCAGACTCTTTTTTTGGCAGGCAAGCTTTTAAATCAAAAACAAGGCTGTCTTTATTTAAAAATAGTTTAAATTTGTTCCAATTCAAAACGAATTCTTTGTGAGGCGTTGCTAGAATAACAACATTATATTCATTTTGAATATCCTTAAGATCCAGACACTCCACCCCATAAATTGCTTTTACTTCAACTGGATCAACCCACGGATCGTAAACATCTGGATTTATATTCAAACTTGAAAGCGTATTGTAAATATCTATTACTTTTGTATTTCTTATATCTGGACAGTTTTCTTTAAAGGTGAGGCCTAAAATAAGAACTTTAAGACCTTCACTGCTAATCTTTTGAGTCTCCAACTTTTCTATTATTTTTTCAACAATATATACACCCATGGAATCATTTATAGCCCTACCAGCCAGAATTACTTCAGGCTTATGTCCCATTAACTCGGCTTTGTGTGTAAGATAATATGGATCAACTCCTATGCAATGACCTCCAACTAGACCAGGAGAAAAGGGTAAGAAATTCCACTTGGTTGATGCAGCTTCTATTACCTCTTGAGTATCAATTCCCAGTTTATTAAAAATAATGGAGAGTTCATTCATAAAAGCTATATTAAGATCTCTTTGAGAGTTTTCAATCACCTTAGCTGCTTCTGCCACTGCTATGCTGGAAGCCATGAAGGTTCCTGATAAAATTATCTCAGAATACAAATCATCAATCAGCTGTGCTACTTCCGGGGTTGAACCACTTGTAACCTTCTTTATATTTACTAACCTGTGTTCTTTGTCTCCAGGGTTTATTCTTTCTGGAGAATATCCACAATAAAAGCCTAATTTATTAGGAGTATCGTCACTAAGATATTTCAAGCCTGAAATTTCTTCTAAGATAGGGACGCAGATTTCTTCAGTACAGCCGGGATAAACGGTAGATTCAAATATTACAATCGAAGAATTTTTTAGATATTTACCCACCAATCGGCTTGCTTCTTCAATATAAGATAAGTCTGGCTGTTTAGAGCTGTTGATTGGTGTTGGGACTGTAATAACGAAACAATTAAAATCCTGCAATCTATTTTCATCAAATGTAAATTCCAAGTGTGAAACTTCCTCAAGCTCTTCCTTCGTAATCTCTAGAGTTTTATCCACCCCAGTCTTTAAATCACTAATTCTTTTTTTGTTTATATCAAACCCAATAGTTTTTCGCTTCCTTCCAAATTCAACTGCAAGAGGAAGACCCACATAACCAAGGCCTATGACTGCTATATCGAGCTCTGAAAGATGTTTCACTATTTTTCTTTGTAAAACTCTTTGTACCAATCAACAAAATTGTTTATACCAATAGATATGTCTGTATCTGGTTTAAAGTCTATCCAATCAGAAAGATAGTCAGTATCTGCTGCTGTCTCTGGAACATCCCCTAATTGCATGGGTAAAAATTCTTTTTTTGCCTCTAACCCTAAAGAAGTTTCAATGGCGTTTATATAGTCCATTAAATTTCTTGGATTATTGTTACCTATATTAAATATCCTATAAGGGGCATCGCTTGTTGCAGGGTTGGGATTTGATCTATCAAACTCAGGGTCACCTTCAGGTATTTTATCGACAAGCTTCACTAGAGAGTGAACAATATCATCTACATAAGTAAAGTCTCTAACCATCTCTCCATTATTAAAGACCTGAATAGTTTCGCCATTCAATATAGCCTTAGTAAAAAGAAACAAAGCCATATCAGGCCTGCCCCATGGCCCATAAACTGTAAAGAATCTTAAACCAGTCGTAGGGAGCCCATAAAGATGGCTGTACGAATGTGCCATAAGCTCATTAGACTTCTTCGATGCAGCATAAAGACTTAAAGGGTGGTCTACATTCTGATCTTCTTTGAACGGGAGAGATGTGTTGGACCCATAAACACTTGAACTACTAGCATAAACCAGATTATCTATCTTCTGATGCCTGCAACATTCTAGAATGTTTAAAAAACCTACTATGTTGCTATTCATGTAAGGATGGGGGTTGGTTAATGAATACCTAACTCCTGCTTGTGCAGCCAAATGAAGTACGCGTTCTGGTTGATTGACATTAAAAATCTCAGTTATAAAATCTGAATCTTCTAAACTACCTTCGTTGAACTGAAAGTTGCTGTAATTATTAAGTAGTTTCAATCTCTCTCGCTTAAGATTAATATCGTAATAATCATTTACATTATCAAATCCTACAACCTCATCGCCTCTCTCGAGAAATTTTATTGCGCTATGAAAGCCTATAAATCCTGCTGTTCCTGTTACAAGTACCTTCATATTTTATATAGTCTTTATTAATCTATTGATTTATAGATTTATAGATTTATAGATTTATAGATACCTTTCAAATGTTTAAAGTATGTCCTAATAAAAATAATTATAAGAGAAAACATAAAGCCGATAAAGGTTGCAAATACAACTATCTTTCTTCTTTGAGGCTCTGATCTCTCTTTAGCAACAACCGCTTTATCAACTGACTCAAATACATATTCTGCTTGAGCATTCGCTAGCATCTTAGTATTCGATTGTGACTCTATCATATTAAACAAGAGGTTTTTAATAACTACTTTATCTACCTTTTCAACTTGAGATTCTAGATAATCTATATTGGCTTGAGCAAATATCTTATCTCTCATTCTCATATCCTCATTAAGCTTCACAAAAAGTGAGTTAGCCCACTTTGCTGCAAGCTTCGGGTCTTTCCATGAAACTGACAATTCAAATGTAGTGGTTTTCTTATTTTTATATATTTGAAAGAGGTCTTTAAATTCTAAATACCCATCGTGAAGGTCATGCTCATCTTCTAACCATGATTTATTAACCGAATCCCATTCTTCTTCAAAAATAACTTCTAGAAGATTTTCTGCCGTTATAAATTCTTCAATAAAGGTCCTTGAATTTGCTACTGCAAGTGCTTTGACAGTTTTTGTTTGCTCTTGTGATAAATTTAAACCAATTAACGAAGAAAGGCCTCCCATTCCTGAATTTCCTGAAGACATTCCTGACATAGAGGTCTGGTCACTAGCTTCAATCATAGTTACTTTTGAAGAATAGTAATTATCTAGGCTTAAAGCATAGCCTATAGATACTAATGCAAAAATAGATGTTATGAGAAATATTTCTTTAAAATTTGGTATTAAATACTTGAATAAACTAACTAAAAAGACTTCTGCATTCTCTTCATGATCTTTCTTTATAGAATGATTTTCTTGTAAATTACTATTCATATGATCTATGTGGTGCCCGGGGACGGACTCGAACCGTCACGAAGTTTCCTTCGAGGGATTTTAAGTCCCTTGTGTCTACCAATTCCACCACCCGGGCTAAGTGCCTACTCCTATATATTTAAAATTATTATCTATTAGTTTTTTAGAGTTTAATATGTTCCTACCATCAAATATGAGTTTATCACGAAGTGTCGATAGTGAATTTATATCTATATCCCAGAACTCCTTCCATTCTGTAGCAATTATTAAGGCATCAGAACCCGTAAGGGCCTTATCTTTAGCATCACAGAATTCAATATTAGGTATTCCTGATAATTCTATCCTAGCATTGTCATTAGCAACTGGATCATACAGTCTTAAAAATTTAACTTGAGGACTCAACTCCTTGACTAACTTTATAGCAACTGATTCTCTTACATCATCGGTATTGGGTTTAAAAGAAAGACCCCAGACAGTAAACACTTTATTCTTTAGATCTTTAGTATTAGTTCGAATTTTTTCAATAAAATCATGAAATTGAGCTGCATTTATTTCTTCGGTGCTTTGTAGAATTTTTGGGCTAATACCTAGTTTTTTTTGTGCTTGAATAAGGGCTTTAATATCTTTGGGGAAGCAAGATCCGCCATATCCTAAGCCTGCATACAAGAAAGGAAGCCCAATCCTAGAATCCGTACCTATTCCTTTCCTAATATCATGAATATTAGCGCCCGTTTGTTCGCATATCTTTGCCATTTCATTCATGAAACTAATTTTTGTAGCTAAGAAAGAATTAGCCGCATATTTTGTAAGCTCTGCAGACTCAATAGTCATAAAAATAAGTCTGTCGCTGCTCCAATTGAAAGGTTGATACAATTCCTTAATCAGATCTCTAGATACCTCACTATCACAGCCCACAACTATTCTATCCGGCTTCATAAAATCTAACACCGCACTGCCTTCTTTAAGAAATTCAGGGTTTGAAAGTACTTCAATACTTGTGTCATTATTAAGAATTTTTCCTAAATAGTCTTCAATAAATCTATTTGTTCCAAGAGGGACTGTAGATTTAGTAATTATAAAATTCTTACCTTTTAAATTTTCTGCAAGAGAGTTGAGCACCGATATTAATCCTGATAAATCAGATTCTCCATCACCTCTGTCTGGCGTACCAACACATAAAAAAAATATTGAGTTCTTGCACCCCTCTTTATAAGAATCTGTAAATGTTAATTTCTGTTTTTTGGAGCCACTCAATACAAGCTCCTCAAGACCTGGTTCGTGAAATGGTATATCACCTTGATTTAGACTCTTGACCCTAGCAGTATCTATATCTAAACAAGTAACGTTCACTGCATTATTAGCAAAACATGCTCCTGTCACTAAACCAACGTATCCTGTTCCTATAATCGTAATATTCATATCTTATTCAATAGTGTAATAAAGGCTGAGGTCGGAATCGAACCGGCGTAGACGGATTTGCAATCCGCTGCATAACCACTTTGCTACTCAGCCAAGCCGACTATTCTATTCAGAAATTTAGAATAGACTAGAACAATTTCTACTTAAATTTATTTCTCCAACTTAAAAGGTATGTGTATAAGGAGACTATAGAGATTAAAGCAGACAGCCAAATTAAAGAAAGAGACAAAATTTTAAAAAAATGGCCTAGACCTGGAGAAATAATCATAAATGATATTGCAATGAATTGGACTGTTGTTTTACTTTTTCCTAATAAAGAAACTTCAATGTTATTTTTTCCTTCTTTTTCAACTATGTACTGTCTAATTGAAGAGATGGTTAATTCTCTAAAAATTATAAGTAGAACAGGAACAACGTAGATGGGGGTGCTATTAATTATAATGAGCCAAACCAAGACAATACAAACCAGCAATTTATCTGCCACCAGGTCTAGCAAGGCTCCTAATCCACTTTCTGTATTTGTTTTTCTAGCTATATAACCATCAAGATAATCGGTGAATCCTGCTAATAAAAATAAGGCCAAGGAAAAGAAATTTGCTTGAACTGTGCCAATATTCGTTAGGTACATAATAGGTAAAATTAGAATTATCCTCAGAAAGGTTATGTAATTTGCAAGAGGCATAGTTTAATGAAGTTGATTATAAATTAATGAAGCTATTGTTGGTCCAATTCCAGATACTTTTTTAAGGTCTTCCATACTGGCCCTCTCAATTTGCTCTAAGCTACCGAAATACCTTAACAGTAACTTCTTTTTAATTTCACCTAAATTCTTGATCTCATCAAGCGATGAACTTAATGAATTTTTTGAACGTTTCTTCTTCTGATTCATAATAGAAAATCTATGAGTTTCATCTCTTATCTCTTGAATAAATAAATGTGTTGTCGAGCCTTTTTCTATTCTCATAACAGATCCATCAGTTCTATGTATGGAATCCATTTCAGCCTTTCTTCTAGCTCCTTTTGAAATAGCCAACAACTCTATATTACTAATTCTCTGATCATTAAGAACATTTTTAACTGCATTTAAATGAGCCTTCCCTCCATCAATTAATATTAAGCTTGGATTATCTTTATTTTCTTCAGAATTAAATCTTCTTTTGATTATTTCTTTCATTGAAGCTATGTCATTTCCAGCATTCTTTTTATCTATATTGTATAGCCTGTATTGATCCTTCATTTTTCCCTCCTTAGAATAAACTACACAACCACCCACTGCTCCTGTTCCAGAATGATGACTTATATCATAAGATTCAATGATGTTTATATTTTCAGAAAGGTCCAAAAGGTTTTGAAGCGATTTGAGTACAGAAGAGATGTCTTTAATATTTCTTGAAACCCTTTCGGCTGCTAGGTTAGTATTAGATGATGAAATAAGAAGGAGCCCTTTATCTTTCCTTCCAGGTTTTGTTATTATTCTGATATTTTTTTTATGAAATTTTGAAAGTGCTTTCTCAGTTACAGATTTATCTATAAAATTTTCTTCTACTACTATTATTTTTGGGCAATAACATTTTGTTAAATAGTGGCTCTTAATAAATGAACTAACAATAGACTCTTCCATGCCTTTTACTTCTTGAATAAAATTTTCATGACCTGTTATCCACCCTTTAAAAACATGGGTAATACCTATTTTAGTAACTCCACTGATGGAACTTAATGTAATAGCATCTCTCTCTTCTGTAAAACCTGCAATGCTCTGATTTCTTTGTATATCTCTAAGTGCAGAAATCTTGTCTCTATACATAGCTGCTCTTTCGTAAGACATTTTCTTAGAATGTAAATCCATTAGAGAATAGAAATTAGCTATTAAATCTTCAGCCTTTCCCTCTAAAACTAAAGAGGCAGCATTAACTTCTTGAAGATATTCATTCTTAGATATGAACCCCACGCAAGGAGCCGAACATCTTCCAATTTCATACTGAAGACAAGGTCTAGTTCTATTTTTAAAAAAACTGTCTGAACAATTTCTTAGTTTAAAAGATTTTTGGACTAAGCTTAAAGCATCTTTCACAGCATAAGAACTTGGGAAAGGGCCAAAATATGTTTCTTTTTTATCTTTCTTTCCTAAGAAAGATTTAGCACTAGGAAATTCTTTAGAAGATTCTATACGAATCCATGGATAACCTTTGTCATCTTTGAATTGTACATTATATTTTGGCTTTAATTCTTTAATTAACCTTTGTTCCAATAAGAGGGCCTCGAGTTCATTATTGGTTATTGTTACGTCTAGATATAAAGCTTCGTTCATTAAATTATTTACCTTTTGAGATAAATTTATTGAATTTCTAAAATAGGAGGTGAGTCTATTCTTTAAATTTTTTGCTTTACCGATATAGATTGGAATATTGCTATCCCCAATAAAACTATAGACTCCAGAATTTTTTGGTAAATAGTAAAGAAATTGTTTTTTTTCTTCTTTAGATTTAGGTAAGGCTTGCATAAAATTTAATGCAGATCTGCCCTTCCATAATGATCTTCTAATCTCGTGATGTCATCTTCGCCGAAGTAACTGCCTCTTTGTATTTCTATCACCTCTAAGATTTCATCAGTCTCATTTTCTAGTCTGTGTAATTGATTTTTTTCAATAGTTATTGATTCTCCTATTTTCATTAAGAATATCTCATTATCTCTTGTCACCTTTGCAGATCCCTTAATAATATGCCAAGTTTCTTTTCTTCTTTTGTGTTTCTGTAATGACAGTTTCTCGCGAGGTGAAACCGATAGTAATTTCACTTTAGAAACCTCTGACTCCATAAGAGTCTTAAAATAACCCCAAGGTTTATCTTGCCGAACATATGCATCTTTAGAAAATAGAGTCATTGAGCTATCAGGCTCTCTATAGAGTTGACTCAAAGAAACCCATGACCCTAGATCAGACCACCCAGCATCCAACAGAACCATCGAAACTTCTTTAATCTTATCTACGAAACCAACATCAAAAGAGATATTTCTTAATTTAGAAAATTTTGTTACATCTGGCATAAAAATATTCGATTTGTCTAAATGAGGACCTACAATCTTAGATATTTTTAAATACATTTCATTATCCACCTTCTTTAAAGTCTTTAGAAACCAAGCACCATTAAAAGTAAACATTCCAGAATTCCAGAAAATTCCTGGCTGTTCTATTAAGCGTTTAGCCATATCTAAATTTGGTTTTTCATAGAATTTATTGACTTTATTGATCAGACTTATTTTTTTATCAGTTGAGATGTAGCCAAATTCTGAAGAAGGACGGTCTGGTAATATCCCCATAAGCACAAGCCCTTCTAACTTTGCTTCTTTGTAAGCACTTGCACAGACAGCATGAAAATTTTTATTTATTGAAATGTAATGATCTGAAGGTGCAACAAAGAATATCTCAGAAGGATCTTTCTTCAATGCAAGCATTACAGCAGTAGTTATAGCAGGCGATGTGTTTTTTCCCTCTGGTTCAAGGATTATCTTCTCTGCATCAAGGCCCATTCTCATCAAAGAACCATTAACATAATCAATATACCTTTCAGAAGTTACAATAATTGGTTTTTTAAATAATGATCTTTTATTTAATCTTTGTAATGATAAATCAAACAAAGAAAATTCCTTGAAAATGGGTAAAAATTGTTTGGGCCTCTCTTCAGTAGAGAGGGGCCATAATCTAGTGCCTGAGCCTCCAGCAAGAATTATGGGTCTAAGCAACTTAGTCATCTAAAGATTATAAAATAGCAATCCTAGGAAAGGAATTTAGGATCAAAAAATTTAGACATTAGTTTGCTTCTGTTAGATGTGGTCAGGAATTCTTTTCCTAACTGAACCCCCCACTGATCAAAAGGGTTGATTCCATAAATTTGGCTCTCTACAAATACTTTATGTTCATAAGTAGCAATTAAAAAGCCCAGAGATTTTGGGTCAAGCTCATCAAGCTTAAATAGAGAAATGGGGTTGTTACCTTCTACTGATTTATATTTATTTTTATTATCTTCTTTGCCAATACTTAAAGCAGCGGCTTGAGCCAGCAACATTTGATAAGAATTAGACGTACCACTCAAGTTATCTTTTATACCTATGAAGTCGCACGCAGAATAATATGAACCTTGTAATAACCATTGAAATACTGAGTGCTGAGCTTCGGGACCATAGCCACCCCAAATTAAAGGGCAAGTATCAAAAAAACTTTTGGTATTTTTTTCATTAAATGATTTTCCATTGCTTTCCATCCCCATCTGAGAAAAGTATTTAACTAGAGACCTAATTTTAAAGTCGTAAGTAAATATTCCAAGATTACTTATTCCCAGACCATTCATATTCCAACAACTTAAGAGTGCCATTAAAACTGGAATATTTTGACCCCAAGGTCTTTCTATAAAATGCTTATCTGCTTCTCTGGCACCGGCTTTTAGATCTTCAAATTTCTCTGATCCCATTGTAATTACGGCAGGCATACTTATTGAAGACCATATTGAATATCGTCCTCCCAATGAATCTAATATAGTAAATTGATTATCTTCTTTTATTTCAAAATCAGACATCGCCTTCTTGTTTGCCGAAATTCCTATAATTCTATCCCTAAAATCATCTGAGCCGAGCTTAAGCCACGACTTAGCTCTATTGAAATTAACCATAATTTCTTCAGTGTTAAATGATTTTGAGGAAACTATTAGAATAGTCTTACTAGGATCAGATAAATGCATGGCATTCTCTATTTCTTTCAAATCATAGCTTGAACAATAGTGAACTAAGGGGGTGTGTTCTGGGTCATAGAAGACTTCTGAAAGCATTTCAGGGCCAAGCCTTGAACCTCCTATACTTATAGAAATAATACTTTCTATCGTACTATTAAACCTACTATCTCTATGGTTTATAAAATAATTAAAATCATTTTGTTGCTTTAGAATCTTGCCTATTTCAGGGAGATCAGAATTACCAGAATTCCTATGTAAGATGTGTGAAACTCTCCTTTTTTCAGTCGGGTTAAGATTCTTACCTTGAAAGATATCATTGATAGATTTTTTTAAATCAACCTTCTCTGGGATTAAAAGAAGTTCTTTTAGAATATCTTTAGTAATTCTTTGTTTAGAATAATCATATGATACAAATTCTGTATTTACCTGAAAATCTCTAAGTCTTTCAGGGCTTAATAAATCCTTCACCCTAAGAGGATTATCTTGCCCTCCTAAGGACTTAACGGACTGAAGAATATTCCTTCTAGTTGAATCTATCATAAGAATTTACTATTTGTGAACATCTTAATATGATTAATTTTTATAAAAACTTTATTTAATAAGTGGAAGATTTTCATAAGTTTTATTCTCAAAAATTTGAAAAAAAATGATTTATTTATTCTTGGATTTTTTTCCTAAGAAAGAAAGCAATTCAAAAAGGAAGGTTAAAAATGCTCCCAAAATAAAGAAAAAAAGCAAAGACTCACCACTTTTGACCTGCACCTTTATAAAAAGAAGATCTATTTCTATTGTATTTTGGTTTAAAGAAATTATTAAAAAAGAGGCTAAAAGCAATAAAGAAAAACTTAATAACGTGATGAGGTTAAAAAAATTCACTATTAAGACTTAGTAATAAAACTGTCCTTTAAAAGTATATCTTCTATGTACTGCAACATTGCATGACCAGCAGTTATATGTGCTTCCTGGATTCTACCTGTAATATTTCCAGGGACAACGAATGATAGATCACATAAATCAAGGGCCTCACCTCCACCATTGCCTAAAAACCCTATACAAAAGATATTATTTTCTTTAGCTGCTTTTAAAGTTTCAATAATATTTTTTGAATTGCCTGAGGTAGTAATAGCGAGGAGAACATCACCTGATCTTCCTAAAGTTAATAATACTCTCTTAAAAATATCATTTGGACCAAAATCATTTAAACACGCTGTTAATGTGGAAGAGTCTTGAGCTAATGATATTGCTGGTATTCCTTGCCTATTGACATCTGATGTAAGTCTTATAAGGAATTCTGCTACTAAATGTTGCGCATCTGCAGCAGAACCTCCATTGCCACATATCATCAATTTACCTCCTTCTTTAAGAGATTTAGAGATTGCATCTCCTGCCAAAATTAAAACTTCATAGAGACCTTCATCCAATATTGATTGTTTGGTCACAATCGAATCTTGAAATGTTTGTTTTATTTTTAATGCTATTTCGTCGGACATGATATTTCCTTAATAGAGAACAATACCACAAGAGATTACTATTCTTTTAATTCTTTAGGCTAGCTTTGAGCTCTTTAGAGGCCCGAAAGTAAGGATGAGACTTTCCTTCTACTTTTATTGAAGTTCCTGTTTTAGGATTTCTGGCGAATCTAGCCTTCCTCTTTCTTGTAGAAAAAGAGCCAAAACCCCTTAACTCGATTCTATTACCTTTTGAAATTTGGTAAGAAAAAAAATTTAAGAGTAAGTTTATACTTTCTTCTATGTCTTTCTTCGTTAATTTAGAATTTTTTTTAATTAATATTTCTACTAAATCAGATTTATTCATTTTTGTCTTTCGACTCACCTAGCTCTGCTTTTATTAAGTCACCTATATTTGATTTTGTAGCTTCTTCAATTTGTTTATTCTTCTGAGCATTATCTTGAAGAGCACTTCGTTCTTCTTGCTT
>ENA-OSJC01000288-OSJC01000288.1-marine-metagenome-genome-assembly--contig:-NODE-288-length-51949-cov-5.805444_pt1 | contig 51949 bp, 49 predicted proteins | sample MGYA00237885_ERZ534234 | MGnify/ENA primary metagenome ERZ534234 (study PRJEB26413, sample SAMN06343907) | marine metagenome | isolation source: coastal waters | place: Atlantic Ocean: West Antarctic... | reverse complement strand
TTCTTTAAGCTCATTATCTTTAAGGAAGGTTGATAACTTCATCTCATTAACTTCATAACTTTTAGAAAAATCTTTCATCTCAACTAAAGAAGAATCACCAAACTCTGGTTTGTAATAAAATACAGATCTTTTATCACTTTTACCAAGTGCAATTCTAAAAATATTTGATAAGGGATTATTTAATTTTAAACATTCGAACTCAATTAAGCCAGGCTCAAATCCGAAATAGTTTACTTTAATGTCTTTATTGTCAAAAAAAATCTTAAAGTCACCTGTATTGGCGCCAACATCTATAATTAAATCGTTTGAGAAAAATTTTATTTTATCAATTAAGTATTCTTTACCAATGAAAACTCCTCTTTCAGCAATCCCATTTTCAAATGCCATTAAACCTTGCTTTCTATAATTAAAAAATTTAAATTGATTTGAAAGTGAATCCACTATTTTAAATTTTGGAAACAAGTCCCCTAAATTTGATTTTTCAAACCTATGATTTTTGTTATTAAGTTTTAATAATATATTACTTACAAAAACAAAATAAGAATCTGAATTTTTATAATTTAATATAGATTTAATAATTAAGCCTTTTAGTCTTTTAAATATGATATCTTTCATTTTTTAGTATGTTATTATTTTTTGAATATCTACTTCTGTTTTAGATAAAATTTCAGCTATCTTAACACCACTTTTACCATCTCCATAAATATTATTCATTTTATATTTACCTTTTTTTATTTGAAATTTTATAGCATTAAATATATCCTCAGGATTAGATTTAACATTTATAACATTATTTCCACATTCTCTAGAATTTTGCCTTGAACCAATATTTACAACTGGAGTCCCTATAAATGCACCAACTCCCAAAAGGTCACATAATTGAGCAATTTCATTCATGAAAGAAATTTTTGTAACTAAAAAACTATTAGCAGCATATTTTGTCAACTCAGAACTATATTCATCCATGATTATAACAGTATTAATTTTTTAATTATTGAAATGAAAGAGAGTAGCATTGTGCTATTAAAACTCCTATCAATAAGAATTGTAGACCCAGAGGTTGCAGGTAATATTAATAAATTAAATAACCCACCTATGTATGAAAATGGTAAGTAGTTCCAGAAAACTGCATCATATGAGACATTGTGTAGTTTGCAAAAATTTTCTCCTGATTCCCATAATTTTTTAAAGCTTATACATATATTTTTACCCAGCCCTGTAGTCCCACTACTTTTTACTATCAAATACCCCTTATTTGATACCTTTAAGATTTTTTTTATTTCTAGTTTGCTTGCTAAGGAATTTTTAATCAGCAAAAATTTTATATTAATCTTTTTGTACTTTAATAATGATTTATCTAAAGTTATTACAACTTTTGGTTTAAATTCATCTATCATATTCGATAACTCTAAATTAGTAGGATTACTAGTAAGAGTTATTAATTTTAAACCATATTTTATTGCTGCAAAAATTATAATTGAACATCTGATTGAATTTGAACAAACTAGTAATAGAGGATCTTTCTCATTTAATTTATTCTTTTTGAAAATAGCAATTTGATAGTCAACATGTTCATTAAACTCCTTAAATGTTAAACTAACACCGTCTAAATCTTTTAAAAAAATTTTATCTTTTAATTCTGTGTATTTACCCTTACCTAAAAAAAAATTTTTCATTAAATTTTTAGATTACTATTTTTCCTTTTTTTATTATTAGTTTTTCATCAACATATAAACTATGTTTTTGTGTAATAAAATCTAAATGAAAATTCACTTTGTTTTTGCCACCAACAGAAAAATTTGAACCAAACCCAAAATGAATACACCCATAAGTACCTTCATCAGTCAACATATGTCCAGTCAATCTTGCTTTTTTATTCAATCCTATACCAATTTCTGCAAGCACTTTTGATTTTGGCCCAAATTCATAAAATGTTTTATTCAACAAATTAACTACTTTTTTTGATTTAGATTTAATTTCAAATATTTTTCCATTTTTAATAACCAGATAAACGGGTTCTTTTAATAAACCAATTTTTTCGTTGGCTATAGATCCATTTATAGTCAAAAAGCCTTTTGATTTGTTTTCAACAGGAGAAATATTTGCTTCAATATCAGGAGGTGATCCAAGTGATCCCTCTTCAATTACATGACCAGGGCAGCAATTTCCTAGTCTTCCAGTCATATCAGCCTCTAGATAAGACCCATCATCTGATGAAATTCTACATTTTTTTCCAAGACTTAAAATTTTAGATATTTTGTTTGTAATTATTTGATGTTTTTTGAAATTTGCTAAAAGAGAGCTGTCTGATAAAAGATTTTCTGAATATCCAGGCATGCTCAGAAACCTTCCACCCATTTTTGAAAAATCATTTCTAGCTTTCGAATGTGCCATTGAATATTTTGTTAGACACAATACTAAGTTTGATTCTTTCATAGCGTTTGCAATGCTAATAGGTGGTTCAAAACCATGATTCTTTTTTAAATCAATTTTTTTACAAATTGTAAAAATATTTTTTTCATAAAATACAGAAACAAAATAGTTTAATAAATTTTGAGTTGAAGAGTCAAATATTATTAAAGTTCTAAGTCTTGGTTTAATTTTAACAGTATTGTTTAAAAAAGTACTTATTATTCTTTTGTACATAATATATTTCTTACTTATTGTTATGTGGGGTTAATATTATCTTAAGATTTAAAGTCATTTAGATAATTTCACATAATAATAAAATTTACAATTAAAAAATTTAATTATAGAATTTGAAAAGTCAAGAATAGCTTATCTAATAAATTCTTATGTTTACAGTTTAAATAAAAGATTTACTAAAGACTGTAAATAATGTTTTTATAAAAAAAATACACTAGTAAAAATAAAATTAACTTACTTTAATAAACTTCCCAAAAAACATTTAACAATTTGTTTGAGAGATGGAAGTAAAGTATATGTAAATTTATTGAATTCTTGGATTAAATTATTTATTAAAGATAAAAAAAACTTTTCGACTGGAAAATATTCTCAACTCAAAACTACAAAATATATGTGTTTTGAAATATTGAGAAATAATTTTATAAATGTTTGTTATTTGAAGAAAGCACTTAATTTATTAAAACAAATTAAAGATAGTAAAAAAGTAAATTTTTTGAAAAATAATAGACAAAAATGTCTCAACTAATATAGATTATTAAAAAACTTTAACTTAAAAATATGTCAATATTAATTACAGGTGCATCGGGGTTTGTTGGTAGCTACTTAGCCTCAAAATTTTCAAAACAAAATCGAAAATTATTATTAATTAGCAAAAAAAAAAAGTTTTCAATTAATAGAAATTTGATTCAACAGGTCGATATTAATAATTTAAAAGAACTAGAAAAATTATTTAAAAATAAAATTGACTACATTATACATTGTGCATCATTAAATGAAAGTTTAACCAATAAATATAAAAAACTAGCATATTCAACTGCACTTAAAGGAACTGAAAATTTACTGAAATTATCTATTAAATATAATGTAAAAAAATTCTTTTTTTTTTCAGTTTTGCAGGTCTATGGAAAAGAAATATCTGGAATTATAAAATCAAAAGAACAAATAAAAATTGAAAATGATTATACTAAAAGTCATTATCTTGCAGAAGAAATAATCAAAAAATATAACGAAAAGTATAAATTAAATATAAATATTTTAAGATTATCTTATAGTTTCTCATGTCCTATAGATAATAGAGTTCATAGACCCGATTTAATTCCAATTAATTTTTGCTTGGATGCAATTAACAAAAATGAAATCTGTTTAAATTCAGATGGTAATTCCCGAAGAGATTTTATTTATTTAAGAGATGTTTTTATTAAGATCAGCAAAATTATGAATCAAAATAGTAATAAAGATATTTATTATAATTTTTCATCAGGAAAAACCTTTAAAATAATCGAAATAGCCAAGATAGTACAAGAAGAAGCAAGTAAGATTTTAGGAAAAAAAATAAAATTAAAGCTTAATTTGAATAATAAGTTAAAAGAAAACAAATTTGTAGTACCAAGTAATATATACGTTAATAAGATAAGAAAAATTTACATTAAAAAAAAATTAAGATATGAAATCAAAAAAATAATAATTAACTACATATCTAAATGAAAATTGCCTTGACAAATACCCTCAGTATTATGGGAAAAAAACTAGAGATTTTTTTAAGAAAAAAAAATCACGATATTATTAGTTTTGAAAAATATAAGTCTAACTATACTAAATTTGATTCTTTAAACAAAAAACTTAAATCAGCTGACACACATAAAATTGATTTACTAATTCATAATGCTTCAATATCTGAAAATGAAATGCATAAGAGTAAGAATATTGTAAAAATTATAGACACAGAATTAAGAACTATAGAAGTGTTAACTAAGATTTGTAAATTAAAAAAAATTAAAAAATTTATTTTAATAAATTCTGAATCTACTTATGGAAAAAATATAAAAGAAAAGCCATTTAAAATCGAAGAAATAGCAAGTCCTTCAAGTGTTTATGATGCATTAAAAGTTACAATGGGGATTTTAGGATCAAAATTATTTAATAACTTTATAAGTATAAGGTTGTTTAATGTTTATGGTTCAAATGATTTAAAATTTAGATTATCTCCAATCAAAATAGATTCCTCTCAAAGAAAGTTTAAAAATATCCACCAAGTAATTGATGCATCTTTTTATAAAGATTTAAATAATTTAATTTACAAGATGATATCATCAAAAAAAAAAATTAGTGGTATATTCAACTTAGACAATAATGATTTGACTAATCAAAAAATAATCACAAAAAAAAATATTAAATTAAAAAATAAAAAAACATTTGTAAAATTTGTAAAAATTGACTAAAGGTGATACTTACACCGGCTGACAGAAATAAACTGAAATGATTTTAAATGAAATCAAATCAAAACCTTTACTTAAAGTTAAAAAAAACTGATTAATGAATATAGAGCTAGATAAATCAATTGAAAATTTAATTAAGATTGAAAAAAGATATTCTAAATACTTTTTTAAATCAGATTATGACTTTAGAGAAGCTTTAATTGCAAAAGCTTTTAACAGTATAGTAAAAAAAAATGAGGTATTTAAAAAACCTGTAAATAAATTAATTATGCATTTCCCCAATTCATCAAAAATATCAAGAGAATTTCTACTTTCTCATGAAAAATCTCTAGATCATTTTTGGGAACCACAAACACATAAATTATTAAATATCTTGTGTAAAAATAAAAAAAATATTATTTTTGGGGGAGCTTTTTTTGGTGATCATGCATGCTTTATAGCGAAAAATTTCAGTAAAAGTACAATTCATTGTTTTGAACCAGTATCAAAATCTAGAAAATATCTTAAGAAAAACAAAATAGAAAATGACTTAAAAAATTTAAAAATTTCAAGCAATGCATTATATAAAAAAGAAAAACAAAAGTTGTATTTAGTAGATAAAATAAATGATGATGCGGGAATTTCCTTATCCTTTAATAAAGTAGATAGCAGTAAATTTGTCTTGACTGATACTTTAGATAATTACACTCATAGAAATAAAATTAAAAAAATAGATTTGATAATGATTGATGTTGAGGGTAGTGAATTAAACGTTCTATTAGGAGCAAAAAACTTGCTTAAAGAAAATAATATAGATAATATTATTTTTGAAATGCATTCAAATTATTTAGATTGGAAGAACGGATTAAAAAATACCCCTATTGTAAAATTATTATTGAAAAATAATTTTTATATTTATTCAATACGAGATTATTATTCAAATAAGAAACTTAGAAACAAAATAGAATTGCTGGAGCTGGAAAACACTTATATTGAAGGGCCCAATCATGGTTTTAATTTAATCGCAACAAGAAATAAGGATCTAGTACGTAATAAGCAAATATTGTTAAGTAAAAAAAATTACTCCCCAAAATATTTATTTCATAAATCTTCAAAAAAATTTCACTATATCTAACTTAATAAAGGTACAAAAAAATGAAAAACACTAAAAGTAAAGTATTAAAAAATTTTCAAAAAAAAGTTGAAAAAAACATTAAATCAATGTCATTGGACCACGAGTTAAAAAGAAAATCAATTGACTGGATGGTACACGCAGACAAGTATAAATACACTTACAATTATAGATGGATGGGTATTCCTGTAATTAAGTTCCCTAATGATATTGTAGCGTTGCAAGAAATAATTTGGAAGGTAAAACCTGATATAATTATTGAAACGGGTATAGCCCATGGTGGGAGTATAATATTTTCTGCAACAATGATGGAATTAATCGGTAACCAAGGTTTAGTTATTGGTGTAGATATTGACATTAGAAAACATAACAGAATAGAAATTGAAAAAAGTAAATTTTATAAAAGAATAAAAATGATTGAGGGATCTTCTGTTTCTCAAAAAACTATAAAAATGATTAAAAATTTTATAAAAAAAGATACTAAAGTTATGGTATTTTTAGACTCAAATCATACATATTCACATGTTAAAAAAGAAATTGAATTATATTCTAAGTTAGTTACAAAAAATTCTTATTTAGTAGTGGAGGACTCTTTTTCTGAATTTTTCCCTAAAAATCATTTTAAAAACAGACCAGTAGATGTTGGAAATAATCCCATGATAGCAATTAAGGAATTTTTGAAAAAAAATAAAAATTTCAAAATTGATAGAAAATTAAACGATAAACTATCTATCACAGAAACATTTGATGGTTATCTAAAGAAAATAAAGTAATTATGTTAATTACCAGGACACCCTACAGAATCAGCTTTGTAGGTGGTGGTACAGATATAAAATCGTACTATAAAAAATTTGGTGGCAAAGTCATAAGTGCGTCAATCAATAAGTTCCTATATGTTATTGTAAAAAAACAAATTGGATTTGTTAAATATAAATATAGGGTGAATTGGAGCAAAATAGAGTTTTGCAATAAGATTGATGATATAAAAAATCCAATTGCAAGAGAGGCATTAAGATATTTTAAGATAGATTATCCAATTGAAATAACAACAATTGCTGATATTCCTGCAAATACAGGGCTAGGTTCGTCCAGTGCTTTTGCTGTTGGTTTAGTTCATGCTTTATTTAGTTTAAAAAATATTAGAGCAACTAAACATGAAATAGCAAACGTTGCTGCTAAAATTGAAATAGATATTTTAAAAAGAAATATAGGCAAGCAAGATCATTTTGCTTCTTCATACGGAGGTATAAATATTATTGAATTTAAGAAAAATGATACTGTTGAAGTTAATCCACTTCCAATTAGTTTACAAAACAGACATAAACTTCAAAAAAATCTAATTTTTCTTTATACGGATATCACAAGGGATGCCTCAAAAATTTTAAAAAATCAAATTACAGCTAATGATGAAAAATACCTATATTTAAATAAAATAAAAAATTTAGTAATAGAGTTAGAAAATATTTTAATTACAGGAAAGAATTTTGATAGAGTAGGTGAGCTTCTTCATTTAAATTGGTTATATAAAAAAAAAATAAATCATCAAGCAACCTCACAGAGTATAGATAAATTGTATAAAAAATCACTTAATCTAGGATCTAAAGGAGGAAAAATTCTAGGAGCAGGAGGTGGTGGTTTTTTAATGTTGTATGCAAGTCAGAAAATCCAAATAGATCTGCAAAGTAAATTCATAAGTAAAAATTGTTTTAATATAAAAATTGATACTGCAGGTACAAGATTAACATATTATGATCATGATTTTTAACTACTATAAATCTTAAAATTGCTATTTAAAAATAAAAAAAATTTAATAATATAACTTATGAAAAAAACTATTTGTTTTGATATTGATAATGTTATTTGTATAACAGGAAAAAATAAAAATTATAAAAAATCAAAACCTATTATAAAAAATATTAAAACGATAAATCTTTTATATGAAAAGGGAAATAAGATTATAATTTTTACAGCAAGGTACATGGGGAGATGTAATGGCAATATTAGTTTAGTAAAAAAAAAGATCAAACCATTAACAGTTTTACAATTGAAAAAATGGGGGGTCAAATATCATAAATTACATTTTGGTAAACCAAGTTATGATTTATTTATTGATGATAAAGCAATGTTTTTTAAAAAAAATTGGTCTACAATCCTAAGAAAAAAAAATATTAAAAATGATAAATAGACTACATCAATAAACCTTTTATAATAAGATCTTAAATTTTTGATAAGACAAAAGTATTTTACACATTATTATGATTAAACAAGCTGTAATATTGGCTGGAGGTAAGGGAACAAGGTTATTGCCCTTAACTAGGAATTTGCCAAAGCCAATGGCGCCAATAAATAATATCCCATTTCTTAGTTACCTGATCTATTCCTTGAGGAAAAATGGAATAAAAAAAATTTTGATATTGGTAGGTTATAAATCTAATAAAATAACTAAATATTACAATCAGTATTCAGATATTGATATAAATTTTCATTTTAGTAGCATTAAATCTGATACAGGCAAGAGAGTGCTAGATGCATACAGTTACTTGGATAAAAATTTCTTATTATTATATGGTGATAATTTTTGGCAGCCCAATATAAATAAAATGTATAAAAAATATAAAAATAAAAAAGCTATAATTAGCACTACTGTTTTCAATAACAAATATGGAACAGCAGAATATGGAAATGAAAACAATATATTTGTAAAAACAAACTCATTTGTAAAAAAATATGATAAATCTAGAAAAGATAAAAAGTTAAATGGTGTGGATATAGGTTTTTTTATTGTTCAGAAAAAATTTTTAAATCATTTTAGAGATAAAAATAAAAATTATTCATTAGAAAATGATATTTTGACTGAAGCTATTAAGTTAAATAAATTAATAGCATATAGAACTGATCAGCAGTATTATAGTATAACTAATCTAAAATTGCTAAAAACCTTTGAAAAGGTTTCCAAATTGAAAAAAATAAACTATATAAAAGTATGAAGAATTTTTATGAAAGATTTTATATTGAGATAAATAAATTACTCAATCATACAGATACTTTATTATTAGAAAAGATTGCCAAATCTTTAATAAAAGCCAATAAAAAAAATAAGAAAGTAATAATATTTGGCAATGGAGGTAGTGCGGCAATATCAAGTCATGTCTCTATAGATTTAACTAAGAATGCAAAAATAAGATCAATAAATTTTAATGAAGCAAACTTACTCACATGTTTTTCAAATGATTTTGGATACGAAAAAGTTTTTTCAAAGTCTTTAGAGTTTTATGCTGATGTAGGAGATGTGGTTATAATAGTCAGTGCTAGTGGAAAGTCAAAAAACCTATTAGAGGCAGCAAAAATATGCAAAAAAAAAAAGATTTTACTACATACATTCACGGGGTTTTCTAAATCTAATCCGTTAAAAAAAATGGGTAATGTAAATTTATGGGTTAATTCTAAGGCATATAATATTATAGAAAATATTCATCAAATATGGCTATTATCCATTGTCGATAGAATAATTGGAAAAACAGAATATTCAGCGTAAAATCTATAATTATGAGAATCTTATTAACAGGAAATAATGGATATATTGGTACAGTTTTAACTGAAGAGTTATTAAAGAAACATTATGAAGTTACAGGTTATGATGTGGATTATTTTTATGACTGCAATCTAGATAAAATAGAAACCAAAAAGATTAGACATATTAGAAAAGACATTAGAGATGTTAACCATGATGATCTTGATGGAATTGATATTGTGATACATTTGGCTGGACTTGCTAATGATCCTTTAGGTGATTTTGATCCAAAATTAACTGAAGAAATTAATTATCAGTCGACAGTGAGACTTGCTGAAATTTGCAAAAAGAAAAAAGTAAAAAGATTTATTTATGCATCATCACAAAGTATGTATGGAATTTCTGATAATGATAAAGAGCTTGAAGAAGATAGTAGTAAAAAAAATCCAGTCACAGCTTATGCAAAAACAAAATGGGAAGCTGAAAAAAAAATTAAAGCTCTAAATGATGATAATTTTACAGTTGTCATGTTCAGGCCATCAACAGTTTTTGGTGTGAGTTCAAGATTAAGATGTGATATTGTATATAATAATCTTGTTGCTTGTGCATTTACCACTGGGAAAATTGAAATTTTAAGTGATGGATCTCCATGGAGACCGGTCATTCATGTTAAAGATTTGTGTAATGCGTTTATTTCAGGAATAGAGGCTCCAAGAGAACTGGTGAGTGGTCAATCCTTTAATGTAGGCATTAAAAATGGCAATTATACTGTAAAAGAACTTGCAGAGGCCGCACAGCGTGTAGTTCCCGGTTCTGAGTTAGTTTTTTTAAATCAACATACAGATCCAAGAACTTATAAAGTGTCTTTTGATAAAATTCTTACAATTCTTAAAGACTATTTTAAACCAGAGTGGAATTTAGAAAAAGGTGGAAATGAACTTGTAAAGTTTTTCAAAGATGTTGATTTTTCAGAAAATGATTTTAGAAATATAAAAGTTAACAGACTAAAGAAGTTGGAAAGCCTAATTTATGAAAAAAAAATTAATAATAGATTAGAATGGATATTATAAACAACAATTATAATGCTATAAAAAAATGTAGGATCTCAGATTCTAAAGAATTAATAAAGGTTTTAGATTTAGGGCCTCAACCATTAGCAAACTCATTAAAAAAAAAGCAATTTGAAGATGAAAAAAAATATCCTTTAACATTATCATTTTGTGAAAAATCCTCTCTATTGCAGCTTAACGAAACTATAAAAAAAGAAATTTTGTTTGATAGATATGTTTGGGTAACATCTACATCATCCACAGCAAAAAATTATGCGCAAACATTCTATAAAAATGTAACTAAAGATATTGAATTAGATAAAAGTAATGATTTAATTATTGAAATTGCTTCAAATGATGGAACATTTTTAAAACCTTTTATAGGTAATGGCTTTAAAAAAGTACTTGGTGTGGATCCAGCAAAAAATATTAGTGATTTAGCAAATAAAGATAATATTAAAACCATAAATGATTATTGGAGCGAAGAACTTTCTGCACAACTACTCAAGCAACATGGAAATGCAAAATTAGTTTTTGCAAGAAATGTTATTCCGCATGTTAGTGAATTAAATAGTGTTATTGCAGGGGTAGAAAAGATTTTGTCTGAGGATGGTGTTGGTATCTTTGAAATACATGATGCAAACATAATTTTCAATGAATTACATTATGACTCTGTTTATCATGAGCATTTATGTTTTTTCACTTTAAAATCAATAACTTATTTATTAAATAAATTTAACCTAAACCCTTTTAGTATTAAAAAGAGCCCTATAAGTGGTGGTTCGTTTGTGATTTATTTTTCTAAAAAGAAAAAAGATGTATCTCAAGATTTAAAATTAGCCATATTAAATGAAGAAAAATCTAAGGTTAATCAAGCAGATTCTTGGAAAAATTTTGCCTTAAAAGTTAAAGATCATAGAAATGAAATGATAAAAATTATAGAAAATTTTTCTGGGAAGAAAATTCTAGGATTTGGTTCATCAGCAAGAAGCCAAACATTTTTAAATTATTGTAATTTTAATGAAAAAAATATGGATTTAATTATTGATAATAATCCAATGAAACAGAATCTTTACTCTCCTGGCACGAATATAAAGATTGTAGATTTTGATAGCGGAATTAGTTCTAAGCCTGATGCAATTTTTATATTAGCATGGAATTTTAAAGATGAAATAATCAAAGAATGTAGATCAGCCGGCTATAATGGTGAATTTATAGTTCCATTCCCTAACAAACCAAAAATCATATAAAAGTATAATTATATGTTGTTTCAAAAACAAAAAATTAAAGGTTTGATACTTATAAAACCGGAACCTTTTGTGGATAAACGTGGCTTATTTAGAAGAACTTATTGTCTAGCAGAATTGAAAAAAAAAAAAATTAAATTTGACATTAAACAAATAAATATTTCTGAAAATAAAAAAATTCATACTTTAAGAGGATTTCATTATCAAGCAAGTCCACATGGTGAAGATAAAATTATATCCTGCATTCAGGGTAAAATTCATAATATTGTAATTGATATGAGAAAAAAATCTAAAACTTACATGCAATGGCAATCCTTTGATTTAAGTGAAAAAAATAGATTAGCAGTACTTGTTCCAAAAGGTTGTGCTAATGCATATTTAACTCTTAAAATGAAAACTTGGATTCTATATTTTCACTCTCAATTTTATAAAAAGGGTTTTGAAAAAAGTATTAGATATAACGATCCTGAATTTAACTTTGATTGGCCGCATAAGGCAAAGGTAATATCAAATAAAGATAATAATGCTAAATTTGTCTAATTTAAAAAAACTAACAATAGTAATATTTACTTATAATAGACATAAATATTTAAGACGTACTTTAAAATATTGGTCAAGTTATGATGTAAAAGTATTGGTGCTTGATGGCAGTTCTACAAAATTTGAAGATCCATGTCTTCATACGAAAAATATTAAATATATTTATGATACTAGAAGTTTGTATGATCGCCTTTTAAGTTCTGTTAATTACATTAATACTGAGTATATGATTCTAGCTTGTGATGATGAATTTTATTTACCTTCTGCTTTATGTTCGTGCATTAACTTCTTATCCTCAGACCAAAGTTTTTCAAGCTGTGGAGGACGGGCAGTTGGTTTTCGTACTAAAAAAAAAAAAATATTTGGAATCAATCAATATCCAAAATTAAGAGGTCTTTGTTTAGATCATGATATTGCTAGCGATCGAATTTCCAAGCATTTCTCTTCTTATGTGCCAGCACATTTTTATTCTGTAATTAGAACTAATAATTGGAAAATAATTAGTTTATATGTTTTTCAAAAAAAATACAGTTTTCTAGACTCTTTTGAATTACAAGTTGAGTTTTTAATTATGTTGTCTGGTAAATCGAAAATATTTTCTGAATTGATGTGGATGAGAAATAATGAGGTGCCACATGTAGGATTTGAATTAGAAATAAAAATACAAAGATGGTGGTACGATAAAAAAAATGAAAATGAAAAAAAGGATTTTTTACAAAGAATGAATAATGCATGTAATGAGATTTTGATAGATCAAAATTCTGAATTAAATGAACACAAAATTTCAGAACTCTTCGAAATATTTATTGATAAAACACTAAAGAATGTAAAAAAAAATTTCCTCAGAAAATTATTAAATTTTGTACCTTTCAAAGTTAAACAAATAATAAAGTTTTTTAAAAAATGGTATTATTTTAAAACTTATAAATATAGATCCCCTGTAAATGAGAAAATTTTATCTGAGGAAATAAATACACTTGAGCTAGAAGGAGTTTTGGTTAATCACAAAGAGCTTAATAAAATATCTTCAATTCTTACCGACTCAAACAATAATGATTAGAACAATATTTGTGATTTTTTTTAGTTTTGGTAATTAGCAATCAATGTTTATATTTGTCATTTAGATTATATAAAATTATGTGCGATTAAATTAAAAATTTTTATAAAATCTAATCATTATTATTACATTTTAAATTACTGATTTATGTTGAATAATTTTGATATCAATCTATTAGTATTTAAAAAATATTTTTTATTAATTTAAATTTATGACCAAACATACACTTGAAAAACAAATACTAAATCAACCCAAAGAAATACTTTTTTGTAAAAGATGTGTTATGTCAAATCAGAGGCCTAGAATTATATTTGACTCAGAAGGTGTCTGTGGAGGGTGTCGCAATACCGAATTTTACAAAGATAAAATTGACTGGGATAAAAGAGAAGAAGAACTTCACAAACTATTGGATCAACATCGTAGAAAAGATGGAAAGTGGGATGTGGTGGTACCAAGCAGCGGAGGTAAAGATTCAGCCTATGTAGCCCATCAGCTTAAATATAAATATGGAATGAATCCATTAACAGTTACATGGTCTCCTTTAATTTATACAAATATTGGGTGGAAAAATTTTCAGGCCTTAAGAGACACTGGTTTTTCAAATATTTTATCTTCTCCAAATGGTAAACTTCATCGACAATTAGCCCGTTTAAGTTTTGAGGAGTTTGGTGATGCTTTTCATGTTTTTGTACTTGGTCAAATCTCATTTGCATTTCATATTGCTGTAAAATTTGATATTCCATTAGTAATGTTTGGTGAGAATGGTGAAGCTGAATATGCGGGCGACCTTAAAGCTATCGATAAACCCTATGTACCCTCTGAAGAATTTAATAGATTATATTTTAAAGGTACCTCAATAGATGAATTGGTAGAATATGGTATTAAGAATAAAGAATATTTTAGTAAAGACATTAGCAAATCAGATTTAGATTTTTATAAATCGCCCTCATTAATAGAGCTTAAAAATACAAGCATAAAAGGTAAACATTTTTTTGGATATTATAAAAAATGGACACCTCAGGAAAATTTTTTTTATGCTGCAGAAAATACTGGATTTCAACCAAACCCAGAACGAACAGAGGGCACTTATTCAAAGTATTCAAGTATTGATGATAAACTAGATGGCTTGCATTACTACATGAAGTACATAAAATTTGGATTTGCTAGAGCTACAGATGATGCTTCACATGAAGTTAGAGATGGTCATATTTCTCGTGAAGAGGCAATTTCATTGGTAAAAAGGTATGATGGAGAATTTCCAGAAAAGTATTTTAATGATTTTCTTGATTATTTAGATATTACAAGTGGAGAGTTTTGGGATGTAGTAGATTCATGGCGTCCCCCACATCTGTGGATAAAAGATAATAATGAATGGAAATTAAAAAAAACAGTTTTTGAATAAAACTTTATGTTTAGTAAAACACAAAGTGTTAAATGTTTAGACTTTGATTGCTCATCTATTGGTTGGAAGCTTAAAAATGACTCTTTGGGATTGTTTAAAATAGATGCGACACTCAAGGAAAAAACAACTAATAGATTTCATTACTTGGCAAAAACTGTTATGGCTGGCAATGTTTATGGCACATCTATACTACCAATTGTTCCTAACTATAATTTTCAATGGTTAACGAATGGAAAAAAAAGGACAGTATTTAGAATATTCAAAAATAATAAGGTTAAAATAGATATTAAAAAAAATAATGAGGTAGATAAATATCTCTTAAATATAAAATATAAAAAAAAAAAAGAAGTATTGATAAAAAATTTACTTAAGAACTATGAATTATTTAATAAGTTATTGGTTTGTAAAATGGATTTAGGTAATCAAATTAGTGAATTCCCGATCAAGCATATTAATATACATTCTATTAATAATAATTTTCAGGTTGAAACAGGGCCCATCTTATTAAAAAAGAATAAAAGATTTATTTCAGCTTTTGTTTTTTTTAATTCTCAAAACAAATGTCAAGTAGTTTGGTGTTACCCCAAATTAGGAGGCAAAATTGAGGAGTTAAAAGTAAATATAAAATTTTTTATTGATGCGTAATATAAGAGTTATTCCTCGTTTAGATATTAAAGGTCCAAATGTAATCAATACTATTCAACTTGAAGGTTTAAGAATAGTAGGATCACCTAATGTATTAGCAAAAAATTATTATAATCAAGGAGCTGATGAGCTTTTAATAATTGACCAGGTGGCCTCTTTATATCAAAGGGATAATTTAATTGAACTTATAAAAATCTTTACAAAAGAAATATTTATTCCAATTACAGTCGGTGGGGGAATTAAGTCAGTTGATGATGCCAGGTTGTTATTAAGATCTGGTGCTGATAAAATTGCAATAAATACTGCGGCAGTTCTAGAACCAAACTTGATCAGTTTATTAGCTAAAGAATTTGGCAAACAATGTGTGGTTATTTCTATTCCATGTAAAATGAATGAAAATAAAAAGTGGGAAGTTTGTACAAATGGTGGAAGAGACAAAACTGGTTTAGAGGTTTTTGAGTGGGCGCAAAAAGCAGTTTCATTAGGAGCAGGAGAATTATTGATAACTTCAATAGATAAAGATGGTTTACGCAACGGTTTTGATCTTAACTTAATGCAAAAGTTTAATGAAATAGATGATATACCTATAATAGTTAGTGGTGGTTTAGGAAAACTAAGTCACATAAATGATTTATTACAAATTTCAAATTGTGAGGCAATTGCTACAGCTGATTTTTTACATATGAAACGTGGAAACATTCAAGCACTTAAAAATATTATTTTAAAGTCTAAATTTCAGGTTAGAATATGACCAATGTAGTTACAATAATTGATTATGGAATTAATAATATTCAAAGTGTAATTCAGGCACTTCAGTTTATTGGTGTAAGAACTAAAATAGCAGGCAAACCATCTGAATTAGAAAACTCCAATCACATAATTATACCTGGTGTAGGAGCCTTTCCTGAAGGTATGAAAAAACTTAAAAATTTAGGATTAGATAAAATAATAATAGCTAAAGCAGAACAAAATTCAAATATTCTAGGCATATGTTTGGGAATGCAAATGTTATTTACAAAAGGATATGAATATGAAGAATGCAAAGGATTAAATCTTATTGCAGGAGAAGTTTTGCAAATTCAAAAAAAAATCGATGACGAAAAACGTTTACCAGTTATTGGTTGGAGAAAAACAATTAGCTTACCAACCAATAAAAAAAATGTTTTAGAAAAAAATTTAAATGAAAAAGTTTTTTATTACTTACATTCTTACCAAGCAATACCAAAAAAAAAAAATGATGTTATTGCTTATTATGAAAGAGGTGATAGCAGAATTAATGCTGCTGTTGCTAATGGTAACATTTGGGGCGTACAATTTCATCCTGAAAAAAGTGGTAATGAAGGTCTTGAGTTTTTAAAAGCTTTTTGTAATTTGAGTTAATAATACAAAATATATTAAACGTTTCAACTCTTTCGTTTAACGGCAATTTAAAAAAAAATCTCTTATATAGTAATAAAAAAATAGCTCTGGAGACTCTTGAATATATAAATGTCGATTTTTTTCACATGGATGTAAGCAAGTAAAACATTAGCAAAAATAAGAATATCTGCTAAGACAAATGATAAATTATTAATTAAAAAAGATATCTTAAATTGTGTTTAAAATACTCATTAAAAAAATTAAGAAGCTTTGGAAAATCAAGTTTCTTTTTTATCTTCCAAAAAAAAAAAACATACTACTTTATGATGAGGCGAACTCTCATATATTAAAAGAAATAATTAAAAAAGATTTTAATATTATTAAAATACGTGAAATAGAAATTTATTTTTGGATTTTTATTAAACAAATAATTTTTTTTGATTTTAGTTATACAACTTATTGTAAGAATTATATAAAGCACATTTCACCAAAAGTTGTGATTTCAATAAATGATGGAAAGGTTCGTTTCTTTGAACTAAAAAAATTTTTTAAAAAAATACCTTTTGTAATAATCCAGAATGGTGCAAGAGATTTATCTGATTTTGAACGTTTTAAATTTTTCAAGTCAAGAAAATTTAAGTGTGATCTTTTTTTTGTTCTCAATAAATATTATATTAAACCATATCGAAAAATTATAGATTCCAATTATCACATTTTAGGAGCCTACAAAAATAATATTGTTAAGGTTAACAAATCAGTCAAAGATAATTTTTTACTTATCTCTAATTATGATCCACATACCATCAATAAAGCAAGAATAGTTGCTCATAATAAATTATTAAAGTTACTTAATTTTTATTTTTCTAGCTCTAATAAAAAACTTCATATCCTTTTAAGACGTAAAAACTCTACTCAAAAAGAGGAAATGCAGTTTTTTAGGTTTTTTTTTGGATCTAATTGTGTTTTTCAAAAAACTTTAAATCCTTTCTGGAAAAAAAGTTACCGTATATTGGATAAATATGAAAATATTATATCTATGGAATCAACAATGGGGTATGAGGCAATTTCAAGGAAAAAAAAGCTTGCATTTTTTCCACCTCATTTAGGTCATAAATATTGGTTTGGATGGCCAAAACCTTTTCAAAAGAAATATAATTTTTTTGTATCAAAAAATTTTTCTTATACTGAAATTAAAAGAGTTTTAGATAATGTAAGTAATTGCAGTCAGTCTAATTGGAAAAAAAAATATTATAACTCTATTAAAGATCTGCAACCTATAAGTACAGATAATATGGTATTTAGAAAAATTTTATCTAACTTGCTTAAAAATTAAAATTAAAATAAATTTGCTATGAATAAACTGTAAATTAAATGTTATAATATCAAGTATATTTGATTAAAAATAAAATGTAATAGTTCATAGAAATTTAATGCAAACTGTAAAAAAAATTTTATCCTTACTTACGCCAAAGGAGCTTAAACAAGGAATTTTGTTACTATTAATGATTTTGATAATGGCAATATTAGATATGCTGGGTGTGGCATCTATATTGCCTTTTATGGCCGTTCTTTCAAATCCTGATATAATTGAGACCAATGTGATTTATAACAAGATGTTTCAGATATCAAAGATATTTGGAGTTGAGAATGTTGAGCACTTTATTTTTGCTCTAGGTATTCTTTTATTTGTAACATTGGTTGCCTCAATTTCCTTTAAAGCTCTTACAACATATGTGCAAATACGATTTGTTCAAATGCGTCAATACAGTATCAGTAAACGTTTAGTCGAAAATTATTTACACCAGCCTTATAGCTGGTTTTTAGATCGTAACAGCGCTGATCTAGGTAAAACTATTTTATCAGAAACAAATCAGGTAATTGGTGGCGGTATAAATCCATTATTCGAGCTGATAGCTAAAAGCTTGATAACGATTGCAATCATAGCTTTATTACTTCTAGCTGATCCAAAACTTACCATCATAATCGGCTTTTCACTTACTGTAGCCTATGGACTCATTTTCAAATTATTACGTAAACAACTTGTTAGATCTGGAGAAAAGCGTTTAAAAGCAAATGAATTACGTTTTATTTCAATTAGTGAAGCTTTTGGTGCTGCAAAGGAGGTTAAAGTTGGAGGATTAGAGCAAACTTATGCCAAGCGCTTTTCTGACCCTGCTTACATTTATGCTCGAGCTTTGATTAGAGCAAGTATTATATCTGAATTTCCTCGCTTTCTTTTTGAAGTTATAGCATTTGGTGGAATTTTGTTAGTGATACTTTATTTGATGTCACAATCAGGTATTTTTAGTGATATCTTACCCACCATCACCTTATTTGTTTTTGCTGGCTATCGTTTGATGCCAGCACTGCAAAAAATTTATACTTCTATAGCCACACTCACTTTTATTGGTCCTTCACTTGATAAGCTATGTGATGATATTAAAATGTTAAAACCAATTAACTCAAATCAGTTTCAAAGTGCTTTATCAATAAATAAATCAATCAATTTAAAAAATATTCATTATAATTATCCCAATGCATCACGAACAACGTTAAAAGATATTAATATCTGCATACCTGCAAAATCTACTGTTGCACTTATAGGTGCTACTGGAAGTGGCAAAACAACAACTGTAGATATCATGCTAGGATTACTTGAGGCTCAAAGTGGAACTTTAGAAGTTGATGGACAAATTATAACAAAGCAAAACACAAGAACTTGGCAGCGTTCTATTGGCTATGTACCCCAACACATCTTTCTAGCTGATGACACTCTTGCTGCTAACATTGCCTTTGGAGTAGAACCTAAGGATATTAATCAGGAAACTGTTGAAAAAGTTTCTAAAATTGCAAACTTACACGAGTTCGTCATTCATGAAATGCCAAAAAAATACCAAACTTCTATTGGTGAGCGTGGTGTAAGGCTGTCAGGTGGACAAAGACAACGTATAGGAATTGCTAGAGCCTTGTATCATAACCCAAAAGTGTTAATTCTAGATGAAGCAACGAGTGCTTTAGATAATCAAACTGAACACGCAGTGATGGATGCGGTAAATAATATTGGAAAAAATATGACCATCATTTTAATTGCCCATCGTTTAAACACAGTCAAAAATTGTGATATTATATTCAAACTTGAAAAAGGTAAGCTTATAGATCAAGGAACTTTTGATGAATTAATCAATGAGAATAAGAGCTTTAGCTAACTTTTATAAATTAAATGAATTTTAAAAAAGAAATCTTTAATAAATTTAATCATCTAGAAATATCAAAAGCAAAATGTCTTTTTGTTGCTAATGATATGGCTAAAATTGGCATACCAGAAAATGAAAGTAAGAAATCAATGCTTACTTCAATTTATGAGGCCATAATTGTGATTAATCCAAAAATTACGATAGTAGTACCGACATCAACTTTAAATCTAGTAGGCACTGAAAATGTTTTTGATATTGATAACACACCATCATTTCGTATGGGTGCATTTTCTGAGTATATTAGAAAATTAAAAAATTCCAAAAGAGGCTTTAATGCTTTGTGGTCTTTATCTGCCATAGGCCCTTTAGCAGATGAAATTACTCAAAACGTTTCAAACCATGCTTATGATAAAAATTCTTCTTTTGCAAAAATATTTAAAATTGATGATGCTTTTTTTTTAGGCTTAGGTAATCATCCAAGATATATGCTTTCGATAATTCATCACTTTGAGACTATATTTAATGTTCCTTATAGATTTACTAAAGGATTTGAAATAAATTGTGTAAATAAGTTAAAAGTATTTAAAGATATATTTTATCTGGAAGTTTTAAAAGAAAATGTAAGGTACAATAAAAGATCTTTAAATAAAAAAATATTTGACAACTTTGAGAGTAAAGAAGAAATTAATAAAATTGATTTAGGTAATAGTCACATGTATCTATTTAATCTAAAAAATTTTTATGAAATTACATGTGAGCTATTTAAGCAAGACGTAAATTGTTGGTGGAAATAATGACACTCGAAATTGAAAATAATCTTAAAAATTTAGTTCAAAAAACTAAAAAAGCTCAGCTCTCATTAGAAGATCTTGCTGAGTCAAAAATTAATAAGATTTTAGATAATATTCTAGGAATAGTATTAGATGAAAAAAAAAATTTTTTCCTTTCTGAGATGGCTGTAAAAGAAACAAAATTTGGAAATATTTCAGATAAAATGAAAAAAAATCAGTATAAAACTAAAAGTCTAGTTTCTGAAATTAAAAAATTAAAAGTTAAAAAACCTTACTTTAATAACGAAAAAAATATTTATGAAATTTATAAGCCATTAGGCTTAATTTGTGGAGTTACACCCTCTACAAACCCAATTGCAACAGCTTTAAATTATATAATAAATTCAATTAAAGGAAGAAATTCACTTATTATTTGCCCAAATCCAAGGTCTTATCAAACCAGCAAAGAGTTAGTAAAATTAATCAAAGAGATTTTGTTACTAAATAATGTTTCACAAGAAATAATAAACCTTGCACCTTTAGAGGTTTTAAGGAGTGATACGATTATTAAACTGTTTGATATGTGTGATAGAAATATTGTAACTGGTAGTAAATTTTTCATATCTGCTGTAAAAAAATCTATAAAACCTTATTTAATATTTGGAGCAGGCAATGTTCCAGTTTTAATTGATGATAAAGTTAATTTATCTAAAGTTTCAAAATTAATTATAGAATCAAAAACTTTTGATTACTCTACAAGTTGCTCTGCAGATAGTGTTTTAATAATAAATCATAATATTTATGATAGATTTATAAATGAATTGCGAGCAAATTTTGTATATGTGCTAAATGATAAAGAAAAAAAAAAGTTAGATGAAATCTATTATAAAAGAGGAGTTATTAACACTGAAATTATTGCAAAAAAACCTTCCTTAATTTTGGAAAAAATTGGAGTTAAAGTAAAAACTAAAGTTAAACTTATTGCTTATGAGTTTTCATCCAACTTCACCTCTCATTATATAATGAATGAAAAAATTTTACCTCTGGTTGGAATAACTAGAGCAAAAAATTTTGATCATGCTATAAATTTAGCAAATAACGTGTTAAATATAAATGGCAAAGGGCATTCAGCTGGTATATATTCTGATAATAAAAATAATATAATTAAATTTTCTTTAAATGTTCCTGTTTCAAGAATTATAGTTAATCAGGCTCACTCAAAATCAGCTGGTGGCAATTTAAATAATGGACTAAAAACTACACTTTCCCTTGGTTGTGGTAACTGGGGGGGTAATATTATTAATGATAATTTATCTTTAAAAGATTTTTGCAACATCACAAGAATTATTCATGAAAAGGTTAAAATCAAGAAAAACTATTTTTAACAATATGATCATACAAATTCTAACATTTAATTTTATAATATGATTGGTAAAGATATATACGAATTAGCAAAACAACTTTGGCCACTAAATAGAAGTTTAACTGGAGAGGGTGTCCGAGAAACATTACATCAAATTTCTAAACATTTACCAGAGTTAAATATTGAATCGGTCAAGTCTGGCACTAAAGTATTTGATTGGGTAGTTCCAAAAGAATGGTCTGTCCAAGAGGCATATATTGTTACTCCAAATGGTAAAAAAATATGTGATTTTTCTCAAAATAATTTACACCTTGTGGGATATAGTGTTCCATTTGAGGGAGCTGTGAGTCTTAATGAATTAAAAGAACACCTCTATACTTTACCGGAACAGCCAACGGCAATTCCCTATATAACTAGCTACTATAAAGAAAGATGGGGCTTTTGTCTCACACAAGAGCAGTTTGATACTTTAGAAGATGGGATATACAAAGTTGTAATCTCCTCAACTTTGTTTGATGGCAAACTAAATTATGGGGAGCTATTAATTAAAGGCAAAAGTGATAAAGAAATATTTTTAAGCACCTATATTTGTCATCCCTCTATGGCTAATAATGAACTGTCTGGACCAACTGTTGTTACATTTCTTGCAAAATGGTTACAAGAAATTGGTGAACGAGAGTATAGTTACCGTATAATCTTCATTCCTGAAACAATTGGTTCCATAACCTATCTAAGTCGTAACTACAAAGATATGAAGGATAAAACCTTTGCTGGATTTAATGTGACTTGCGTGGGTGATGACAGAGCTTATTCATTTCTCCCATCCCGAAATGGCAAAACGATAAGTGACATGATAGCAAAACATGTTCTCAAGTGGATTGACAGTAACTTTGTTGAATATAGTTGGTTGGATAGAGGTAGTGATGAACGTCAGTATTGTGCCCCTGGAATTGATTTACCAATTGCCTCTATATTGAGAACAAAGTATGGACAATATATAGAGTATCACACATCATTAGATAATTTAGAAAATGTTGTTACTCCAAAAGGTCTCAACGGAGGCTATTGGGCAATTAGAAAAGCAATAGAGGCAATCGAAAAAAATAAGAAATATAAAGTTTCGGTTTTGTGTGAACCACAGATGGGTAAGCGAGGATTGTATTCAAATCTTTCCACAAAAGAAGTTGATAAAGAAGTTAAGTTGATGATGAATTTCATTAGTCTTTGTGATGGGGAAAGCTCACTACTTGAAATTGCTGAAAATATAAATGTTCCGATTTGGGATTTGTATGATATTGTGCAAAAACTCATAAATCATAGTTTAATTTTTGTGAATGAATAATTAATTTATTAGTATATTTGATAAGTAAAATTTATTACTAAAAATATAGAATATTAAATGCATTGGACAGATCTGTATTACACAAAAAGAAATTTTCAATTTAAATTAATGACAATTTTATATATGACTGCTAAGAATTAAAAATATTTAAAATGCTAAAAAATTCTTCTATATTAGTAACAGGTGGTACAGGCTCTTTTGGTCATAGTTTTGTATCACTAACTCTTAAAAAATATAATCCTAAACGTTTAGTAGTCTTCTCACGTGATGAAATGAAACAATGGGAAATGGCAAAAAAGTTTAATAATGATCCGAGAATACGTTTTTTTATTGGAGATGTGCGTGATAAAGATCGATTACACCGTGCTTTACATGGTGTAGATTTTGTTGTTCACGCAGCAGCAACCAAGATCGTGCCAACTGCAGAATATAATCCATTTGAATGTATTAAAACAAATATCAATGGTGCAATGAACTTAATTGACGCTTGTATTGATCAAAATGTAAAAAGAGTGGTGGCACTTTCAACTGATAAAGCCAGCAGCCCGATTAATCTTTATGGAGCAACTAAGTTAGCATCTGACAAATTGTTTGCAGCAAGCAACTCATCTTATGTAGGTGGGCATGATACGAAATTTTCAGTTGTGAGATACGGAAATGTAATGGGCTCAAGAGGGTCTGTAATTCCATTTTTTATATCAGTAAAAGATCAAGGTGTGTTGCCTATAACAGATGAGCGAATGACACGTTTTATGATATCTCTTAATCAAGGTGTTGAGTTAGTTTGGAAAGCTTTTGAAGATATGTTGGGAGGTGAAATTTATGTAAAAAAAATTCCTTCTATGAAAGTTACTGATATTGCAAAAGCGATTGCACCAAAAGCAAAGCATAAAATTATAGGCATTCGTCCAGGTGAAAAATTACATGAACAAATGATTAGCAGTGAGGATAGTTATTATACTTATGAATATTCTAATTATTTTAAGATTTTACCTCAGATTAATGAGTGGGGGAAAGATAAGTCACGTATCAAGAAAGGAATAAAAGTACCTGAAGGATTTGTCTACAGTAGTGAAAAAAATTCCAAGTGGATTACAAAAGAAGAGCTAAAAAAATGGATTTCTTCTAATAAAGAATTTATAGGCAAGTTATAAACAATCGTAAATTTTAATAGAAATATATTTATTTGAAGTTTTTAAAACAGAAAGTTAATTAGATTATTAACTCATAAATTAATTATATTTTGATTTAAGTACATATAGATATAATTTAATTAATAAAAATATGAATAGTCAAATAAAATTCAGGGAAATTAAAATTTCTGATGCAAAAAAAATTCTTAAATGGAGAAGAAAGACAAGAATAACCAATTTTCAATTCACTGATATAAGTAATTCATTAAAATTACAAAAAAAATGGATCTCAGAATCATTTAATAAAACGAATTATTATCACTGGTTAGTTCTGTTTAAAAAAAAACCAATTGGATTTTTTAGCATAAACAACATAAACTTAAAAAAATATATAATTCTTTAATTCACGGGTTATTAAAGAGCTAAAGAATGGATACATAAAATATGAGTATAAAACTTAATAAAATTAAAAAACCATTTATAATTGCTGAATTGTCTGCAAATCATAATGGTCAAATTAACAATATTTATAAATTAATAAACAAAGCCAAAAAAAGTGGAGCAAATGCTATAAAAATTCAATCATACACCCCTCAATCAATAACACTTGATTGTAAAAATAAATATTTTTATTTAAATAAAGGCCCTTGGAAGGGCAACTATTTGAATGATTTGTATAAAAAAGGCACAACCCCATATTCATGGCATAAAAAAATTTTTGATTATGCAAAAAAAAAAAATATTTTATGTTTTAGTAGCCCATTTGGTGTTGAAGCAGTTAAATTATTAGAAAAATTAAAAGTTGAATTATATAAAATAGCCTCTTTTGAAATTAATCACATACCCTTGCTGGAAGAAGTAGGAAAAACAAAAAAACCAGTTATTATATCTACTGGAATGGCTGATATTGAAGATGTTAGTTTGGCAATAAAAACTCTCAAAAAAAATGGCTCAACAGATATTGCAATACTTCACTGTATAAGTGCCTACCCCAGTAAACCTAATAATTATAATTTAAATTTTATTAATAAATTAAAAAAATTTAATTTTCCTGTTGGACTTTCTGATCATACGATTGGCAATATTGTTGCTATTTCATCAATTGGAATGGGAGTAAAAATTTTTGAAAAACATATTAAACTTGATAAGCAAAAAGGATTAGACTCAAAGTTTTCTACAAATTCCTCAGAGTTTAAAAATTATGTAAATGATATAAATCTTTCATTTGACTCTATGGGGAATGAAAATTTTAATAGAAATAATTTAGAAGGACCGTCTAAAAAACTTCGTAGATCCATTTTTATATCCAGAGATGTGTTAAAAAATGATATTATTACAAAAGACAATATTGCAGTTATTAGGCCAGCAGACGGAATACATCCAAAGTTTTTTCGAAAATTATTAGGTAAAAAATTTAAGATGAATAAAAAAAAAGGCACACCATTAAAATTTAGTCATACTTTTTAAGGGCATTAGATAAAATTATTTATAATGAAAAATCATGAATGATAAAAAATAAAATTGCAATTCTATTGGCAGCCAGATCAGGCTCTAAAAGACTGCCTGAAAAGCATTTTCTTAAACTTAATAGAAAATATAAAGTAATAGATCTTTGTATATCAAGACTTAAAAAGGTAAATTCAGCTAATCAAATATTTCTATGCACTACCAAACATAAAAATGATGACAAATTTAAAGCTGTGTGTAAAAAACATAATATTAAATTATTTAGAGGAAGTAAAAATAATGTTTTAAAAAGACTTATAGATTGTGCTAAAGAAAATTCTATAAAAGTTATTGTTAGAATAACCGCTGACTGTCCCATAATAGATCCAAATATAATTGATAAATGTGTTGAATTGCATTTAAAAAAAAAAAATGATTACACTACCAACACATTAAAACTTACATTTCCTGATGGTTTAGATGTAGAAGTAATTAATTTAAAAGCATTAATAATTTCTCAAAAATTGTCAAAAAGTTTAGGTAATAAAGAGCATGTCACTATATTTATCCGTAAGTCTAAGTTATTTAAAAAAAGTAATTTTAAAAATTTAAGCAATTATTCAAATAGAAGATGGACCTTAGATTATATGAGAGATTATTTATTTTTGAAAAAAGTTGTTAAATTTTTTTCAAAAAACATCTTCTTTTCTTGGAAAGATTTAATTAAAATGGAAAAAAAAAATAAATCACTTATTAATATTAAAGAAAGATAGTTTGAATAAAATTAAATTAATAAAACGTTTAGTCATTGGCTCTGCAAATTTTACACAAAAATACGGAGTAGATACAATTAAAATTAATAATAATGAAATTAAAAAAATTTTAGAATTAGCAAAAAAAAATAGTATATATAAAATTGATACTGCAGAAGGTTATCTAAAAAATAAAAATTTTTTTAAAAATATTGATAAAAAGTTTAAATTCATATCAAAAATAATCCCAGACTCTAAATGGATATCTTTAGAATACTGTCAAAAAAAATTAGAAGATCATTTCAAGCTTTTCAAAAATAATAAAATTGAAACATTACTTCTTCATGATATTCAAATTTTATTTAAAAAAAATGGACCTAAAATTTTCAAAAATCTAGAAATTTTAAAACAAAAAAAATATTTTAAAAAGATTGGATTGTCTATTTATGATACAAAGTACTTAAATTTCATAATCCCAAAATTCAATATAGATGTTATTCAATGTCCGTATAACGTTTTAGACAAAAGAGTATTAACCACAGGATGGTATGACAAATTAAAGAATCAGGGAAAAGAAATTCATATTCGATCTATATTTTTACAAGGGCTTCTTGTTAATAAATCAGTCCATAAAAAAAAATATTTTACAAAATGGAATAATTTTTTTTTCAATTGGTTTCAATTTTTAAAAAATAATAATATTTCTTCAATTGATTATTGCTTAAGTGACTTATTGAAATATGATTTTGACCAAATTATAGTTGGAATTAATAATTCTAATAATTTAAAACAAATAATAAATTTCAAGACAATAGACAAAAATAAAATGACGAACTTTAAAATAGATGATATTAAGCTTATTGACCCTAGAAAATGGAATTAAAATGAAAACTAAAAATGGAATAAAATTATATAAATATGCAAAAACTATCATTCCGGGAGGAACAACCTTATTTTCTAAAAGATCTGAACTTTACTTGCCTGATAAATGGCCAGCTTATTTTACTAAAGCTAAAAAAATAGATATTTGGGATTTAAAAGGAGAGAAATATTTAGATATGTTTTGTGCGGTTGGTACAAGTATATTGGGATATAGCAATCACTATGTAAATAATTCAGTACAAAGTAATATTCGAAATGCAAACATGACAACTCTTAATTGTCCAGAAGAGGTTTATTTATCAAAAGAATTAGTTAAACATCATCCCTGGGCTTCTATGGTAAAATTTACTAGAGCAGGAGGAGAAGCCAACGCGTTAGCTATTAGAATTGCAAGATCTAATACTAAAAAAAAAAATATTGCATTTTGCGGTTACCATGGTTGGCATGATTGGTACTTATCAGCAAATATTAATTCAAAAAATAATTTGGACCAACATTTAATGTCAGGATTAAATTTTGATGGTATACCTGAAAATCTAAAAAATACCTCTTTCCCTTTCCCATATAATAATTTTGAGTATCTCTTAAAATTGATAAATACAAAAAATATAGGAATTATCAAAATGGAAGTAATGCGTAACTTTAAACCTGAGAATGAATTTCTAAAAAAAATAAGAAACCTTTGTAATAAAAAAAAAATAATTTTGATTTTTGATGAATGTACTTCTGGCTATAGAGAGAACATGGGAGGCTTACATTTGAAATTTGGAGTCAACCCAGATATTGCAATATTCGGTAAAGCATTAGGTAGTGGTTTTGCAATTAATGCAATAATTGGAAAAAGAAAGATAATGAAAAAAGCAGAAAATAGCTTTATAAGCAGCACTTTTTGGGGAGAACGAATTGGTTATACTGCAGCGATTTCCTCAATTAAAGAATTTAAACGACTAAACATATTTAAAAAAATTTTAGCCAACGGGAAAATGATAAAAAAAATATGGGAATTTACATCAAAAAAATACAATATTCCGATAAAGATTATGGGGATAGATGCAATACCTTCATTTGAATTTTGTAATCATCACTTAAAAAGAAAGACATTTTTGACTCAAGAGATGCTTAAGAGTAAAATTTTAGCGACAAATATAGTTTATGTCACTATTTTTCACAGAAAAAATAATATTAAGAAATATATTAAAATCTTGGATAAAGTTTTTCATGATATTTCAACAAAAAATATTAAAGATATTCTTAAGAGCAAGACATGTTTTAAGCCAATTAATAGGGTAAATTAAATTATGAGATACATACCATATGGCAGACAATATATTGATAATACTGATAAAAAATCAGTATTAAATTCATTATCTAATGATTTAATTACTACGGGACCTGTTGTTATAAAATTTGAAAAACAAATTCAAAAATACCTTAAATGTAATTATGGATACGTTTGCAGTAGTGGAACAGCTGCTATTCATTTAGCAATGTTATCAGTAGGTTTAAAAAAAAATGATATTATATTGATGCCAGCTATAAATTTTGTAGCATCTTATAATATGGCAAGCAATATAGGATTAAAGATTTACTTAGTTGATGTTGATGAATTTACAGGTCAAGTTACACCAAACAAAATTCTTGAATGTGTAAAAAAAAATAAACTAAAAAAAATTAATGCTTTGTTAGTGATGTTTCATGGAGGCTACCCTGAAAATGTAAGTAAATTTTATGATATTAAAAAAAAATATAATTGTTTTATAATTGAAGATGCTTGTCATGCACTAGGTGCAAAATACAAATATAAAAGTAATTTTTTAAAAATAGGGTCTTGCAAACATGCGGATGTTTCTACTTTTTCTCTTCACCCATTAAAAACAATTACCTCTGGTGAGGGAGGGATTATAACGACTAAAAATCCAAAAATTGCAAAAAATATTATACTATTTAGAAGTCACGGCATATTGCGTGATAAAAAAATGCACTGGAAGTATGATGTAATAAAAAATGGATTTAATTATCGAATTTCAGATATCAATTGTGCACTTGGATTATCCCAATTGACTAAAGTAAATTTTTTTTTAAAAAAAAGAAAAAAAATTTATGAAAGATATTTTAATGAATTAAAAAATTTTAATCCAAATTTAATAATACCCGAATACTCTAGAAATATAAGACCTTCATTTCACCTATTTACAATAAATATTCTTTTTAAAAAATTAAATAAAAATAAAAATCATTTTATGAAATATTTAATGGATAAAAAAATTATTGCGCAGCAGCACTATATTCCAATTTATAAATTTAGTATTTATAAAAAAAAAATTGTTTCTCTTAATGGTTCAGAGAAACACTATAACAATTCAATAAGTTTACCAATATACGTAGACTTAGATAAAAAAAAACAAGATAAAATTATTAAGACTATTAAGAATTATTTTAATTAGCCAAAGGTATAGTGAAAAGATTACTTATTACAAATAATTGTAGTTTAATTAAAAAAAATTATGATGAAATTTATACAGATTCTCCAAGTGTAATTGAACATTGTGATGATGCAAAATACCTTGACTCATTTTTAGACCAAGAACATCAAAATCAAATAATAGAAATAAAAGAAAAAGGTCTTCAGCTCAATAAAAAAATTGTAGAAGAATTTTTCTCAAAATATAGTGATAAAAGTGTTGATATATTAGATGTTAACCGTGCCTATACCAATATTTTTATAAATACATATAAGCTTTTAAAGCTTATTGATTTTTACCATGATTATGAAATTACAATAGCAGTTTCAGAAGATGAGCTATATGATTATAACAGTTCAAATACTCTAGATAGATTTGTAAATATTTATTATTGGATTGCTAAAATTGCAAAATTAAAAAATATCAAACTTATATGTGAAAATTCAAAAAGTTTTGATTTATATCAAGATCATTTACCTATGGATTCTTGGTTTTTAAGATTAATCGATCTAGATAAGAAAGTATTATTTTTTAATTTTTTAAAAAAAATTAATTTAAATAAAATTAAAAAAAAAAAAATTTATGTGTATAGGTGGAGTAATGTCTTAAGAGAAATTGAACCATATTTGCATGATTTAGGATTTAGTTATGTTTATATGCCAAAAATAAAAACTTGTATTGATAGCTCATCACTAATACTTGATGAAAAAAAAATAGAATTTCTTTTAGATAAATTTTTTGGAAGTAGTGTGCTTGAAAATACTTTTAAGTTTGCATTGGCAGTTATTTATAAAAAAAGAGTCAAATATTATTTGAATAGAGAATTAATAATAAATGATTATGTTTTAGAATTAGACAAAAATATCAAAACAATTATAACCAATAGTATTTATGGGTTTGATAGATTTATCTTTTTAAAAAAGTTACAAGATAGAGGGTGTAAGGTTGTTAATATTACCCATGGCTTAACTTCAAGTTATCGAAGAGATACAAAATATTTGAAAGGGTTCAAATGTTCAGACCATGATATGTTGTTATGCTTTAATAAATCAGAGGCAAAAATGTATCAAAAAATTGACCCTGATGTGAATGTTTATCCAATATCCTCAGTTCAAGAGGCAAAAAAACCTAGACTTAATAAGATAAAAAAATTTTTCGTTGGTCGAAAATTTAAAATAAATAATGAAAAAAATGTATTTTACGCTTCTAATACATTCCCTCTAAATAATAACAGGACACATCACCTTCATTATTCAGATGAATCTAATTACAATTTTGAAAAAAAAATGATCGATTTATTATCTAGTATAAATAAAAAAGTTATTTACAAAACTTATCCAAGGCGAAATTATATTGATCCAAGTCCTATGGCTAAATATTCAAAAAAATTTAATAATATTAAACTCATAGATGGTAACTTTGACTTTAGATATGTTAATTCCTTGGGTGATATTTTTATATTTACAAGTATTGGAATTTCCAGCACAGTTACTTGGTTAATAAATTTAAATAAACCTATAATATTTTTGCTTTCAAATAAAAATAAATTACTAAATGAAGATGCTATAAATATGATTAGAAAGTTTTTTATTGTTGTTGATAGAGATAACCAAGGTTGGGAAAAAGATTTAAAAAATATACTAAATAAATCATTTAAAGAATTAAAAAAAATTTGGGATGATAAGCAAGTTTATAGAGATAAATATGATGCTGAATGGTTAACAGATAATAATGCCCATGCAGGAAAACTTGGAGCCAAATATATTAAGGATCTTTTCAACAAAACTTTTGAAAAAATAGAACAAAACAAATAGTTATCACTGGTCTTAATTTATTAAATAGAATATATTGAAGATGAGATTAAAAATTAACAATTGCAATATAAATAAATACAATTAATTAGAAATTTTTCAAAAAATTTTTGATTTATAATTTAAATAGATATTAATTAATGTTTGAAATTGATAACAAAAATTTAATTATAAGAAATAAAAAAATTATAAATAAGAAAAAATTTACAACAATAAATATTACGAGTGATTGGGCTCCCATCATTGACGAAGCATCAGACTTAATGCTAAAAAAAAAATATTATGGAAACCTACTGCCATTTTTTAAAAATGGAGATTTAAATATCACAAATCTAGAGACAGTTATTGATTTTAAAAAAAGAAAATTTAATAAAAATGCATTAAAATTTATTAATAAGCCAAAAATTCTTGGTTCGTTAACAAATATAAATACAAATTTAGTGTGCCTTGCGAACAATCACATAATGGATAATGGTGATGTTGGATTGAAAAATACTATAAAAAATCTAAAAAAATATAAAATAAATCATGTAGGAGCTGAACTATCATTAAAAAAAATTTATAAACCATTCTTTTTTAAAAAAAATAACCATAAAATTGCAGTTATAAATACTTCAGAGGGCGAGGAGGCAAACGAAAAGTATAATAATCACGTAGGATCCTCAGATATTGAATCATATAAGGTTATTGATCAAATTAGAAGTTGTAAAGAAAATGGTTATTTAACTATCTTAATCGCTCATGCTGGTGTTGAGTATATTCCTTTTCCCCCACCATACATCAAAGATATTTACAAAAACTTTGTTGATGAAGGTGCTGATTTAGTAGTTGGTCATCACCCTCATGTATTGCAAGGTTTTGAGATTTATAAAAAAGTTCCAATATTTTATTCATTAGGAAATTTTACAATGTGGAAGAAAAATTTAAGAAAAAATTGTTATGATTCAATGTTTTTAAACATAAAAATTCAAGATAATAAATTATCAAGTGTTAATTTAGTACCTTTTAAAATTAATAAAAATGGCCTAAATTTAGGTTCCAAGAGTGAATTTAGTAAAAAAATAATTGAGCTAAATAATTTTTTATCTAAAAGTGATAAAATATGGTTAGCTTATTTAAATAGAAAGAATCCTAAAGAAAATTTTTTTTCAGAGAATCTATCTTTTTTTTATAACTTTAGTGAACATAAAAATCAATTGATTAATAAATATACAAATCTTTCAAAAAAATATTCAGATCTAGATTGTATGAAAAATGAACTTCAAAAAAATTTTAATTATGAATATATTTTAGACAAATGGCAAATTAAAAAGAATAATGATTTGTTATCATTATTTAAAAATATTTTTCATCCCCTATATAAAATTTTATTTATTATAAAAAAAATAATTAAAAATTTAAAAATGGAATTTTTTAGATGATACAAACTTTACTAAATTATCTCTTTAGATATTTTTTATTTATAAAAAATGAAAATATAATTTTGAATGGTAAACTAAAGATTAAAAATAAACCCTTAGTCCATATCTTAGACGGATCATCATTGATCATAGGAGAAAATGTTACTTTGAACTCTAAGAATGCAAAATATCATGTTAATATGTTTGCACCTGTAAAGATTTATATAGATAAAGTTGGAGCTAAAATTAAGATAGGAAATAATACAAGAATTCATGGAAGTTGTTTACATGCATATGAATTTATCGAGATTGGTGACAATTGTTTAATAGCTGCAAATTGTCAAATTTTCGATGGTAGCGGACACAATACTTCTTTAGATGATCCATCAAAAAGACTTGAGACTAGTGGAGCTGTAAAGCCTATTATAATTGGAAATAATTGTTGGATTGGTACTTCGGTAATAGTATTACCAGGTACAAAACTAGGTAATAATTGTATTGTTGCTGCTGGATCAATCGTCAATGGAGAATTTAAAGATAATAGCTTGATAGGGGGCAATCCTGCAAAATTTATAAAATTAGTAAAATGAATTATCTTTCAGTGCTCAATAAAGATCTTAATTTAGTCAATACCATAAATTTTAATGATAAATTTATTACCCTTAATAGAGAATGTAATTTAAAGCATTGGAATTCTCATTTTGATAATGAAAATAAAATACAATTAATAATTTTAGGTAGACCAGTAATAGAAGTCTTGGATTGGGAAAAATTTGACAAATCTGAAGAAAGCTACATTACAAAGTTTTTGATTAGGAAATATATTGATTTAGAGATTGATGATTTTTGCAATCAACTAAATGGAGCTTTTAGTATTCTGGTTATAGATTATAAATTTAATAAACTATCAATAATTACTGATAAGCTTGGAATTTACCCAATATACACTTATGGCATTGACAATATAAACTCATTTCAATTTTCATCTAATTTTAAAACTCTATTAGATAATATTAATAATAAAGTAAATACCGACATTGTATCAATTGCTGAATTTTTAAAAAAAGGATTTATTTATCACCCCAATACATTTTATAAAGAAATTAAAACTTTAGATAATGGGTCTTATTGTATTTTAGATTTTAATGAAAAAAAAATTATAAAAAAAATATATTTTAGAGTAAAAGCAAAGCCTGTTTATAATTTTGATCACTTAGTAAATGAACTTTCAAAGGCATTGTCAAAATCTATTAAAAGGCGAACACTAAAATATTTTGGAAAAAAAGTAGTTTTTTTAAGTGGAGGAACTGATTCTAGAATGATTTTAGCAAATTCGGCTGATCCCAATACAGATGCTATAACTCTCTACAATCAGGAGAATCATGAAATAAAAATAACAAAAAATATTGCTAAATTATTAAATGCAAAACATGAATTAATAAAAAGAAGTGAAAATTATTATCTTGATTCATTTGATAACTCAATACGAATTAACAGTGGTAGAAGTTTACCAATAGATGATCATTTTTTAAATTTAAAAAATAATGAAAAAATTAAAAAGTATGACACAATTTTAACAGGTTGCTATGCAGACTGGTTGTTTAAAGGCATAGCTTTAGATAGAAAACAACTTTCTTTTTTTTTTATTGGAAAATTACCATTATACAAGTTGAAGGCTTTTCATTATAATTTTTTTGCAAAAAGAACTTTATTGAAAGAAAAATATGAAACGATGATTAGAGAAAGAGAAGATCGGATTTTCATAGATAAAGAATCTCATTCAAATAATGAAATTGGCAGGATATTTCCTTTATTCCAAGAAGAAACTTCAGCTACTAGAATGACACTACAGCAATTTTTTCCATGGGATAGTATTTTTTCCGACAATGATGTAATTAAAGTTTATCAACAAATACCAGCAAAATATAAAATGAACTCAGAGGTTTATGATAGGGCTGTTTCACTTATTTTGAATAAAGTGAAAAATATTCCCCATGCAAATAAAAAACATAAAATTGGGATAAATAAGTATTATGGTGCAATACTCTACATTGTCAGTATGATAAAAAACAAAATACTTAAATTAACAAAAATAAAAAAAACGAACTCTATTGCTGGAGATGGTTCGTGGATTAATTTTAAAGAATATACTAATAATAAGGAAATAAAAACACTTTGGATGGATTCACAAAATCTTAAATTACTTAAAGAAATGCTACCTAACACAAAATTAGAATTCGAAGAAATTATTAATACTGATTATAAATTGATTTATAAAAGCATAGTATTAAATAAAATTTTAAATCAAGTAAAAGATAAACCAGATGACTAATAATATTAAGAAAAATACTTTAATAAATAAACTAAAAATATTATGTCACTCATCTAAATGAAAAATATATTTATAAATTTTTTTAGAGAAAATTATTTTTTAGTTATTGTTAAAAAAATATTTAAAAAATTTGAAAAAGATACTTCAACAGAAGCAAAAAAATGGGCCGTAGAAAATAATAAACAGTCAATAGAAGAATTTTTTTACTCTGTTGATGCCCTGTTATACGACGAGATCAAAATTGAAATGAAGTTTATACAAGAATTTGCACAAAACAAAATTTCTAAGTTAACGGTTCCTCTTGGAGGAGGAGGCAATTATATACTTTTGTATTTTTTAATACGAAAATTTAAATTACTTAATATTGTTGAAACTGGGGTTGCGGCTGGATGGACTAGTTTGGCTATTTTAAGAGCTTTAAAAAAAAATGGTAAAGGCTTTCTTTATTCAAGTGATTTTCCCTATTTTAGATTAGAAAACCCTGAAAAATATATTGGTTTTTTGGCTGAAAATGAAAGTAATAAAGATAATTGGTTTTTAGATATACGGGGAGATGATGTTGCTCTTCCTGAAATTGTAAAGAAACTAGACAATAATACTATAGATTTATTTCATTATGATAGTGACAAATCTTATTCTGGAAGAGTTAACGCTTTAAAAATTCTAAGTTCAAAAATAAACCCTAAAACAATTATTATTTTTGATGATATTCAAAATAATTTGCATTTTAAAGATTTTGTTAAGAAGAGTAGAAAAGACTTTTCAGTTTACGAATTTGAAGGTAAATTTATTGGTATTGCTGGATTAGATAATTTTCAAATATAATTATAAAATGTAAATTTTATTTTAATGTAGAATGATGTTATTTATATATAATAAAGACACTACCACAATTTTAAATAAATTATAAATGAAAGTACTTTTAGTTAGTAGCAAGTATCAACCCGAATACTCGGGATCTGGATTTAGGGCTCATCATTTGTATCAAAGATTATCTAGTAAATTTAATATTAATTATGATGTTGTTTGCAATTCCTTAATTAATAGAAGAAATGAAATTTATGAATATGAAGGTGTCAAAATAAATAAAATTTCATACCCTGTTGATTTTGAAAAATTGCGTGGATTGAAAAGAAAATTTCATGCGATTTTATCTATGTTTTATGAATTTTATTATTCTTATAAATTTATCAAAAAAAAAGGTATAAAAAACTACAATTTGATCCATACATTTGGAAATTCATGGTCAATTGCTTTTTTGACTTATTATTTTTATTTAAAAAAAAAACCTATACTGCGAGAATTAGTTAATAATATGAATACACCATATTATCCAATTCAGTTTGAAAATTTTTTTAGAGGAGTTTTTCAAAAAAACAATACCATGATGATTGCCATTTCTAAAAAATTAGAAGAATTATGTAAAACGTATAGGGTTAAAAACATTTGGATGAGATCAAATCCAATTGATGAAAAAAAATTTTTTCTTGTGGATAAAGAAGAAAAATTTAAATTAAGAAATAAGCTTATTCATTTTTCAAATCAAGATATAATATTAACTCACATAGCAAGTTATATGAAGCAAAAAAATCATATTTTTATTTTAGATATTTTAAAAAAACTACCAGAAAATTTTAAGCTATATTTAGGTGGTCCGGTAGTAAACGATGAAAATAGAAAAAATTTTGATCTTGTTAAAAATAGAATAAAAGAATTGAATTTAAATGACAGGGTTGTTTTAACTAAGGGATTCATTAGAAATATTGATGAGTATATAAAATTAAGTGATGTTTTTTTATTCCCAACATGGAATGAGGCTTTAGGAACACCTATTCTTGAAGCACAAGCTTGCGGTGTACCTGTAGTTGCAAATTTAATGTTAGGTTCAAATGATTATTTGATAAACGAGGGTAAAGGTGGATATTTAGTTAAAAAATTTGATGCTATAATTTGGGCTAAAAAAATTAAATTGGCTTTAAATATAGGTAATGAAACTCTGAAAGAAAATAGTTTAGAAATTACAAAAATTGCTTCTACAAAAAATATTGATGCAGATTATTTTAAAAAAATGCAGTCAATTATATGAAAAAAGTTATACACGTAATTTCATTGCAAAGAGGATTAGGTGGTACTCAACAATCCTTTATGTCTTATTACAAATATGCTCAAAAACACTCGACATTTCAGCAATATATTTTCAGCAATCATGGTGTATCAAAAAAGTATGGTTATCTAAAAAATTTTTTAAAAATACAAAAAAACTTTATTATTTTTTTACAACATATAGTTTCGATCAATTCTATTATTCATTTTCATAACAAGCTATCTAGTAAAAAAGTTTTTTATTTACTTAAATTGCTACCATCAAATAATATTATTTTTAATGAGCATGGGTCTGCTTGGAATATGAAAACACAAGAGCAAATAAAAATATATCAAAAAAATGCGAACCTAGCAAAAAAAATAATTGTATGCTCAATTGCAACAAAATACTTGTTGATTAAAAGATTTAAATTAAATGAAAATAAAATAAAATTAATATATAATGGTTGTGAAGATCCTAAAATAAAAAAAAAAATTACAAATAAGAAAAATTTAAATATAGGTTTTATAGGTAGACTTGAGTCTATAAAAGGTGCTCATTTATTTATAGCAGCTGCAAACCTGCTTAGAGATAAAAATTTTAATTTTTTGATAGCAGGTGATGGTCATTTAGAAAAAGAGTTAAAAGAATTATCTCAAGAAAATAAAAATATAAAATTTATTGGTAACGTTCAAAATCCCTTTAATTTTATAAAAGATTTAGATATTTTAGTTGCCCCGTCAATCAGGGAGCCTTTAGGACTTGTAAGTATAGAAGCTGGCCTTTGTAAAGTTTCAGTTATTGCATCTAATATTGATGGAATACCAGAAGTTATCACCCATAAACACAGTGGGATTTTGATAAATCCAACAAAAAAAATAACTTTAAAAGAATATCAAGGTCAATCACCATTACCAGATTTTGTTATTAACCCAAGTAATTATAAGTTAACTAAGCCAAAACAATTAGATCCTAAAATATTATCAAATTCTATTTTATTTTTATCTAAAAATGAAAAGTTAAGACTTAAATATGGACTTAAATTATATCAACATGTTAAAAAAAGGTTTTCAATCAAAAGTTATTTTAAAGGAATAGAGGAAATATATGAACAATTTTAAAAAATTTAATCTATTTAGGAAGATTTAGATGAATAAAGAAATTCTTGAACTTATAAAATGACTAAATATTTAAATAATACTCTAGCAAATATTAAGATAAAAAAAAATAATTTCTTTTTCTTTTTATTTATAATTTTATTTGTAGCATTGTTAGTTTTAGTTAAAGCAGATTTAGTAGGATCCCTGAGTTTAATTTTTGTAGCACTGATAACATTTTATTTTTCAAGATATTATAAATCTCTAGCTACAATTCTATATGTAGCGCTATGTGTTAGATTAGTTACAATTTTTTTTGGAAATTTCTTCTTAATTCTGCCAGATAGTTGGGGTGATGCTACTTTATTTGAACTTAGAGCATGGGAATTTTCTCAAGACGGTTTTTTTGGAGTTTTTAATTATTTTCCAAGTGATAGAACAAGTTTATTTGTTAGTTGGATATTAGCATTCTTTTACTCTTTGACAGATAGAAGTGTAATAATGGGCCAGTCACTTAGTTTATTATTGGGCATGGGCTCAGTTTTGTTAGGATCACGCCTTGCACATAAAATTTGGAGTGAGGAAATTTCAATTAAAGTTGGATGGATATTAGCTTTATACCCAACTTTAGTTTTGTACTCATGTTTAATTTTAAGAGAGGCTTATGTTTGGTTTTTCTTGTTAGTAGCATTCTATGGCGTTGTTAGCTGGTCAAGAGATGGAGGTTTTAAAGCAATTATCATTTCTTTTATAGGCTTCTCAGGAGCAACTTTTTTTCACGGTGGGATGTTTATTGGTGTTCTTGTTTTTTTAGTTATTCTTGTGATAACTAGCTCTATCCAAATTTTAACAAAACTGAAGTATTTTAAAATTAATACTAATTTACTGTTCGTGTTAATTTTATCAATAATTTCTATTTTTTATTTAATTTTAAATTCAGATTCAATTCCAAAAATTGGCTCATTAAAAACTATGATTCAAGTTGAAGTAATAGTAGATGAAATTTCAAACAGAAATATAAATAGAGCTGCCTTCCCTGAGTGGACAATTCCCAAAACGGGATTTGAGCTTATCTATAAAGCCCCGATTAGAATAATATACTTTGTGTTTTCTCCATTTCTGTGGGATATTACACAAATAAATCACATCTTTGGTTTTTTTGACGGATTATTTCATATGATCTTATTTTTTTTGCTTATCAAAAATTTTAAATTAATATGGAGAGATCAAACTTTAAGATTTATTTTAATTATTTTAACATTTTATTTAATATTTTATGGACTTGCGACAGGAAATTTTGGGACAGGATTACGTCATCGTACAAAATTTATAATTATTTTAATTTTAATGGTTGCACCCTGGATACCAAAAATACCAAAATTAGTTTTTAATAAAAAAAATTATTAATAATTAGAAGTTATAATAAAAAATATAAAAAATTTGACTTATAATTAGATATTAAAAAGTCTTATTTCCTTAATGTATATCTTTTTGTTTTTTATTATTTAGAAATTAATTTTTTTTTAATTAGATTTAATTATCATAAATGTTTATAAACTATGTAATTACTAATTTAATTTTAATTAACTTACTTTAAGATATTTAAAAATATGAGTACAACATTTCCAATAATTCAAGGTAGAAAAATCAGAATGGCAATTGTTGGCTGTGGACGAGTTTCCAAAAATCATTTTGAGTCTATTGAAAAACATCAAAATGATATTGAGTTAATTTCAATATGCGATACCCAAAAAGAAATTTTAAACAAATGCAAAACAAAGTTTAATGTTAAAGGCTATCTTGATCTAGAGGAAATGCTTGAAAATGAAAATTTAGATTTAGTATCTTTATGTACCCCAAGTGGTTTGCATGCCAACCAAACCGAATTATGTGCAAAAAAAGGTGTAAATGTTATGACTGAAAAGCCAATGGCAACTCGTTGGAAAGATGGTTTGCACATGGTTAAGGTATGCGATGATAAAGGTGTGAGATTGTTTGTAGTAAAACAAAATCGAAGAAACCCTACTTTGCAACTTTTGAAAAGAGCCATTAATGAAAAAAGATTTGGTAAATTTCACATGATTCATTTAAATGTTTTTTGGCATCGGTCACAAGAATATTATGATCAAGCACCTTGGAGAGGAACTTTAAAATATGATGGGGGTGCCTTTATGAATCAAGCATCTCATTATGTCGATTTATTAGAATGGCTGATTGGCCCCGTAGATAGAGTGCAATCAATGATGAGTACGACACGTGATATTGAGGTTGAAGATACGGGAGTACTAAATCTTCAGTGGCGAAACGGTGCATTAGGATCTATGAGCGTAACCATGCTGACTTACCCTGAAAATTTAGAGGCAAGTATCACTATTATTGGTGAAAAAGGCACAGTTCGAATAGGAGGTGTTGCTATAAATGACATTCAACAATGGGAATTTGATAAAAAAAAAGATTATGATGATAAAATTAATGAAGTTAGTTATGAGATAAGCTCTGTTTATGGTTTTGGTCATCCGTTATATTATAAAAATGTTATTGATGTATTACAGGGCAAAGCAGAGCCAGAAACTGATGGTAAGGAGGGTCTAAAATCTCTAGAAATTTTAACTGCAGCCTATCTTTCAGTCAAAGATGATAAAACAATTTCATTACCATTAAAATATTCGTAGGGAATATCAAAAACTTAAAAAAGCAATAGTAGAAAAACTGTAATAACAACCCCAGCTTTTATGAGTATTAAATTTATTACATTGGAATATGTAGATCTATAGTATTATTAAAGATAATGTTTATTAAATCTCCTTAAAAGTATTTATAATATGAATATGAATATGAAATTTAAAGTTATTGTTTTTGGATATAATTTTCCTCATTTAAAAAGTGAGTTTTTCATTCATATTTTAAAAAAATATAACATTAAAATATCTGCATATATTGGTGCAAATAGGGTAAAAATAAATTTACCTAAGAAAATTTACAATAAAAATATTTCTCAAAAGCCAATTCATAATCCTAAAAATTTATGTAAATTATATGATATCCCATTTTTTAATTCTGTTCACAATTCAGATAAAACTATTAGAATAATTAAAGAGACTAAAGCCAATCTAGGTATTGTATCAGGGGCACGTATTTTGAAGTCAAATATTATGAATAATTTGAAATACGGAATAATTAATTTTCATCCAGGAAAAATTCCTGAAGCTAGTGGATTAGATGGATTGATGTGGAGTATTTATAAAGATATAAAGCCATATGTAACAACACATTTTATCAATAGTAAAATTGATTCAGGAAAAAAAATATTCCAAAGAGAAGTAAAAATAGATATTAATGATAGAATAGAAGATCTTAATTACAAAATGACTTTAATTGAGTATGAGCAGCTAGAAAAATTATGTAAAAATTATTTATCAAAAAATGTTAAAATTTCATCAAAAAATTTTTTAAATTACAAATCTGCTAATAAGCCTATGGCAACAGAACAACAAATTGAGGTATTAAATAAGTTTGAGCTATGGAAAAAAAAATTTGTATGAAAATAGACTATGCAAATTTAAATTTACAATATCAAAATTACAAAAAAAGTATTGATGATGCTATTTTCAAAGTAGTTAAAAATTGTAAATTTATTATGGGTGAAGAGGTTCATAAACTTGAACAAAATTTAGAAATATTTACAGGTGCAAAACATGCAATTACTTGTTCATCAGGAACAGATGCTCTTTTACTTGCTATGATGGCAATGGATATTCAGCCTGGTGATGAAATTATCACCACACCTTTTACTTGGGTATCTACCGCAGAGACTATTGCATTCCTTAAAGCAAGACCTGTATTTGTTGATATTGAACATGATACCTTCAATATTGATGCAAACCTGATTGAAACTGCAATTACTAAAAAGACTAAAGCTATCATGCCAGTCAGCCTTTTTGGTCAACCTGCAGACATAGATCATATTCAAAGCATAGCCAATAAAAACAATTTAAAAATTATTATCGATGGTGCTCAAAGTTTTGGTTCTACTTACAAGAATAAAACTGATAGTAGCCTTGCTGATATATCAATTACTAGTTTTTTTCCCTCTAAACCACTTGGCTGTTATGGTGACGGTGGTGCTGTTTTTACGAATAGTGATGATTATGCTGAAAAGATTAAAATGTTAAGAGTACATGGGCAAAATAAACGTAATCATCATAAATATATTGGCATGGGCGGGCGCATGGATACTATTCAAGCGGCAATACTTTTGGCAAAACTTAAGTATTTTCCACAAGAATTAAAAGATCGTAAAATAGTTGCAGATCATTATATGGGTGGTTTGTCTGATATTTTACAAACACCAATTATAAAGCCAAATAGATCAAGCACATGGGCACAATATACGGTAAGGGTTAATAATAGAGACAATATTCAAAATGAATTAAAAAAAATAAATATCCCAACATCAGTTTTTTATCCAGTTTCTCTTCATCTTCAAGAGTGCTTTCAATATTTGAATTATAAACAAGGTAATTTTCCAATTTCAGAAAAAGCATGCAATGAAGTGATAAGCCTACCTATGAATCCATTTTTAACTTACAATCAAATTGATTATGTTATTTCAAAAATTAAAGAACATATTACATAAAGAAGCTGAATATTTTCAGTATCTATTTAGAAAAAGTTAAAAAAAATAAAAAATTAATGATAAATGTGGGATTAAATGATAATAATTAATAATAGTTTTATTAACATTTTTATTATTTATTGTTTAAAAAACTAATAAAGATCTAGTGATGAAAAAAATAGTTGAAAATTCAATGTTACTTTTGCAGGTACCACTATTGTACTTTTCCTATTATTTTTTTTTTTTATTTAAAGCTTTTATTCCAAAAGTAAAATTTGTTATTGGTACTGAAGAGATCGCAACAAAGAATATTAATGATATAGGCAAAGTTCTTGATAATTCTATAACCGTATGTTTAAGAAAACATAAATTGTATGATTTAGAATATAACCATTCAATAAGTATCAATAATAAATTTTTACGATTTTTTTTTTTAATATTTTATGGACCTATTTTATTTGGATATTTAATTAATAAAGCTGACATTTTTTTTTACGTTTGGTCTAAAGGATTTTTATGCAATAGAAATTTTGATTTTAAATTTTTAAAATCTAAAAATAAAAAAATTATATGTTACTTTTGTGGTAATGATATTAGATCATTAAAGCTAAAGATTGCTTATATGAAAAATAAAAATTTAGATACTGGTGAATGCTATTATATAAAAGCATTTGATGATAAATATGATGAAGAAAAAAAAGAAATAGCTCTTTCAGCTGATACTTATGCTGATTTAATTTTTTCTTTTCCTAAAGATAATATGTCTTATTTAGAATCAAAACAGTATCCTTGGAGATTACCTTTTGATAAAGAATTCTTTAACAGGAATCATAAAAAATTTCCAATTTCTAAAGTTAAAATTTTACACGCTCCTACAAATATGATGTTCAAAGGGACACCGTTAGTAAGAGCTGCAATAAAAAAACTCCAAATAGAAGGTTATGTTTTTGATTATGTCGAATTACAAAATGAAAAAAACCAAATTGTTCTTGAGCATTTAAAATCATCACATATAGTCTTAAATCAATTCTATTCTTTACATCCAGGATTATTTGGTATCGAGGCAATGGCAACTAACTGTGCGGTTTTAATGTCTGCTGATCCAAGCATAGATACCGACATAACCAAAGGTGCTGAAAATGCATGGTTTATTACAAAATATTGGGAAGTATATGATAATTTAAAATATTTACTCGATAATCCTGAGAAGATAAAATTCTATGCTGATAACGGATATGATTATGCTTATAAATATCGCACCATTGAAGCGCTAGGTGAATATTTAAATAATATCTTAAAAGAAAATAGTATTATTTAGTGTTACAAAAATTTTTAAAAAATAGTCTGACATACTCCATAGGTCATGCGCTTACTAGTAGTATAGCTATATTTTTATTACCAATTTACACTAGATACTTATCGCCTGCTGAATACGGAGTCATTGATATATTTATGGTTATTGCTGCTATCATAAATGTTACTATCGCTTTAGAAATATCTCAAGGGATATCCAGATACTATCAAGACGGTAAAAATGAAAGGGAAAAAAGAGAGTACACCTCTAGTGCTTTTTGGTTTACTGTATTTGTTTATTTATTATTTTTATTTCTCTCTTTTGTTTTTAGTGATTTTTTTACTTTTTGGTTATTAGAAGATGTGAGTAAAAAAAATATATTTTTACTTGCCGTTTTTGCGATAGCAACCAATGGTATATTCCATTTTACACGAAACCAGCTTAGGTGGCAAATGCAGCCAAAAAATAGTGTAATGACAAGTCTGGTAAATGCTGTTGTGACAGCAAGTTTATGTATATATTTGATACTAGTACAAGAGCTTAAGGTAGAAAGTATTTTTATAGGACAAATAGCAGGAAATATAACTGCTTCTTTAGTTGCAATTCTTTACGTTAGAAAAAGTTATGGGTTTACTTTTTGTACTACCAAGTTTAAAAAAATGGTTTCTTACTCTTTGCCATTAGTCTTATCTAGTATCGGAATTTTCATTGCATTATATATCGATAGAATCGCTATTAAGAATTTACTTGGATTAGATGAGCTTGGTATTTATGGAGTAGGATATCGTTTTGCAGCTGTTGCTTTTTTAATTATGGCTGGATTTCAACAATCATTAGCACCTTTAATTTTTAAACACTATAAAGAAAAAAAAACTCCTTCTGACATATCAAAGATTTTTAATATATTTATTATTTTTGCTTTGTTTGTGATTGTAGGATCTGTTTTATTTTCAAAAGAATTAGTCACACTATTTACTACTAAAGCCTATTATAGCTCAGAAAGCCTTATAGCAATTTTGGTAATGGCTATTTTACTTTCAAATATGTATATTTTTGCTCCAGGCATAATAATAGCAAAGAAAACTAAGCTATTTACTATGATCAACATAAGTGGTGCCATTATAAATATAATATTGAATTATACTTTAATACCAATACTTGGTTTAAGTGGTGCAGCGTATGCCACTTTAATAAGTGCAGTATGTACATTTTTGCTTTTTATAATTTTTTCAAATAGGCATTATCTGATACCTTACCAAACAAAACCAATATTACTTTCTTTAGCAATTGCATTGATTAGTAGCTATGGAGTTGCAAGTATGTTTGATAAAATAGAATTCACATCAATTATTGCAAAAATAATATGTTTATTAATAGTGTTTATAAGTGCTAGTTTTTTTTTATTAGAAAAAAAATATTTACAAAAAATAAAGTTAAGATTAAAGATGAGAGAAAAGTAATAAAATAATATATAAAGAGTATATTTACTTAAAGAGGTAAAAAATTATGTTTAATCTTAAACGATATGAGGATCTAATCAAAAGTTTGGTAAATTCTGGACTCAAGCCAACAACTAATTGGAATGAAAAGTTAAGTTTAAATTCTCTCTTGATACGTCATGATGTTGATTTTAATATTGAGTATGCCCATCGGCTTGCACTATTTGAATATCAGCTAAAAATATGTTCGACATTCTTTTTTATGTTATGTAGTAATTTATATAATCCTCTGTCAGCACACAATAAAAAGTTAATTAAAGATATTGCGGATATGGGGCATAAAGTGTCAATACATTTTGATCCCACAGTTTATGAAAGCTTAGAATGCTTTAGGTATGAAAAAAATATCTTTGAAAATATATTTGGTAAAAAAGTAGATATAGTTTCTATACACCGACCAAAACATTTTTTAGATAATAATGATATCAAGTTGTCAGGTACGCCCCAAACTTATCAAGATGTTTTTTTTAAAAATATGAAATATATAACAGACTCAGCTGGGAAAGATGTTTTTCCTCAAATAACCAAATATCTTGAAGAACCAAGAAAATTTGGTTTACATTTATTAACACATCCAATTTGGTGGATGGGCATTGGTAGTAATCCTACAGAAATTATTGATACTTGGCGTAATGAAAGTTTAGATTTTATTACCTCAGAAATTAAAAATAATTGTAAAGTTTATAAGAATTAAATAATGAAAAAGCTCAAAATTACTATCATTTCATATAGTTGGCCTCCACGTAACTCTATTAGTACACATAGACCTTATTCGTGGGCACGCTATTGGAGTGAACAGGGAGAAGATGTGACAGTTATTACTGCAAAAAAACAAAGTTTTGATCATCCATTAGATTTAGAATTACCTAAATTAAAAGGTGTTAAAGTGATTGAACTGCCATACCAATTTTTTGGTAAATGGATAATACAATTTTCGTATATTGAAAAAGTAGCTAAGTTGTTAAGATTTAGATTTTCTAAATTTATTGGAACAGATAATGATCCAAGAAAAAATTGGTTTTTAACTTCTTCTCCAATTTTTTCCAAAATTGCTAGAGAGTCAGACATTGTGATTAGTACTTATGGACCTGAGGTATCCCATATTATTGGTTGCAGAATGAAAATGTTATGTCCCTCAATTTACTGGATTGCTGATTATAGAGATCTTTGGAGTGATAATCCAAATTTGGCAGATACACCTAAAAAATTAAAAGAAAAAATTAAAAAAAAAGAAAAAGAAACTGTTGGAAGATATGCTGATTTAATCACCTCAATATCCAATGACTTTTGTCAGAGGCTATATAATTTGCATAAGAAACCTGTACTTAAAATAACAAATGGTTTTGATATTAAAGATCAAATTGTTAAAAAAAATATTTCAAATAAATTTCCAGTATTGAAAAAAAAATTAAGAATTATATTCACTGGATCTATCTACTCAAAGGAACCCAGCCCAGTAATGCTATTAGATGCAATAGTGAATTTGGAAAATAAAAAGAAAATTCCTAAAAAATCAATTATAATCGAGTTTTATGGATCGAGACTAGATCATATTAAAAATTTATCTCAAAAAGCAAAATATTTAGATATAATTAAAGTAAAAGGCCACATACCTAGATTGCAAGTTTTAGAAGAACAAAAAAAAGCTGATTTATTACTTTTATTAGCAAGTTCAAAAGAGATTTCTCGAGGTCACCTTACTGGAAAAATTTTTGAATACATGTCGGCAGGACGACTAATTATTTGTATTGGTGGTAGATCTAGTTTTGAAATTGGTCAAGTTTTAAAAATGACTAATACTGGACTAATTTTTGAAAAACATCAGATTAAAAAGTTAGAGGATTTTATTTGCAAATATTATCATGTAAAAAAATTATCTAGAAACTATAAACCAAATATAAATAAAGTTTTAAGTTTTTCACGTAAACGTATTGCTAATAATTTTTTACGTGAGATAAAAAAAAAGTTTTCAGCAAGAAAAAAATTAAAATCAATAAAATTTATTAGACCAAAAAAATTTGTTAACAAAATACCTAGAGTCATCCATTTAATAACAGGCCTAGAGAGAGGTGGTGCTGAAAGATTTTTATATAACCTTATTTCTACTGGACTAAAAGGACAGTTCAATAATAGTGTAATCTCATTGATGGAAGAAGGTTATTATGGCAAATTATTAAAAAAAAAGAAAATTCCAGTTTTCAGTCTAAATATGAGAAGAGGCCAGATTAACTTTTCGGCAGCAAAAAAGTTACGAACAATTTTACTGGATCAGAAACCAGATATAATACAAGGATGGATGTATCATGGAAATTTGGCTGCACTTCTAGGTTATATTATGATTAATAAAAACGTTAAGCTTTCATGGACTATACGTCTCAGTCTTGAAATATACAAAAGAATGAAATTAACAACTCGTTTAGCTATTAAGCTTGGATCTTACTTCTCAAGAATACCAGATTTAATAATATATAATTCTAATCGTTCGCTTAAGCAGCACCGTTTCATCGGTTATAATAGAGAAAATGACTTTTCTATTCCAAATGGGTTTGACACTAAAGCGTGGAAACCAAATAAAAAAATCAGAGTTTATTTAAGAAATAAACTTGGAATATCAAAAACCACCAAAGTAATTGGTTACGTTGGTAGAGGTGATGATCAAAAAGATATACCAACACTATTTAAGGCGTTTGATAAAATTTGTAAAAAACACTCAAATATTATTTTACTGACTATTGGAAGAAATTTAACACAATATTCAACAAATAATAAAAATATAATTTTTTTAGGACAACAATCGAATTTAGAGCATCTTATGAATGCTTTTGATCTGCTTTGTCTTTCATCTAAAGCCGAAGGGTTTCCAAATGTGATTGGTGAAGCTATGTCAACAGGAATACCATGCGTGACTACTGATGTAGGCGATGCAAAAGATATTGTTGGTGAAACAGGGTGGATTTCTCCTCCAAATGATCCAATATCACTTGCAAATTGTTTGGATAGTGCATTAAAAGAACCCAAAGGACAATTAAAAAAATATGGGAAAATTGCTAGAAAAAAAATTATTAGTAATTTTTCTATTGATGGGGTTAAAAATCAATATATATCTTTATATAATTCAACTTTAGATTAAATCAATTTACAATAAAATATTATTCTATTTATAATACAAGTATATTAAAAATAATTTTGTTAAGTCAGCACTTAACTCTTGAAAGATAAAAAAAATATGAAAATATTAGTAACAGGCTCAGCTGGTTTTATTGGATCAATGTTGTCTATAAGATTACTAGAGAGAGGTGATGAAGTAGTTGGTATTGATAATCATAACGACTATTATGATCCAAAAATTAAGGAAGCTCGTCTTGAGCGTCTTGTAAAATATAAGAACTATAAGCATTATAAAGATGATCTAAATGATAACAAAAAATTATCCGAAATATTTAAAATTCATAAATTTCAGAAAGTAGTTAATTTAGCAGCTCAAGCAGGAGTTCGTTATTCTATTGAAAATCCACTTGCTTATATTAATAGTAATATTGTAGGATTTGCTCATATCTTGGAAAATTGTCGTAATAATAAAATTGAACATTTGGTTTATGCAAGCACTTCAAGTGTGTATGGGGCTAACACGAAAATGCCTTTTTCAGAGCATGATAGTGTTAATCATCCTCTATCTGTTTATGCGGCCTCTAAAAAATCTAATGAACTGATGGCACATTCATATAGTTATCTTTATCAACTTCCAACGACAGGTCTTAGATTTTTTACAGTATATGGGCCATGGGGAAGGCCCGATATGGCCTTGTTCAAATTTACTAAAGCCATTTTAGAGGAAAAACCTATAGATGTATTTAATAATGGTAAACATACCAGAGATTTTACTTATATCGACGATATTGTGGAAGGTGTTATGAAAACTCTAGATAATCCAGCTACCAGCAATGTTAATTGGAATAGTAAGCAGCCAGATCCAGCTACTAGTAGAGCACCATGGCGAATTTACAATATAGGAAATAATAAGCCAGTACAGCTTATGGACTATGTTAAAGCTTTAGAAAAAACTTTAGGTAAAAAAGCAAAAATAAATTTTTTACCATTACAGCCAGGAGATGTACCGGATACTTACGCTAATGTAGATAATTTAAATAAAAAATTTAATTATAAACCTGCAACATCAGTTATTAATGGAGTATCCAACTTTGTTAAATGGTACAAAGATTATTTTCAAATATGATAAATTCAAATAAAGATCTAAAGTTAGCAATTATAGGTTTGGGTTATGTTGGTTTGCCACTTGCTTTAGAATTTGCTAAAAAAAGATTAATAATTGGGTTTGACATTAACAAAAAAAGAATCAATGAATTAAACTCTGGAATAGATAAAAATTTAGAGTTTACTAAAAAAGAACTTCAAGGTTCAAAACAATTAAATTTTACTGATAGTGAAGAAAATCTCAAATCTGCAAACTGCTATATAATTACTGTTCCAACACCTATAGATGAATTTAAAAAACCAGATTTGAAACCTTTATTCAAGGCTTCTGAAATGATTGGTAAAATTGTTAATAAAGGGGATTTAGTTATATACGAATCTACTGTTTACCCAGGCTGTATAGAGGAAGAATGTGTGCCCATCTTAGAGAAATTTTCAAGCTTAGAATTTAATAAAGATTTTTTTTGCGGTTATAGTCCTGAGCGTATAAACCCTGGGGATAAAAATCATACCATATCAAATATTAAAAAAATTACTTCTGGTTCAACATCTGAAATTGCCGATTTAGTAGATGATCTATATAATGAAATAGTAACAGTTGGAACTCATAAAGCTTCCAGTATAAAAGTTGCAGAGGCAGCAAAAGTGATTGAAAATACTCAGCGAGACCTGAATATTGCTTTGATAAATGAATTTTCAATATTATTCAGTAAAATGAATATTGATACACAGGCAGTTTTAGATGCAGCGGGTAGTAAGTGGAATTTTTTGCCATTTAAGCCTGGCCTGGTAGGGGGTCATTGTATTGGTGTTGACCCTTATTATCTCACTTATAAAGCAGAAAGTATTGGCTATCATCCAAAAATTATTTTAGCAGGTAGAGAACTTAATGACAATATGGGAGTACATGTAGCATCAGAGCTAGTTAAGGAAATGGAAAAAAGAAATATTAAAATTAACGGAGCTAAAATTTTAATTATGGGACTTACATTTAAAGAAAATTGTGCAGATATTCGAAACTCTGGCATTAAAAATGTAATTAAAAAATTACAAGAATTTAATTGTAATCTAGATTTACACGATCCATGGGCAAATAGAGATGAGATTAAAGAGATTTTTAATATTTATCCACATTCAGAGTTAAGTCAAAATACTTATGATGGAATTGTAGTGGCTGTTGCGCATGATAAATTTAAAGAAATGGGAATAAAAGCCATCTCAAATTTATGTAAAAAAAATCATATTATTTATGATTTAAAATATTTATTTTCTAAAAATCAAAATAGTCTGAGATTATAAGATATATTTATTTTTAAAATAAAACATAATTAAACATCTTGCGTATAAAAGTAGAACTACAAAATAATGAAGGTGTAATAATAAACAAAATTTAAATTATGAAAAAAAATAAAAAAATTTTAATTCTTGTAAATTATTTGAGTTTTTTTTTATCACATCGTTTACCAGTTGCTGAGGCTT
>ENA-OSJC01000287-OSJC01000287.1-marine-metagenome-genome-assembly--contig:-NODE-287-length-51970-cov-17.035650_pt1 | contig 51970 bp, 45 predicted proteins | sample MGYA00237885_ERZ534234 | MGnify/ENA primary metagenome ERZ534234 (study PRJEB26413, sample SAMN06343907) | marine metagenome | isolation source: coastal waters | place: Atlantic Ocean: West Antarctic... | reverse complement strand
AAAAATTAATTGATGCTGCTGTTGCTTCGGGGGCTGATGCAGTTAAATTTCAAACATTTAAAGCAGAAAACTTAGCTACTAAATATGCAAAAAAAGCAAATTATCAAAAAAATCTAACCAATCAAAAAGAATCACAATTTGATATGCTTAAAAAACTTGAATTAAGTAAAGAAATGCATACTGAACTAATTAATTATAGTAAAATTAAAGATATAAAATTTTTATCATCTCCTTTTGATTATGAAAGTATAGAATTGTTAAGGGATTTAGGTTTAAAAATATTTAAAATACCCAGTGGTGAGATTACAAACCTTCCATATCTTAGGCATATAGGCAAACTAAATAAAAAAATTATTCTTTCAACTGGAATGTCAAATATAGATGAAGTCAAAACCGCTTTAGATATTTTGATTAATTCTGGAACTAAAAAAAAAAATATTATAGTATTACATGCTAATACTGAGTACCCCACCCCAATGGAAGATGTAAATTTAAAAGCAATGCTAACAATTGGAAAAGAATTAGAAGTAAATTTTGGATATAGTGATCATACATTGGGAATAGAAGTTGATATAGCAGCGGTTGCAATGGGTGCAAAATGTATAGAAAAACATTTTACTTTAAGTTGTAATATGAAAGGGCCAGATCATAAAGCAAGTCTCGAGCCAGACCAGCTCAAAGAGATGGTTAAAGCAATTAGAAATATTGAGAGAGCTCTTGGCTCAAATATTAAAAAACCATCTAAGAGTGAATTACCAAATATTCAAATAGCTAGAAAATCAATAGTTGCAAAAACTAAAATAAAAAAGGGTGATATTTTAAGGGAAAATAATATTACAGTAAAAAGACCAGGTGGAGGTATAAGCCCCATGAAATGGGATAATGTTGTGGGAACTAAAGCAACCAAAGATTACAGTGAAGATGAGTTGATATGAGTAAGAGAAAAATATGTATAGTTACAGGCTCACGTGCAGAATTTGGTTTACTTTATTGGTTAATAAAAAAAGTAATGGTTGATCAAGATCTTAAGCTTCAATTAGTTGTTACAGGTATGCACTTGAGTTCAAATTTTGGTTTGACCTATAAAGAAATAGAGAAGCATTTTAATATTGATAAAAAAATAAATATACAATTATCCTCAGATACTAGCATGGGTATTTCAAAGTCTATGAGTATAGCTCAAACATCTTTTTCAAAAGCCTACAATAAATTAAAACCTGACATTATTGTTGTCTTAGGGGATAGATATGAGATCTTTAGTGCAGCAAGTGCTGCGATGATTGCAAAAATACCAATAGCCCATATTCATGGTGGAGAAATAACCGAGGGATCATGGGATGATAGCATTCGTCATTGCATTTCAAAAATGGCTTATTTACATTTTACTGCCACAAAAGAATATAAAAATAGAGTTATCCAGTTAGGTGAAGAACCTAGGAGAGTTTTTAATGTAGGGGGTATGGGAATTGAAAATATAAAAAGATTGAAACTTTTAGATAAAAATGAATTTGAAAAATCGATTAATTTAAAATTAAATGAAAAAAATATATTAGTGACATTCCATCCTGTAACTCTAGAATACAAAACAGCAAAAAAACAGTTTCAAGAACTACTTAATGCTATCAAGGGATTAAAAAATACAAACATTATCTTCACAAAATCAAATAGTGATATTGATGGAAGAATTATAAATCATATGATCGATGAATTTGTAAATAAAAACTCCAATAAATCTGCAGGATTTTTTTCATTAGGACAATTAAAATATTTAAGTGCTTTACAATACGTGGATGCAATTGTTGGCAATAGTTCAAGTGGACTCCTTGAGGTACCAAGTTTTAAAATAGCAACTATTAATATTGGTGATAGACAAAAAGGCAGAATAAAAGCAAAAAGTGTTATTGACTGCTCACCTAATAGCAAAAGTATAAAAAAAGCTTTCATAAAAATTTATTCAAATAAATTTCAAAAACTTTTAAAAGATGTTAAAAATCCGTATGGTAATAGATGTGCAAGTCAACAAATAATTAAAATTTTAAAAAAAATAAAGCTTAATAATGTTTTAAAAAAGAAATTTTATGATTTAACAATTTAAATCAGTAGACTTAGTTGTAAATTCATATACTTAACTTATTATTAAATCAAAATTTTTTATTAATTTAATTTTATGATCAAACATTCACTTGAAAAACAAATTCTAAATCAACCCAAAGAAATACTTTTTTGTAAAAGATGTGTGATGTCAAATCAGAGACCTAGAATCAAACTTGATTCAGAAGGTGTCTGTGGAGGGTGCCGTAATACCGAATTTCACAAAGATAAAATTGACTGGGATAAAAGAGAAGAAGAGCTTCACAAACTATTGGATCAACATCGCAGTAAAGATGGAAAGTGGGATGTGGTGGTACCAAGTAGTGGAGGTAAAGACTCAGCCTTTGTAGCTCATCAGCTTAAATATAAATATGGAATGAATCCATTAACGGTTACCTGGGCTCCATTAATTTATACAAATATTGGGTGGAAAAATTTTCAGGCCTTAAGAGATACTGGTTTTTCAAATATTTTATCTTCACCAAATGGTAAACTTCATCGTCAATTAGCTCGTTTAAGTTTTGAGGAGTTTGGTGATGCTTTCCATGTGTTTGTCCTTGGTCAAATTTCATATGCATTTCATATTTCTATAAAATTTAATATTCCATTAGTTATGTTTGGTGAAAATGGTGAAGCTGAATATGCCGGTGAACCTGCGGCTGTTGATAAAGCTTATATACCTCCTGAAGAGTTTACTAGACTTCATTTTAAAGGTACTACTCTAGATGAGTTAGTTGAGTTTGGCATTAAGAACAAAGAATATTTTGATAAAAATATTAGTAAATCAGATCTAGATTTTTATAAACCACCTGCATTAACTGAATTCAAAAAAGCAGGTATAAAAGGAAAACATTTTTTTGGGTATTATAAAAAATGGACACCACAGGAAAATTTTTTTTATGCTGCAGAACATACTGGATTTCAACCAAATCCTGAAAGAACAGAAGGAACATATTCAAAGTATGCAAGCATTGATGATAAACTAGATGGCATGCACTACTATATGAAATACATAAAATTTGGTTTTGCAAGAGCTACAGATGATGCATCACATGAAGTCCGAGATGGTCATATTACACGTGAGGAAGCAATTTCTTTAATAAAAAGATATGATGGTGAATTTCCAAAAAAGTATTTTAATGATTTTCTAAATTATTTAAATATTACAAGCGCTGACTTTTGGGATGTGGTAGACTCATGGAGACCACCACACCTTTGGACAAAGGAATCAAATCAATGGAAGTTAAAAAAAACAATTTTTGAATAAAATTTAATGTTAAGTAAAATGCAGAATGTTAAATGTATAGATTTTGATTATTCATCAATTGGTTGGAAAACTAAAAAATATTCTCTAGGGATATTTAGAATAGATGCAGCGCTTAAAGAAAAAAAAAATGATAACTTAAATTATTTAGCAAAAACAGTCATGGCTGGCAATGTTTATAGTCCATCTGTATTGCCAATTGTTCCTAACTATAATTTTCAATGGTTAACAAATGGGAAAAAAAGAATTATTTTTCGAACTTTTGCAAACAATAAAATCAAAATAGATAAAAGAAATAACAAAAATATAGATAAATATTTATTAAATATCAGATATAAAAAAAAAAAAGAAATCTTTATAGAAAATTTAACTAAAAAATCTAAATTTTTTAATGATTTCTTGTTATGTAAAATTGATTTTGGTGATCAAGTAAGTGAATTTCCAATCAATCATATTAATATTCATACTAAAAATAATAATTTTCAAGTAGAGACAGGACCTATTTTATTAAAAAAAAAAAAAAATTTTATTTCAGCTTTTGTATTTTTTAATTCGATAAACAAATGTCAAATAGTTCCTTATTATCCTAAATTGGGTGGAAAAATTGAAGAATTAAAAGTAAAAATAAAATTTTTTATTAATGCGTAATATAAGAGTAATTGCTCGTTTAGATGTGAAAGGACCCGATGTAATTAATACCATCCAGCTTGAAGGTTTAAGAAAAGTTGGATCTCCAAATAAATTAGCAAAAAATTATTATAATCAAGGAGCTGATGAACTATTAATAATTGATCAAGTAGCTTCTTTATATCAAAGAAATCATTTAATTGAACTTATAAAAGTTTTTACTAAAGAAATATTCATTCCAATTACAGTTGGTGGAGGAATTAAATCTGTTGATGACGCTAGGCTATTATTAAGATCTGGTGCTGATAAAGTTGCAATAAACACAGCTGCAGTTTCAGATCCAAATTTAATAAATCAGTTAGCTAAGGAATTTGGAAAACAGTGTGTAGTTATTTCTATTCCATGTAAAATGGTTGAAAATAAAAGGTGGGAAGTTTGCACAAATGGTGGAAGAGATAAAACTGGTTTAGATGTTTTTGAATGGGCTCAAAAAGCAGTTTTATTAGGAGCAGGAGAGCTTTTAGTAACTTCAATAGATAAAGATGGATTACGCAACGGTTTTGACCTTAGCTTAATGCAAAAGTTCAATGAAATAGATGATACACCTATTATAGTTAGTGGTGGCTTGGGTAGCCCAAGCCACATAAGTGACTTGTTGTCTATTTCAAATTGTGAAGCAATAGCTACGGCTGATTTTTTACATATGGAGCGTGGAAATATTCGAGAACTTAAAGATATTATTTTAAAGTCTAAATTTCAGGCCAGATTATGAAAAATGTAGTTACAATAATTGATTATGGAATTAACAATATTCAAAGTGTAACTCAAGCACTTCAGTTTATTGGTGTAAAAACTAAAATAGCAATTAAACCATCTGAATTAGAAGACTCCAAACATATAATTATTCCTGGCGTTGGAGCTTTCCCTGAAGGTATGAAAAAACTCAAAAATTTAGGATTAGATAAAATGATAAAAACTAAAGCAAAACAAAAATCAAATATTCTGGGTATATGTCTAGGAATGCAAATGTTATTTACAAAAGGTAATGAATATGGAGCATGTGATGGATTAAATCTTATTGCAGGAGAGGTTTTGCAAATTCAAAAAAAAATCAATGATGAAAAACGTCTACCAGTTATAGGCTGGAGAAAAACAATTAGTCTATCCTCTAATAAAAAAAATTTCTTAGAAAAAAATTTAAATGAAAAAAATTTTTATTACTTACATTCTTACCAAGTAGTACCAGAAAAAAATGATGTTATCGCATATTATGAAAGAGGCGATAGTAGAATTAATGCAGCAGTCGCTAGGGATAATATTTGGGGTGTACAATTTCATCCTGAAAAAAGTGGTGAAGCCGGTTTAGAATTTTTAAAAGCCTTTTGTAATTTAGATGTTAATAATCAAATTTAAGATTTTACATATTTTATAGTGAAATATAAATTAGATATTAATAATTTCAATAATAGAGACATTTAGGCTTTAATATGTTAACAGGTTTTTACCTTTAGATTAATAATATGAAAAATATTGAAAACATCAAGATTTTTGAAACATCAACATTAAATAATGCTTTAAAAAAGATGTCGGATGGAGCAATAAAAATTGTTCTAGTAATTAATAGGGAAGATAAGTTATTAGGAACTTTATCAGATGGAGATATTAGAAGAGGATTATTAAATGGGATGGATTTAAATAGCACCATTGAGTCTATTTTTTTTAAAAAGCCGGCAACAGCAAAAATCTCTGATTCAAAAGAAGAAATCTTAAAATTAGCAATTTCTAGAGGAATCGACCAAATACCTATAATTGATGAAAATGGAAAAGTTCAAAGTATTTATTTATTACATGAATTTTTAAAACCAAAAAAAAAGAAAAATAAAGTAGTACTAATGGCTGGAGGAATGGGAACACGCTTAATGCCACTTACAGAAAATACTCCAAAACCTATGTTAAAAGTTGGGAATAAACCCATACTACATATTATCGTAAATAAATTTAAAGAATGTGGATATACAAACTTTGTAATGTGTTTGAATTATAAATCGAAAGTAATCCAAGATTATTTTGGTGATGGTAAAAAGTTTGGAGTAAAAATAGAGTATATCGTAGAAGAACAAAGAATGGGAACAGCAGGGGCCTTAAGTCTATTGAATGATAAATTAAAGGAACCATTTTTTGTGATGAATGGAGATTTATTGACCAATCTTGATTTTGAAAAAATGTTAGACTTTCACATAAAATGTGAGTCTAAAGCTACCATGTGCGTACGAGGATATAATATAGAAGTACCTTATGGTGAGGTGAAACTAGAAAACGAAAAACTTCTCTCTATTGTAGAAAAACCAGTACACAAAATTTTTGTCAATGCAGGAATATATATTTTAGAACCTGAATGTATCGATCTGATTCCAAGACAGTTTTATGATATGACATTATTGTTTAAAAAATTGATATTAAAAAAAAAAAAAACCATATCTTTTCCACTGGGGGAATATTGGCTCGATATTGGTATGTCAAAAGATTATGAAAAAGCAAAATCTGAATATAACTCTATTTTCGATGATTCCAATTAATATCATAATAAAACAGGTAGGCTAAAATGAAGTTAATAGCAGAAACAGCATGGCATCATGAGGGCAATTTTAATTTTATGAAAAATTTAATTTCTCAAATTACAACTAGAACAAATGCCGATATCGTAAAAATGCATATCACACTTGATTTTGATGAATACATGGACCCAAGTCATGCAGCCTATCAAAAATTAAAACCAATGATTTTTAATAAAAGTCAATGGAAAGAATTAATTAAAATTGTTAGAGATGGAAATAAAGAAATCATGTTATTACTTAATGATATTCAAGCTATAGATTTTGGTCTATCTCTTAATCCAGAGTATGTAGAGATTCATTCAGTTTGTTTAAATGATATATTCATGCTTGAGAAGTTAAAAAATAATATTAAAAGAAAGACAAAGATTGTAGTAGGAGTAGGTGGTACAGATGTTAACGAAATAAAAAATGCAATTAATTTTTTAGATTTTCCAAATATTATTCTTATGTTTGGATTTCAAAATTACCCAACTATTTATCAAGATGTAAATCTTAAGAAGATAAAAAAACTAATGAGATTGTTTGATAATTTTGAATTTGGCTATGCAGACCATACTGCATGGGACAATGAACATAATGAACTAATTACATTGTTGGGTGCAGCAAGTGGAATGAATTATATAGAAAAACATGTAACAACAAATCATGGAGAGGAGAGAATTGACTGGTCAGCGGCTATTTCCTTAAAAATGTTCAATAGCTTGAAGGAAAAAATTAAGATACTTAATGAATTGAATGGAAATGGATCTCTTGCTATGAATGCAGGAGAATTAAGTTATTCTGTATATGGACCTATGAAGAAAGCAGCAGTTTTAACTTCAAGCATGTCAAAGGGTAAAATTTTTACACTTAATAGAATAAAATTTATAAGAACTAAAGAGATATCAGATATGTCTCAGTTGGATGTCATTAACTCTGTAGGAAAAAAGATATTAAAAGATCTTAAAAATGGAACGGTATTAATGAGCAATTGTTTTTCTGAAAAGTAATATTGTGAATATTGGCTTTTTAATCACTGGACGCTTAAAATCAAGTAGATTGAAATTAAAAATTCTTAAACCTCTAAATGGCTTTTCTGTTATTGAGAGGGTAATTCATCGAGCTAAGCAAGTTAAAGAATGTAATGATATTGTACTGTGTACATCGCATTTAAATCAAGACCTACCCTTAGTGAGGATAGCTAAAGATAACAATATATATTATTATAATGGTAGTGAGGAGGACGTTCTTCAAAGATTGCTAGATGCGGCGAAATTATTTGAAATGGATTATTTTGTTGGAATAACAGCTGATAACCCCCTATTTTCAATACATCATGCTAATATGATATCAGATATAATTAAATCAGATCACAGTCTTGATTTTGTTTACACAACCGGTTTACCTGTTGGAACTAACATTTATGCTATTAAGACAAAAGCTTTGAAGACAGTTTGTACAATAAAAGAGGAGATCGATACTGAAATATGGGGCTATCTAATCAATCGCCCTGAGATCTTTAATGTAAAAGAAATTAAAGCTGATAATCAATATAAATCTAAGGATTATAGAATGACACTTGATGAAATTAATGATTATGAATTTTTTAGCAAGTTGTATTCCAAGTTTCCTAAAGATGAAGTGGTAGATCTTTTAGACGCATATAGATGTCTTGAAAGAAACCCAGAAATAGCAAATGTTAATAAAAATGTTATTCAGAGAGATTTAGACGAAAGTATAAAAAATAGAATTACAAAATTTTATGTAGATAATAAAGTTAAAATTTTAGATGTAAAAAAAAATATATATTCAGAGCAATAGTAAAATTTTAAATAAAAAAAATTATTCCTAAATTATGTTTCAAAAATTTATTAAAAAAATTAAAAAACTTTATAAGATCAAGATTATTTTTGATCTTCCTAAGAAAAATAATTTACTTCTTTATGATGAAATTCATTCTTCGGTGTTAAGAAAAATAATAAAAAGAGATTTTAATATTTTTAAAACACGTGAAATAGAAATTTATTTTTGGATATTTATCAAGCAAATCATTTTTTTTGATTTTAGATTCAAAACTTATTCTAGAAATTATATAGAATATACTTCACCAAAAATTATAATTTCATTTAATGATATAAAGAATAATTTTTATGAATTAAAAGATTTCTTTAAAAATATAACTTTTATTTCAATCCAGAATGGGTTGCATGATGAGGCTGATTTTAAAAACTATTTTAAATCAAGAAAATTGAAGTGTGATCACATTTTTGTTGTTAACAAGCATTACATTAAAGAATATAAAAAACTTATAAAATCAAAATATCATATACTAGGAAGATTTAGTAACAATATTGTAAAAGTTAAAAAAACAACAATTTTTAATAAGTTTTTACTAATATCTCAATTTGAAGAAAAAATAGGTAGAGTAGGTAACTTTTATAAAAAATTAATGAGTCCTTTAAACTTATATTTTAGCAATTCTAATAAAAAACTTCATATTCTCTTAAGAAGGAAAGATTCTTTGGGTCAAAAAAAAGAGATTGAGTTTTATAAAAATTTTTTTCAATCTAATTGTGTTTTTCATAAAACTTCGAAGTGGAAAAAAAGTTATGAGATATTAGATAAATTTGAGAATATTATATTTATGCATTCAACACTGGGGTATGAGGCAATCTCACGGAAAAAGAAGGTTGCAGTTTTTTCACCAAAAAAAATTGTACATTGTAATTACTGGTTTGGATGGCCTGCTCCTTTTCAAAAAAAATATAATTATTTTTCTGCAAAAAATTTAAGTTATAGCGAAATAAAAAGAGTTTTAAATAATGTATATAGTTGTAATCAGACAAATTGGGAAAAAAAATATTATGGTGCAATTGAGGGTCTCATTATCATTAATAAAGATAACTCAAAACTCAAAAAAGTTATATCTGCCTCACTTTGAAACACAAAACAGTTATAAATTTAAGAATTAGCTATATTATTAAAATACATATGATACTTGAATCTTATCTAAACAGTGAATAAATATAATTTATAATATTTTATAGAAACTCAATGCAATTTTTAAGAAAAATAATATTTTTACTGTCAGTGCATGAACGTAAACAAGCATTTTTATTGCTACTAATGATTTTAGTAATGGCATTGCTAGATGTAATTGGAGTAGCGTCAATACTACCATTTATGGCAGTTCTGACTGACCCAACTCTTGTCGAAACAAATTTAATTTTAAATAAAATGTTTAAAATTTCAAATAAGTTTGGGATTGAAAATAATAAACAATTTCTTTTTGCTTTAGGTGTATTTGTTTTTGTATTATTACTTTTTTCACTTACCTTCAAGGCACTCACATCTTATGTTCAAGTACGATTTGTTCAAATGCGTCAATATTCTATTGGCAAACGTTTGGTAAGAGGGTACCTAAATCAACCTTATTCATGGTTTTTAAGTCGACATAGTGCCGATCTTGGTAAGACAATTTTATCTGAAATAAGTGAAGTAGTTGGAGCAGGCATGGCCCCAGTTATGGAATTGATAGCCAAAGGTATTGTTACGATATTACTTATATCTTTATTAATTTTAGCTGACCCAAAACTTGCTATGATTGTTGGTTTATCGCTTGGTGGGTTGTATGGGCTGATTTACAAGTTAGCGTTCAAATATGTAGATCAAATAGGAAAAGAACGTCTAAAAAATAATCAAATGCGCTTTACTGCAATTAGTGAAGCCTTTGGTGCTGCAAAAGAAGTAAAGGTGGGGAGATTAGAGGAAGTTTATATAAAGCGTTTTTCTGATCCGGCTAAGATTTATGCTCGAAACTTAGCTGCTGTAAAAGTTATATCTCAATTACCTCGTTATGCTCTTGAGGCGATAGCTTTTGGAGGTATACTGTTGGTGACACTTTATCTTATGGCAAAAACTGGCAGTTTTAGTAATGCTCTACCAATTATCAGCTTATATGCTTTTGCTGGCTATCGCTTAATGCCAGCATTACAGCAGATATATAATTCTATAACTTCAGTTACTTTTGTAACACCTTCAGTAAATAAGCTGTACGATGATATCAAAAACTTAAAACCATTTAATACTAATCAGAACCAGAGTGCTATGCCACTAGAAAATCAAATAACTTTAAAAAATATTTATTATAACTATCCTAATTCATCAAAAACAATTCTAAAGAATATCAATTTAAGTATTTCTGCTAAAACTACTGTAGGATTAGTAGGCACCACTGGAAGTGGCAAAACAACAACAGTGGATATTATTCTATCTTTGCTTACACCTCAGAAAGGCACTTTAGAAATTGACGACCAAGTTATAACAAATCAAAATTCAAAAGCTTGGCTACGTTCTATTGGCTATGTACCACAACACATTTATCTTTCTGACGATACCGTTGCTGCTAATATAGCATTTGGAGTAGAAGCTGAAAATATTGACCAAGAAGTTATCAAAAAAGTATCAAAAATTGCAAATTTACATGAATTTGTCACGAACGAATTACCAAAGAATTACCAAACTACTATTGGTGAACGAGGTGTGAGATTGTCTGGTGGGCAACGTCAACGTATTGGAATTGCTAGAGCTTTATATCATAACCCAAAAGTTTTAATTCTTGATGAAGCAACTAGTGCACTTGATAATCTTACTGAAAAAGCGGTGATGGAAGCAATAGACAATCTTGGTAAAAATATAACAATTATCTTAATTGCACATCGTTTGAGTACAGTAAAAAAGTGTGATAAAATCTATCTATTGGAAAAAGGTGAGCTAAAAAATGAAGGAACTTTTGAAGAATTAATCAAAGCTAATGATAATTTTCGTTTAGCAGCTAAGATTAATAATTAAAATAAGGATTTAAAATGAAACCTTTTTTAGATGTTGAAACTAATAGAGTAGAATACCATAAATATAAAAATAAAAACACTGTCCACCGAAGTTCTTTAATTGTTCCAAGATTTGAGCATGCAACATCTAACATTTCATTCATAAATCATTTTCTTTTAAAAAGAAACAACACAAGTGTTGTTCTTAAAATAACAGCTATAAATAAAAAAGGCCTTATAGAAGACTCTCTATCTATCGAAATTAATGAAATTAGAGTTTATACATTTAATTTAGAAAGTTTATTCGAGAAAGTATCAGATATTACAGAATATTTAATTGAATTTTACTCTGACAAAAATCTTTTTATTCCTTTTCCTGCAGTGATGATAAATCACATCGGAAGTGACTTTGTAAATAGTGTGCACTCATACAATAGAGTGTTAAATGATATATTTGAGGATGATAAAGTTAATCAGCAAAGAGTGCATGAGTCATCTGTGGATGTAGCGATTGATAAAAATTATGACACCTTTTTTAATTTTGCAACTGGTCCATTTAAGGTAAAAAGCAATTTGCAAATATCATTAAGTGAAGAAAATATAAATCCTAAGAAAATTCCAATCAAAATGCAAAGACTTACTAACAAAAATATTTTTCTTTCAGCTTTCTACAAAAGTTGTAAAAAAAATAACACAATTTTAAAGATATTACAGCCAGAACAAAAATTATTTTATGGTCGTTTATTTGCTGGTAAAATTAACAAAAAAACCAAAGCTTTTTCTGCTAATCATTCATATTATGATAGTTCTTCAATTAAAGAATATTTTAATAACAAAATAAGTATGCGGACTTATCCTTTTTTTAATAATTGTTTGAATAAAGTAATTATGTATCCAATAATGAGTCCATCTATTTTAAAAGTTTTGGTGGAGATATACAGTGATGGAAAAACTTTTAGAAGCCTTTCCAAAAAAATAAAATCGCCTTCAAATAATCCGGTCTCATTTGATATTAATACTATAGTAAAAAAATCAGGTTTTACTAATGTAAGTCTGTTTAAAGTTGTAGTTACATCTACCGATAGTAAAATTCCAACACGCGTAAATCATCAGTTGATATATGGTGATAAAAACTCTAGCTCTAAGCTCCAAAGTTCCATTAATGTAAGCCTTATTAACAACAGTGTTTACAAATCTCCATCAAAAAAAGGATTTATTTGGGGACAAGTACTGATCAACAAATCATATGAAAGTAGATTAGGCATATGTTTTAATGATAATTCAGGGGTGGCAGATGAAGTTATAATAGACTTTTATACGAAATCTGGCTTATTTAAATCATTACAAAAAAAATTAAACCCAAACAACTCATTAATATTTAAAAATGATTTTTTTAATAAACTAAAATTTCCAAATGAATTTATATGGTATGTGGCAAAATCAGGTAGATCTGATTTACAAGCAGAATCATTTCATTACCATTTGACAAGCGGTAACGCTTCAGGTGAACATTCTTTTTAATCAACAAAGAAATAATTTTGTATAAAAAATTTTTTTACTCGTTAAATACTGTAAAAAAGTACAATAAATTAAACATATTAGGTGAATATTAAATAAAACTAGATTATAAATATCCGATATTATTTTAAGTCAATTATAATCTCTGATAGCAATTAATGTCTGTAAAATGAAAAAAAATTTAAAAAACTCATCTATATTAATTACTGGTGGAACGGGTTCTTTTGGTAATGCTTTTGTTCCACTAACATTAAAAAAATATAATCCTAAACGATTAGTGATTTTTTCAAGAGATGAAATGAAACAATGGGAAATGGCAAAAAAATTTAAAGATGATTCTAGAGTTCGTTTTTTTATTGGTGATGTACGCGACAAAGACCGGCTTCACCGAGCACTCAATAATGTAGACTTTGTTATTCATGCTGCAGCAACCAAAATAGTACCTACGGCTGAATATAATCCATTCGAATGTATTAAAACCAATGTGAATGGTGCGATGAACTTAATCGATGCTTGTATTGATCAAAATGTACAAAAGGTAGTAGCACTGTCAACTGATAAGGCAAGCAGCCCAATTAATCTTTATGGAGCTACAAAATTAGCAGCTGATAAATTGTTCGTTGCAAGCAATTCATCATATGCAAGTGGACATAAAACATCTTTTTCCGTTGTAAGATATGGCAACGTGATAGGCTCACGTGGATCTATAATACCATTTTTTATGTCAATTAAAGATCAAAGTGAACTACCTATAACAGATGCTAGAATGACACGTTTTATGATTTCACTTGATCAAGGAGTTGGATTAGTTTGGCTAGCTTTTGAGGATATGATAGGTGGTGAAATTTATGTTAAAAAAATCCCCTCCATTAAAGTTACCGATATTGCAAAAGCTATTGCACCAAAAGCTAAACACAAAATAATAGGTATTCGTCCAGGTGAAAAATTACATGAGCAAATGATCAGTAGCGAGGACAGTTATACAACTTATGAATATAGTAATTATTTTAAAATTTTGCCTCAAATTAATGATTGGGATAATGATACTAATCGTATTAAAGATGGATTAAAAGTTCCCGAGGGTTTTGTTTATAGTAGTGAAAACAATCAAGAATGGATGGCAAAAAAAGATTTGCAAAAATGGATTGATACAAACAAAAATTCTCTAACTGAATGAAATAAAAAATGATCCTTATAAGAATTGATTTAGGATCTAAATTAGGGTTAGGTCACTTCATAAGAGTAAAGACATTAATTAAGTATTTAAAAATCAAAAACTATAAAATAATAGTCGATAATATTTATAATGAAAAATTTTTTACAAAAGAAAAGAAAAAGATCATATCTTTGTATGAAAACAGTAATTTTGTTTCTGAATTAGATGATGCAAAGAAGTTTTTAAAAATATTTAAAAAAAAATATCAAAATCCAATAATAATAAAAGATAGCTATAGATTGAATTATAAATGGGAAAAATATTTATCTAAATATAGTAAAAAAATTATATCTATTGATGATTTTGTAGAAAATAATCATTATTCAGATGTATATATAAATCATAGCCCAGCTTTAAATTATAATGAAGAGCTAATTAAAACTGTTAAAAATAATAATAAAAAAGGTTGTGATTTACTTATAGGGACAAAGTTTGCTCTATTTAATACTTCATTTAAAAAAATAGAAACAAAAAAGTCAGATATAACCTTTTATAATGGAGGCTCTGGAGATATATTTATTTATAAAAAAATAATTAAACAATTGTTAAAAAATAACAATTTAAATTATAAAATTAATTTAATTATTGGACCATATGCAAAAAATTTTAGTAAAGTTGAAAAATTATTTATTAAAGATAAATATGTTAAAGTAATAAATCAACCAGATAATATAATAAGCTATTTAAAAAATACTAAATTATTTGTATCACCTGCAAGCACTTCCATGTTTGAATCATCTTTAACGAAAACACCAACACTGCTATTTAGAATTTATGAAAATCAAAATGTACTAAGTGATAAAGATCTAGAAAAGTTAGGACATTATTTTTCTTTAAATAAAAAAGATATTTTTAGCACAGACAAAATTGTTAATATTATTGAAATGATGTTTAAAAATAATAAAGATATTATTAAAATGATGATTAGAGCTGATGTTAATTTAAAAAGAATAAAAAAAAACTACATCAATTATTTAAAATTATAAAATGGCTAAATTTACATCAGTAAAAATTGATGACTCTATGGTTAATGATTATCTATTTTATAGAAATCTTTATATAAATAGAAAATTTGCAACAAATAAAAAAAAAATAATAAAGATTGATCATTACCAATGGTGGTTTGAAAATCAAAAAAAAAGATACTCATTTCTAATATTCAAAGATAAGGATCCAATTTTTATTTCGTCATCTGACCATTTTAAGTATAAAAAATTTAACTTAATTTATTCTGGTTTAATCAGCTGTATAGAAGATACTAATCTTTTTGATATTTTAAAATCTATTAAAATTCAAAATGAGTATTTAGATAAACAAGTGGGTAAGTTTTGTTTTATAAGCATTAATAATAAAAATAAAGTTTTGATGAGTCATTGGAAATATTTCAGGTATAAACCGCTCTTAAAAAAAAATATATTTTATGAGTATGTCAAAAATTTTTTGAATATTAGTAACAACTCAAGTATTTTTTATAAAGAAATAAAATAATTAGCTATGTCGCACAATGATATTTATTTAAAAGATCTTAAGAAATTTAAAAATAAGAAAGCTTTAATTTTAGAAAATGGTCAAACAATCACTTACAATCAATTGGATAAAGAGGCTGAGGTATTATCAAAAAAACTTCCTACTAGAAAAAAATTAATTTTTTTACTAGGTGAAAATAACTTTGAAACCATAGTTGGATATTTAGCTTTTGTTAAAAAAGGTTTCACTGTAGCTATTTTAGACACTAAAATTAACAATTTTTTTTTAAAGAACCTCATAAAATTATACAAACCAAGCTTTATCTTTTGCTCAAAAAGTAAAAAAATAATTTTTAAAAGATTTAAAATAATTACAAAATATAAGTCTTATGTTTTAAATCAAAACTTAAATGAAAAAGAGTATAAAATTAATAAAGACCTAATGTTATTAATGTCCACTTCTGGCACAACTGGATCACCAAAATTTGTAAGACAATCTTATGCAAGCATAGCTGCTAATACAAAAAGTATTGTGAAATATCTGAAGATTGATAAAAAAGATGTAACAATTACGTCCTTACCTTTTTCGTATGTTTATGGATTATCTGTAATTAATTCTCATTTATATTCTGGTTCAACTATAGTTTTAACAAATCGAAGCACTATAGAAAAAGAATTTTGGAATATGGTAAAAGAATTTAATGTTAATAATTTCTCAGGTGTTCCATATAGTTATTCTATAATTGAAAGAATTGGAAAAAAAAATTTACTAAATAAGCTAAAATATTCAACACAAGCAGGTGGTAAAATGAATCATGAATTAATTAGTAGAATAATTAATATTTATAAAAAAAATAAAATTAAATTTATCCAGATGTACGGTTCTGCTGAAGCTACGTCAAGAATGTCATATTTAAATTGGCGATATGCAGCAAAAAAAATTGGAAGTATTGGTAAGCCTATCCCTGGTGGGAAGTTTATTTTAAAAGACTCTAGAGGGAAAATTATAAAAAAAATTAATAAAAAAGGTGAGCTTGTATACAAAGGTAAAAATGTTTGTTTAGGTTATGCAAAAAATGTAAACGATTTGAATTTACCCGATACAAATAATGGAATTTTATATACTGGAGATTTGGCGTACAAAGATAAAGAAGGATTTTATTTTATAGTTGGAAGAAAAAATCGATATACAAAAGTTTATGGAATTAGAGTAGATATGTCGGAATTAGAAGGTTTATTTTTAAAAAAAGGATTTGATGTGGTTTTAAAAGAAGGAAAAGAAAACAAAATTGCTGTTTATAATAATAATTCAGAAAAAATAAAAAAAACTATTGAAATTATAGCGCATCTAACTGGTATAAATGTAAATGTATTTCAATCTAAAAAACTTTTAAAAAAACACTTAACAAGAAATTTTAAATATAAAGTATAGTTTGATAATGAATAAATTGAGTAAACTATTTAGTGAAGAAGCATTCTCTCTATCTTCTTCAAAAAAAAAATTTTTTTTTTTAAATTATCTCAATAAACTTAACTTACATCATTATAATAAATCTGATTTATACAAAAGATATTTAGATAAAATGAACTTTAAACCAAATAAATATTCATCCTTAGTTTCATTCCCCTTTTTACCAGTCAGACTTTTTAAAGAATTTGATTTTTTAAGCATAGAAAGAAAAAATATATTTAAAACAATAAATTCATCAGGGACTACCTCAAATAAAACTTCTAAAATTTATATTGATAAAGCTAATGCACTTAACCAGATTAAAGTACTTCAAAAAATTTTTAATAGTATTGTGGGTAATTCAAGACTTCCTATGCTGGTGATTGATAGTAAAAATGATAATTTAAATCGAAATAATTTTAATGCTAGTGCAGCAGCAGTAAGTGGATTCTCAATGTTTGCTAATGAAGTAGTTTATTTGTTAGATCAAAGTGGTAATATTGATTATGAAAATCTAAATAATTTCTTGAATAAGCATAGTAAATCTAAATTTTTAATATTTGGCTTTACATACAACATTTTTTTAAATTTAATTAATAAGCTTAAAAAAAATAAATTAAATCAAAAAAATCTTTCTGGAGCGTTCCTAATTCATGGTGGTGGATGGAAAAAAATAGAAAAACAAAAAATTAAAAGAGACACGTTTAATAAATTAATCAACAAAAAGTTGAATATTAAAAATATTATAAACTATTATGGACTTGTTGAACAGATTGGTTCAATTTTTTTTGAGTGTAAATGTGGTTATTTTATTGCATCAAATTTTTCAGAAATTATAATAAGAGATGAGAACTTTAAAATATGTAAAGATGGAGAAAGTGGATTTGTCCAACTTATATCATTGTTACCTACAAGTTATCCTGGCCATAATATTCTAACAGAGGATGTTGGTGAAATTGTAAAAAATCATAATTGTACTTGCTACGGTCATGGCAAAAGATTTTTAATTCATGGAAGACTAAAAGATGCAGAGTTAAGAGGATGTAGTAATATTTAAATTATGAATAATTCAAAAATAGAATATCTGGTTGGAAAAAAATCTGATTTAAATGTCACTCTCAAACCATTTAGTGATGAAATAATAAGTTTTTTAGATGATTTTTCAAGATTAATTAATTCAAGAAAAAGTTTAAAAATTTTTCCAGATATAAAAGCTTTAGCTTTTTTTTGTAGAAAAAAAAATATTCTAAATTTTAAAAAAAAATATTATAATCCAGAAAGAATACGTTTTGGTTTGGGTTTAATTTTTCATATAACACCCTCTAATATTCCAACTAATTTTATGTATTCATTAATTTTTGGCCTAATCTCAGGTAATGCAAATATAGTAAAAGTTCCCTCCAGAAAATTTGATGAGATAAAGATAATTTGTGATGAAATTGGATATTTATTAAAAAAAAGAAAAAACTCAAAAGTTAAGAATATGATTAAAATACTGAGGTATGATAGTAATGAAAATCAAATAACAAATGATATTTCTGAAATCTCAGATGCAAGATTGATTTGGGGTGGGGATAAAACTATCGAACAAATAAGAAAAATCAAAACAAAAGCTAGAACTATAGATGTGCCTTTTTCAGACAGATATTCAATTTCAATAATTAATTCTGATAAATTATTACAATTACCAAATTATAAATTTAATATTCTATTAAAAAATTTCTACAATGATACTTACGAAGTTGATCAAAACGCATGTTCATCACCACATGTAATTTTGTGGCAAGGAGGTCAAAAAATTGCTGCAAAGAAAAAATTTTGGAATAATTTGAATCTTCTTGTTAAAAAAAATTATAATCCTCCAGCCATCTCTTCTATAGATAACTACTGTAGACTTTCTAAAGAATTAATAGAAAATAATAACATACATTCTTTTAAGCTTTTTAATAAAGCACTATATGTAATTAAACTAAAAAAAATTTATCCAGAAATATTCATAGAAAAATCTAAATGGGGATTTTTCTATGAATGCAATATTAACAACTTAAATAATATTCATCATCTTGTTAAAAAGAAATTACAAACCATTACTTATTTTGGATATTCTAAAATATTTTTAGAAAAATTTTTTAGTGAATATAATTTTAATGGTATCGATAGAGTTGTACCAATTGGGCAAGCCTTAAATATAAATTTAGTTTGGGATGGATATGACTTGACTACTAAACTTTCTAGAGAGATTGAGATAAGATAGGATATGAAATTAACAAGAAGTCAAATTATCAAAATTCAAAAAAATAGAGACCCCTATTTAATGATGGATTATGCTAGCAAAGTTATTCCTGGAAAATATATAGAAGGTTATAAAATACTAAAAAAAAATGAGTGGTTTTTTAAAGTTCATTGGCCAGGTGACCCTAATATGCCTGGAATGCTTCAAGTCGAAGCTATGGTTCAAATGTCATCTTTAGTAATCTTAACTTTACCAGGGATGAAAAATAAAATTTTTTATTTAACTGGTGCAAATGAAATTAAATTTTTTAAAAAAATTATTCCAGGGGATAAACTTAAAATTATTTCAAATATGATTTCAAGTAATAGGGGTCTATTTAAGTTTAATTCTGAGGGATATATCCTTGACAAAATTGTATGCAAGGCAAGTTTTACGCTTGTTTTACCTACAGCCTTAACAGTAGGACCAAAAAATAAAAAAAAAGATTAATTTTTTAAACTCTTTACTAATTATATAAAGGGCATTATAAACAATTAAATTATGAATATTGGTTCATCTTGGTTTCAAAAAAAAAGATTACTTGAAAAAGTAAGACATTTTCATAAACATCTTAAAAATAATGATGGTAAAGTTGGAACTTATCACAGAGGTATAGAATTAAACCTTAATAATGCTTGTAATTTAAGATGCAAATATTGTTTTACAGGTTCTCCAAAAGGAGACCATGTAAAAGACTTTATGCCATTAGATAAATTAAAAGAAATAGCAGATGAGGCAGATAAACTTGGGTATATTGAGTGGGATCTTCAGGGAGGAGAAGTGACGTTGAGACCAGATAAGTTATTTGATGCACTAGACGCGATCCAACCAGAAAGGTTTTATTTATATGTAACTACTAATGGTTACAAAATTGACAGAAAAATTATTAATGAATTAGGTAAACGTGGTGTAAGTAGAATGTCAGTAAGTTTTGATAGTTGGGATCCTGATTTTCATGATGAAATGAGAGGAAGAAAGGACTCTTGGAAGAGAGCTATTCAAGCATTAGAATATATTCAAGAAGCAGGAATGGATCCTTACATGAACGTTACGGTCGGTCACTATAATGCTAAAAGTGAAGATTTAAGAATGTTATTAGAATATTCAAAGAAAAAAAAATATCGAACATTAATAAATGTAGCATGCCCAACTGGTATGTGGAACCAAGTTCATGATGTTGTATGTGATGAGGAGGATCAAAAACATATAAGAGAACTTAGAAAAGAGTATAAAAATCTTAATCGTAATTTGTGGAACCCATTTGATACAAAGTTAGAAAAAGTTATGGGATGTACTACAGTAAACAGGATGTATATTACAGCTTTAGGAGATGTTCTAGCTTGTCCATACGTTCATATTAAAATAGGTAATGTTTTTGAAAATACATTAAAAGAGATTTCAGATTATGGATTTAGTATTAAACATTTTAGAAACCATAGTGATAAATGTTTGGCTGGAGAAGATTTAAATTTTATTAAAAAGTTCAATTCAACGCCTGGAAAAACTATATTTAATCCTGTAAAAGCTAGTGAAATTTTTCAAAAAGAAGATTTCGTAGACTAAATTATTCAATTAACAAATGGATATCCAATCTAGTAAAAAAAAAAATGTAATTATTACTGGATGCAATAAAGGAATTGGCAAAGCAACTTTAGAAGATTTTGCAAAAAATGGGTCAAACATTTTTGCCTGTGTAAGATCAAATACTAAATTTTTTAAAAATTTTGTAAATCAATTAAAAAAAAAGTATAAAATTAAAATTTACATAATACAGTTAGATTTATCAAGCAAATCTAGCATACTAAATTGTGTAAATGAAATTTTCAAAATTAATAGAAACATAGACATTATTGTAAATAATGCAGGAATGTTGTTTAATTCCTTATTTTTAATGACATCTGAAAAGAAATTAAATGAAATATTTCAAGTTAATTATTTTTCTCAGATTTATTTAACACAACTTATTTCAAAAGGAATGATTAAAAATAAATCTGGCAATATCATATTTGTATCTTCTACATCTGGTGTAAATGGAGATTACGGTAGATTTGCATATTCTGCTACAAAAGCAGCAATTATAAATACTGTTAAAACTTTATCTAAAGAATTATCCTCATATAATATCAGAGTGAACTCCATATCTCCTGGACTAACAGATACCGATTTGATGAAAGAAAATACTAAAGAAAATATAATACAAGAAGAAATTAACAAAATATCTTTAAAACGTATAGCTTCTGTAAAAGAAATTGCTAAAACAATTTTATTTTTGGCCTCAAAGGACTCATCCTATATTAATGGACAAAATATAATTGTAGATGGTGGGTATTTATGAAACTAGATAAAATTAAAAATTTTGCTAAAGATATGAGAAGAAACATTATTTTTACAGCTTATAAAGCTGGTTCTAAAAGTGCCCATATTGGTGGAGCACTCTCAGTAACTGATATTATTGCTGTTCTATATTCAGATATAATGAATATAAAAAAAACAAAATATTTAGATGATGATAGAGATAGATTTATTCTTAGCAAAGGTCATGCATGTTTAGCTCTATATTCGGCATTAGTTGTAAAAAAAATTTTAAAAAAAAAAGATCTTATAACCTTTGAATGTGATGGTAGTAAATTACTAGGACATCCAATAATTAACAAGAAAGATGGTATTGAATTTTCAACGGGTAGCCTTGGAATGGGTTTATCCCTAGGTACTGGAGTAGCATTAGCAGCAAAAAAAAAGAAAAAAAGTTTTAATACTTATGTTGCTATAGGTGATGGTGAATGTAACGAAGGGTCTATATGGGAAGCAACTTTATCAGCCTGTCAATTTGAATTGGACAATCTTACAATTATTATTGATAGAAATAATTTCCAGCAAACAGGTAGTAGTAATTCTATTTTAAACTTAGGAAATTTAAAAAATAAATTTGAAAGTTTTGGTTGTTTTGTTCTTGATGTAGATGGTCATAACTTACAAAAAATATATAATGCGTTTTCAGTAAAAAACTTAACTAAAAAACCAAAAGTTATTATAGCAAATACAATTAAGGGAAAAGGTTTTAAAACTTTTGAAAATAATAATAGTTGGCATCATTCGGTTATAACGAAATCAATTTATAAAGAAATTCAAAGAGAAATTTAGGTTTTAATGGATCAAAGTAAAAAAATTAAATTATGGTCTAGCCTAGGGATGAGAGCTACTTTTGGAATGGTAGCTATGGATTTAGCTGAAAAATATCCAGAATTAATAATTACCACTTCTGATGTCTCTACTTCTGCAGGTTTAGATAGATACAAAAATAAATATCCTAATCAATATGTTGATGTTGGTATCGCAGAACAAAATTTGATAGGTGTGTCTGCAGGTCTTTCTAGTGAAGGATTTAAGGTGATCTCCACTACATTCTCTCCTTTTCAAACCTTAAGGTGTGCTGAGCAAATAAAAGTTAATTTAGGTTATATGAAGCAAAGAATTTGTATGGTTGGATTGGCAAGTGGTTTAGTTTTTGGAAATTTAGGATTTACCCATTGTAGTATAGAAGAAATTGGAGTTTTGAGATCTATTCCTAATATTTCTATAGTTGTTCCATCTGATCCATTCGAGTTATTTAAAATTTTAGAAGAGGCGGTAAACTATAAAAATTCTTTATATATTAGGTTAACAGCCGATGCAAACACGAGAATTATAAACTCAAAAGATTATAAATTTAAAATTGGAAAAGCTATAGAGATAATTTCAGGAGATGATGTTGCCATAATTAGTTGTGGTAATATTTTAGGTAATTGTATTGATGCAGCCCTCTCATTGAAAAAAAAAAATATCAGTTGTTCGGTAATAAATATGCACACCATCAAGCCAATAGATAAAAAAAAGATTATTGAAATTTCTAAAAAATTTAAATTAATTATTACTGTTGAGGAACATAATATAATAGGAGGCCTAGGAAGTGCAGTTGCTGAAGTATTATCAGGTGAAATCAGTAGCACAAAACTGGTAAGGTTAGGTGCTGATGACTATTATTCTTCAGGAGGAAGTTATGAATATTTAAAAAATACTTATGGATTATCAGTCAAAAAAATAATAAGTACCATTTTAAAAAATCATGAAAAATAAAAATAAATATATAGAAATTTTTATAAAATCCTTGTCTATTGACAAGAAAAAATTCAAAGAAAGCATTAAGTATAATGATGTTCCAGAATGGGATTCTATTGGCCATATGACACTAATGTCAGATCTGGAAGATGGATTTAAAATTTCAATAGATACTGATGACGTTATTGATTTTAGCTCATTTAATAAAGGTATTAAGATATTAAAAAAATATAAGATTAATTAAATAATAATTTTTAAATTTAAATGAAAATAGCCATTGGGTCCGCAAATTTGGGAACTAGATATGGTTTATTTGGGAAAAAAAAATTTGAGACAAAAGAAATTTTAAAAGTTGAAAAATTATTATCTAAATCAAAAATCGAATTTATTGACACTGCGCATCAATATAAAAAAAGTGAAGAAATTATTGGAAAAAGTAAATTAAAAAATCTCAATATAATTACAAAAATAAAATTACCTCAACAGAGTACTTTGAGTGTAAATAAAATAGTTAACAGAATTGTATTTAAATCTTTAAAAAGATTAAATAAGAAAACATTACATTCAATATTGGTACATGACTATAAAGATTTACTTGGAAAAAAAGGTAAAGAATTTTTAAAAGAGTTAAAAATTCTAAAACAAAGTGGATTAGTAAAAAATATAGGCATATCCATTTATGATTTTAAAGAGTTAAAAAAAATATGGAAATTCTGGAAACCTGATTTAGTTCAAATTCCACTAAACTTGTTTGATCAGCGTATACTAAAATCAAGTTGGCTAAATATTTTGAAGAAGAATAAAATACAAATTTTTGCTAGATCATGTTTTTTACAAGGATTGTTAATTGGTAATTATAATTCATTAACTATTCCTAAAAATTTATATCTTCATCTAAAAAAATTTGATAATTGGTGTATTGCAAATAAAATCTCAAGATTAAAAGCATGTTTAGATTTTGTTCGACAAATAAATAAAATAGATTGTATTGTAGTCGGATTTAATGATGCAGACCAATTAAATAATATATTAAATGAATTTAAAAAGAAAAATAAAAAAATTTCTTATAAATTTAAATTGAATAATTTAAATTATATAGATCCTAGAAAATGGCAATAAATAATAATAAAGTACTTGCAATAGTTCAAGCCAGGTTTTTTGCCTCAAGGTTACCAGGTAAAGTCTTAAAAAAAATTAATAATAAAACTATACTTGAAATTTTAATAAAAAGACTCTTAAAATCCAAAAAAATTTCTAAAATTATAATAGCCTGTTCATCAAACAAGATGGATAAAGAAATAATTAAAATCGCAAATAAAGTTAAAATAGATTATTTTATTGGATCTGAAAAAAATGTTTTAAAAAGATATTATCTAGCTGCAAAGAAATTTAAGTTTAACAATATATGTAGAATAACAGCAGATTGTCCACTGATTGACTCAAATATAGTAGACTTAGTTATAAAAAACTTTTTTGAGCAAAAAGTTGATTATGCATCCAATGCAATTCCACCAAGTTTTCCAGATGGACTAGATATTGAGATTTTTAATTTTAAATCTTTAGCTAAAGCATACAAATACGCAACATCAGCATATGATAAAGAACATGTAAACCCGTATATGAAGAGAGATAAGAATATAACTAAATTTAATTTAAAAAATGAAGAAGATCTGTCTTGGCTTAGAGTAACATTGGATGAACAAAGTGACTTCAATTTAATTAAAAAGATATTAGAAAATTTTAAAAATAAACCATTTTTTAACTTAAAAGATTTAATGAAATATTATAATAAGAATAAAAATTTATTTTTAATAAACAAGGATATTAAAAGAAATGAAGGGTCAGTTTTAAACACTGGTCAAAAATTTTGGAAAAGAGCACAAACAGTAATACCTGGTGGAACAATGCTTTTTTCTAAAAATCCAGATTTATTTTTACCTGGAAAATGGCCTGCATATTTTTCAAAATCAAAAGGGTGTAAATTATGGGACTTAGATAACAATAAATATGATGATATTGCATACATGGGAAATGGAACCAATGTACTTGGATATTGTCATCCTGAAATTGAAAAAAAGGTAAGCAAAGTTATAAAAAATGGAACAATATCAACTTTAAACTCAATTGAAGAAATTCTCTTAGCAGAAAAGTTAGTAAGTTTGCATCCATGGTCTGAAATGGTCAGGTTTACAAGGTCAGGAGGAGAGGCAAATGCAGTAGCAATAAGAATTGCAAGAGCAGCTAGTGGTAGAGATAAAGTAGCAGTATGTGGATATCATGGATGGCATGACTGGTATATGTCTACAAACATAGATAATAAAAATAATCTAAATACACATCTAATGAATAATCTACCGATAAATGGAGTACCAAAAAACTTAAAAAATACAGTGTTCCCATTTGAATATAACAACTTCGAACAATTAAGTAAAATTGTTAAGATGCACAAAATTGGGGTAATCAAAATGGAAGTTAAACGTATCTCAGAACCTAAAAATAATTTTTTGAAAAAAATAAGAAAACTTGCAACAGAGAACAAAATAGTTTTAATATTTGATGAGTGCACCTCTGGATTCAGGCAAACATTTGGTGGTTTGCATAAATTTTATAATGTCGAACCAGATTTAGCAATATTTGGTAAAGCTCTTGGCAATGGATATGCAATCAATGCTGTAATAGGAAGAAGGGCAGTTATGGAACATGCTAATCATTCATTTATTAGTAGTACTTTTTGGACAGAAAGAGTTGGTCCTTCAGCAGCTCTAGAAACTTTAAAAATTATGGAAAAAAATAAATCTTGGAATGAAATAACGATGATAGGAAAAAATATAAAAAAGCAAATTAGGTATATAGCATCATTGCATAAATTAGACTTACAAATAGAGGGTATAGATGCAATTCCTAATTTTTATTTTAATTCAAATAATAATATGAAATATAAAACTTTAATTACTCAAGAAATGTTAAAGAAAAAAATACTTGCTTCAAATTTGATATTCTGTTCAATATCCCACAAAGATAAAGTACTTAAAAAATACTTTAATACCCTTGAAAGTATATTTTCTAAAATTTCTAAAGTAGAGAAAGGACAGAAAGATATAACTGATTATTTAAAATCTCCAATAGCTATGTCGGGAATGAGAAATAAATAAAATTCTATAATATCAAATTTTGAGTAACTATTTCTTTAAGTGTTATACTATAGTCTTTACTAATTCTCTTTTAGATTGTATGAAACCATTAAAACTATTAAAGTCAATTTGCAAAATCTTATTAATGATTTTTTAATGAAATTTACAAAAGCTTTTTATGTTGAGAGAATTATTAACTAAATTTTTATGAGTTTTAAATTAAGTAAAATTAAGAGACCTTTTGTTATTGCAGAGTTGTCTGCAAATCATAATGGCAACATAAATAATGTCTATAGATTAATTGATAATGCAAAAAAATGTGGAGCAAATGCCATTAAGATTCAATCTTATACCGCAGAATCTATAACACTAGATTGTAAAAATAAATATTTCTTTGTAAACGAGGGGCACTGGAAGGGTAATTACCTTTATGATATTTATAAAAAAGGTTCACTCCCATTTCAATGGCATAAAAAAGTTTTTGATTATGCAAAAAAAAAAAAAATTTTATGTTTTAGCTCACCTTTTGATACTGCAGCAGTTCAATTATTAGAAAAATTAAAGGTGAAATTGTATAAAGTAGCTTCTTTCGAAATTAATCACATACCTCTCTTAGAGGAAATAGGAAAAACTAAAAAACCAGTAATTGTTTCAACTGGGACTGCAGATATTAAAGATATTGATTTAGCAATCAAAACTTTAAAAAAGAATGGTTCAAAAGAAATAGCAATATTACACTGTATAAGTGCTTATCCAAGTAAACCATATAATTACAATTTAAATTTTATTAATAAATTGAAAAAATTTGGTGTTCCAGTAGGACTTTCGGATCATACAATTGGGAATGTAGTTGCTACTACCTCAATAGGGATGGGGGTAAAAATTTTTGAAAAACATATTAAGCTTGATAATAAAAAAGGATTAGACTCAGAATTTTCTACTAATCTTAATGAATTTAAAAATTATGTAACTGCTATTAATTTAGCATTTGGATGTTTGGGAAAAGAAAATTTTAATAGAAAAATTTTAGAAAAAGCAAGTATACAAGCTCGTAGATCTATTTTTATATCTAAGGATGTACTTAAAAATGATATTGTAACGAAAGATAACATTAAAGTAGTTAGGCCATCAAATGGAATGCATCCAAAGTTTTTTGGAAAAATACTGGGTAAAAAATTTAGAATGAATAAAAAAAAAGGTGTTCCATTAAAACCAAGTCATATTTTTTAATAGATAAAATAATTTTTTAGGAAAATTAACAGAATTTTATAGGTATTAATATTTATAAATAAAAGTATCCTAAAATAAAAACTATGCTTTAATATAATAAATAGAATAAATTATGAAATATATCCCTTATGGAAGTCAAATAATAGATAACAAGGATAAAAAGTTAGTATTAAGTGCCTTATCAAATGAGCTAATTACTACAGGCCCTTATGTAAAAAAATTTGAAAATAATTTAAAAAAATATCTCAAATCTAAGTATAGCTATGTGTGCAGTAGTGGAACTGCTTCACTGCACTTATCAATGCTATCAATTGGACTCAAGAGAAACGATGTTATTTTAATGCCAGCAATTAATTTCATAGCATCTTATAATATGGCAAAAACAATGAATTTAAAAGTTTATCTAGTGGATGTTGATGAATATACAGGACAAATTACTCCAAATAAAATTTTAGATTGTATTAAAAAGAATAGACTTAAAAAAATTAAAGCCCTGATAACAATGTATCATGGTGGCTATCCTGAAAATGTAAAAAAAATTTATGATTTAAAAAAAAAATATAAGTTTTTTATTATTGAAGATGCTTGTCACGCGTTAGGATCAGAATATAAATATAAGAATATTTCCTACAGGGTTGGATCGTGCAAACATGCAGATATATCGACTTTTTCTCTACATCCATTAAAGACTATTACATCTGGAGAGGGAGGAATAATAACAACAAATAATGTAAAAATTGCTAAAAATATAGAATTATTTAGAAGCCATGGAATATTAAGAAATAAAAATGAATATTGGAAGTATGATGTTTTAAAGCATGGTTTCAATTACCGTATCTCAGATATTAATTGTGCATTGGGTTTATCACAACTAAGTAAAATTAGTTTATTTTTGAAAAAAAGAAAAAAAATTTATAAAAAATATATTAATGAACTAGAAAATTTGAATAAAAATTTAATAATGCCTAAATACTCTAAAATTATCAAACCATCTTTTCATTTATTTTTAATAAATATTAAATTTGATAGGTTTAAAAAAAGTAAAGATGATTTAATAAAATATTTTATAAAAAATAAAATTTTAGCCCAACAACACTATATCCCAATATATAAATTTAAAGTTTATAGTGATGATTTAAACGATTATCCTGGATCAGAAAATTTTTTTAAAAACTCAGTAAGTGTTCCAATTTTTGTAAATTTGAACATCAAACAACAAAATAAAGTAATTAGAACAATAAAAAATTTCATTAATCTCAGAAGTAGTAATTAGTAAAAAAAATTAAAAAAACATTTAAAATAAAAATATTTATTTTTTATAAACAAATTTTACCTAATACTTTTTGACGCATATTAAATTAAAATTGTATTTATGTAATTTTTGATTTAAACAGTTATGTAATATCTTAATAAAATCAAAATGCTAAATATAACTCATTACTCTAACTCATTTATAGTTATCGATTCCGAACACTCATCTATAGTATGTGATCCATGGATTGGAAAAACAACAGATAACGCCTGGTATTCATACCCTTTAATAAATCAAAAAGATGTAGATAAAAAAGTTTTTAATTCGAAATTTATTTATGTGAGTCATATTCATTGTGATCACATAGACCCAAAGACCCTTAAAAATTTTATAAACAAAGACCTTACTTTTATTATTAAAAGATTTAATAATGGAGTTCTCAAAAGAAGGTTACAAAAACTTTTTCCAAAAAAAAAAGTTATAGAAATTGAACCTTTTAAAAAAAAAAAATTAAATAAAGATTTTACTGTTGTAATAATTCCACAGATAATGAGTAACTCTAGTAATTTACCAGATAATATTCAATATGATATGGATACCTCTATTTTAATTCAGTCAAATAAAACTAAAGAAGTTTTTTATAATAATGTAGACATGCCTATTGATTTGAAAATATTAAAAAAAATAAGTAATTTTTCAAAAAATGAATTACAAAACAAAATAAATATTTTTTGCTATGGTTTAGGTGCGGCGTGTGAGTTTCCGCAGTGTTTTCTAAATATTAATAGAGCAGAAGTTCAGAAAAAACTTACAAATGAAAGTGTAATTAAATTAAAAAATTTTTTAAAATATTTAAAACCAGAGGTTTATTTTCCAGCAGGTGGAACCTATGCAATTTATGGAAAATTTCATAAATTAAACAAATATATTGCTCAACCTAGTTTTGCACAAATTAAATTAGCAACCTCAAAACTAAAAACTAAAGTTTGTAACATAATTGGTGGTGGTTTAATAAATTATAAAAATTCAGAATGCAGCATTAGAGAAACTAGTTATGAATTGGCTGATATTTCTGATAAGAAATTTATTAGTCACATTAAAGATTTGGATTATTATTATAAAAAAAGAAATAATAAAATAAACTTAAAAAAACTAGATAATTTTTTTGATATGGCAAAAAAAAATTATTTTAGAATACTAGAAAATAAAAAAAATATTAATACAAAATGGGATATTTTTTTTAATGTTTATAAAAAATATGAAATAAATAAAAAATGTGTTATTGATAAAAAAAAATCAAATTTGCTTAAAACTTATCAGCTAAGTAATCATAATTTAAATTCAAAAAATATTTACAAATTAGAATGCCATCTAGAGTACGATTTATTTGAGTCTTTGTTAAAAGGAAGGTTTCCATGGAACACCTCATTAACTGGATCTACAATTATGTATAAAAGAGACCCAAATATATTTAATGTTGATATGCAGTTTTCATTAAATTTCCTTAGAGTTTAATAAAATTATTTAAATAACTATTTTTAGGATTGATATAAAGGATTTTATATCATAAATAATTTACTTAAGTAAAAATCTGACACTTATTTCGTTATGATTTATAATAGATTTATAAAAATTTATTATAAAACTGTTCATAATTTTTATAATATGAAAAAAAACAGTCATGTTGAAATTAAATATTTAAAAAGTTATTTACTATAGAATTGATATATTATAAAGCATTGTTAAAATTTGAGATTATTTTACATTAATCTTATCAATACATTTAACTTTAATTTAAAGGAAAATTTAAGATGAAACTTGATGAAAACCAACTATACGATTTGTTTTTAAAAGAAACTAGTGTGGGAAGATTGCAAAAAATTATTGCTAAATACGAAATTTTCAAAACTATTATAGATGTTCCAGGTGATATTTGTGAATTTGGAGTTTTTAAAGGGTCAGGGATTTTTACTTGGGTAAAATTAATGAAACTATTTAAACCTAATAATGATTTTAAAGTTGTTGGATTTGATTTTTTTGAAAAAAAGGATTATCCTAAATTTAAATTTAATTCAGATAAAAAAGTTCAATCTGATCACATCAAAGATGCTATCACCCAAAAAGAAATAATTAAAAAATGTAAGGATTGGGGATTCAAAAACTTAAAATTGTATGCTGGAGATGTTAAAAAAACATCAAAGAAATATGCAAATGAAGATTTTGGTTCAAGAATTGCTTTACTATACCTAGATGTTGATAATTACGAAGGAACTCTAGAAATTTTAAAAAATTTGTACAACAAAATGGCCAAAGGAGGTGTAATAGTTTTTGATGAATATGCTTTTAAAGGTCATGGAGAGTCTGATGCTGTAGATGAGTTTTTTAAAGAAAAAAAAATTAAGTTAAAATCATTTAGTTGGGCCAATTCACCTACTGCGTTTATAATTATAGAATAAAACATCGTTTAATAATTTTAAGGATGTCTTAATCTTTAAAAAATTTTAATGAAAAAAATACTTCTTACAAATAATTCTTTATTAATAAATAAAGATTATGATGTTATTTATTCTGACTCACCGTACATTATTGAGAGCAATAATAAGGTCTTCTATTTAAATACATTAATTGATCATGAGCTTGATGAAAAAATTAAAAGTATTAGAAAAAAAGGTTTTTTACTTAATGATAGAATAATTAAAGCTTTTTTTCCTAACTTTGAAAATAGAAATATTAGAGTAATTGATATTATAAGGGATTATACCAATATATACATTAATATAATTAAACTTTTTGGCTTGATTGATCTTTATCCAAAAGACGAAATAACCATTGGTATTACTTCAGATGAATTAAAAGAAGACAATAGCGATAGAATTATTGGTAAATTTGAAAATGTTTATTTTTGGGTAGCAAAATTATTAAAAATTGAAAATGTAAGATTTGTATGTAAAAATTTAAAATTAGACGTTCTTGATCCAAAACATCAACCAATTAATTCTTGGTTTTTAAGACTTATTGATTTAGATAAAAAAGTTTTAACATTTAACTTAAAAAAAAAGATTGGACTAATCAAAGCCTCCAAAAAAAACATATATATTTATAATCAAAATACCGTAATTAGGGAAATTGAGCCATATCTTTATGATAAAGGGATTAATTATTCTTATATGCCAGAAATTAATTTTAAGAATTATGACACGGATTATATATTTGATGAAGATAAGCTTAAAGAAATTTTAGATAAATCTTTTGAAGATAATTTTATTGAAAATAAATTTAAAGTTGTAATTTTTGAAACTTATAAAAAATTAATTAAACGATATCTCCAAAAACAAACATTTACAGAAAAATATATCTCAAAATTAGATAAATCAATAACGGTAATTTTGACTAATGCATTTGGAGATACATTTGACACTTTAATTTTCACCAAACAATTACAAGACAAAGGTTTTAAAGTTATCGAGGTTTCTCATGGTTTGGGAAAAAGTTTTTTGAAAGAGTCGGATATTAAAACATATGAAACTGATGTGGCAGATATGGTTTTATGTTTTTCTAATTCAGAAAAAAGAGTTTTTAAGAAATATGATCCAAAAAGTTGTGTATTTTCAATTTCCACACTTCAAGAAACAAAAAAAATTATATTACCTAAGCTCCAGAGACTTTATGTAAATAGAATGTTAAAAATTTCTGAACAAAAACGAGTTTTATATCCATCAATTATATATCCGTTTAATAATGCAAATGAGTATGGTGATAGACTAAACGATAAAGATAATTATAAATTTGAAAAAAAAATTATTACCTTATTGTCTAAAATAGATAAAAAAATAATTTATAAAACTTATCCTAATAGATGTTTTATTGATCCAAATAGCCTTGTTGACTATGCTGAAAGCATGAATAATATAAAAGTTATCTCTGGAAGATATGATTTTCGTTATATTAATACTGTTGGAGATATTTTCATTCTTACTCCTTTTGTGGGTTCAAGTACTCCAATGTGGATGTTAGGTTTAAATAAACCAATCATTTATCTCAATGATCCAAAACAACAATCATTTAATGATATCGCTTTAAGTGTAATTAAAAAAATTTTTATTTCTGTAGATATAGATATAGATAAAGATAAGTGGGACCATAATCTAATAAATCTTTTGAATAAACCGTATAATGAATTAGAAGAAATGTGGAAAGCTAAACAACATTATAGAGATCAGTACGATGAAGAATGGTTATTAGGAAAGAAATTACATGCAGGCAAGTTGGGAGCAGAGTACATTGAAAAATTTATGATAGAAAATAAAAATAAGATACTGTTTAATAGTAATTAATTTTTATGTAACCAGATTAGTTAAAAGATGATTATTAAAAATTAATTTAAAAGATATTTTTTTGCTATTTTATTTATTAATAATAACAAATAACGTATAATTAGTTATGGATCTTATATATTCAAAAACTTTAGAAATTTCTAAAAATACTTTTAATTAAAGATATATAAACTGGTTTATGCTTAAAATAGATCTCAAAAATTTAACAATTAGAAATAAAAAAGTTTCCAAAAAAAAAGATTTTTTAGTTGTTAACATTACAGGTGATTGGTCACCTATTCTTGAGGAGATCTCAAATTTTATAATATTAAAAAAAGAAAAATATTATGGAGATTTGGTAAAATATTTTAAAAAAGGAAATCTAAATATTACAAATTTAGAGACAGTCATTGATACTAAAAAAAGAATGTTTGTTAAAAATGCTCCACGATATATCAACAAACCAGAAATTCTTGCTTCATTAAAAAGTATTAATACCCAATTAGTTTGTCTGGCAAATAACCATATAATGGACAATGGTAATGTGGGATTAAAAAATACTATTAAGAATCTTAAAAAATATAAAATAAATCACATAGGTGCAGATTTTTCACAAAAGAAAATCTATAAACCGTTTTTATTTAATAAAAATAATCAAAAGATTGCTGTGATAAACACTTCAGAAGGTGAAGAGGCTAATGAAAAATATAATAACCATATAGGGGCTTCGGATATTGAGTCATATAAAGTTATAGATCAAATAAGAAATTATAAAAGAAAAGGTTATCTAGTAATATTAATAGCTCACGCAGGTATTGAATATATCCCTGTTCCTCCACCTTATATAAAAGATATTTTTAAAAACTTTGCTGCGGAGGGTGCTGATTTAGTCATAGGACACCACCCTCATGTATCGCAAGGGTTTGAAATTTATAAAGATGTTCCAATATTTTATTCATTAGGAAATTTTACAATGTGGAAGAAAAATTTAAGAAAAAATTGTTATCATTCATTTTTTTTAAACATAGAAGTTCAAAATAATCAACTATCAAACATTAATTTGGTGCCATTTCATATTAAAAAAAATGGCCTTAGTTTAATATCAAAAAAATATTTTAGTAAAAATATTATTGAATTAAATAATTTTTTGCCTAAAAGTAAAATGATCTGGCAAGCTTATTTACATAGAAGCAATTCTATAGGAAGTCATTTTTTAGAGCAACTAACATTTTTTTATAATTATGGTAAATATAAATATAAACAATTAAATAAATATACAAATTTATCAAAAAAATATTCAGATTTAGATTATTTAAAAAATGAATTTGATAACAGCTCAAATTATAGATATATTTTAGAAAGATGGCAGATAAAAAATAACAGAAATTTTTTATCATTATTTAAAAACATATTTTATCCTCTATATATAATTTTGCTTATAATAAAAAAAATATTGATAATTTTAAAAAGAGGATTTTTTTGATGGTAGAAATTTTATTGAATTATTTTTATAGATATTTTTTATTTATAAAAAATAATAATATAACTCTTAAAGGTAAATTGAAAATTAAAAACAAACCTTTAGTGCATATCCTGGATGGATCATCACTGATCATTGGTGAAAATGTGACACTTAACTCTAAGAATTCAAAATATCATGTGAATATGTTTGCGCCTGTAAAAATTTATACAGATAGTATTGAAGCAAAAATCGAAATAGGTAATAATACAAGAATTCATGGAAGTTGTTTACACGCACATGATACTATTCAGATTGGTGAAAATTGTTTAATAGCAGCGAATTGTCAAATATTTGATAGAAGTGGACACGATACTTTATCAGATAAACCCTCCAAAAGAGTAAACTCTCATGGAATTGCCAAACCTATTCTAATTGGAAATAATTGTTGGATTGGTACTTCAGCCATAATATTACCAGGTACAGTATTGGGTGATAACTGTGTGGTTGCTGCAGGATCAATTGTTAATGGAGTATTTAAAAACAATAGTTTAATTGGGGGCAATCCAGCCAAACTAATAAAATTAATATAATGAATATTCTTTCATTATTAAATGATGACCTTAATTCTGCGAATTGTATAAAATTTAATCAAAAATTTATTCACCTAAATAGAGAATGTAATTTAAAACACTGGAACTCTTATTTTGATAATAAAAATAATATCCAAATTTTTATTTTAGGCAGACCAGTCGTAGAAGTTTTTGAATGGATGAAATTTGATGGATTTGAAGAAAACTATATTTCGAAGATTTTGATAAAAAAATATATTGATTTAGAGGTTTATGATTTTTGCAATCAATTAAACGGGGCCTTTAGCATTCTAGTTATAGATCACAACCTTAATAAAATAATAACTATTAATGATAAACTTGGAATTTATCCAATCTATATTTATGGAATCGATAATTTACAATCATTTGAATTCTCATCTAATTTTATGACATTAGTAAATAATGTTAAAAAAAAGATTAATATTGACAAAGTATCTATTGCAGAGTTTTTAAAAAAAGGATTTATCTATCATCCAAATACATTTTATAAAGAAATTAAAACTTTAGATAACGGATCCTACAGTATTTTAGATTTTGATAAAAAAGAAATAATAATAAAGAAATATTTTAAAGTAAATTCAAAACCCGTTTATGACTTTGATTATTTGGTAAATAAACTATCAAAAGCATTATCAAAATCTATTGAAAGACGAACGGTAAAACCTTTCGGTAAAAAAGTAGTATTTTTAAGTGGTGGAACAGATTCTAGAATGATAATAGCAAATTCATCTGACCCAAATATAGATGCAATCACTCTTTACACTGAAGAAAATCATGAGATTAAAGTGACAAAAAATATAGCCAAACTATTAAATGTAAAACATCAATTGATAAAAAGAGACATAGATTATTATTTTAATTCATTTGATAGCTCAATAAAAATTAATGGTGGTAGAAGCCTGCCTATAGATGATCATTTTTTAAATTTAAAAAATGACATAAGAATTAAAAAATATGATACAATTCTAACAGGCTGTTATGCAGACTGGATGTTTAAAGGTATAGCTCTAGACAGAAAGCAAATTTCTTTTTTCATCTTTAAGTTGCCATTATATAAATTACAAAATTTTCATTATAATTTTTTTTCAAAAAGAACTTTGTTAAAAAAAAAATATGAAAAAATGATTAGAGAAAGAGAAGATCGGATTTTTTTAGATAAAAAGTCTCATATTAATAATGAAATAAGTCGCATATTTCCTTTATTTCAGGAAGAAACATCAGCCACTAGATCAACATTACAGCAACTATTTCCCTGGGACAGTATTTTTTCTGACAATGATGTAATTGAAGCTTATAATCAAATACCTGTTAAATATAAGATAAATTCTGAAGTATACGATAGAGCAGTTTCAAAAATATTGAAAAAAGTAAAAAATATTCCACATGCAAATAAAAGACACAAAATTGGAATAAATAAATATCTTGGAGCAATATTTTACACAATTAGTATTATAAAAAATAAAATATTTAAATTGATACGAATAAAAAAAACCGATCCAATTGCTGGAGAGAGCTCTTGGATTAGTTTTAAAGAGTATGCTAAAAGTAAAAGTATTATAAAACTTTGGGAAGAAATACAGGATTTAAAATTATTCAAAGAAATGTTATGCACTAAGGAGCTAACATTTAATGAAATTATTAAAAGTGACTATATGTTAATTTATAAATGTATAGTACTTGACAAAATTCTTCATCAAAATAATGAAAAATTAGATGATTAATATTAAAAAACTTACAAATTTAGAAAAAATATTTTTAAATATATTTTACAATAACTTAAGAAAAAAATAGATAATCATTATTTTAAATAGGTAAAAATGAAAGTACTTTTAGTTAGTAGTAAATATCAACCAGAATACTCAGGATCCGGATTTAGAGCGCACAATTTATACAAAAGATTGTCTAAAAAATTTGATATTAAATATGATGTTGTTTGTAATTCATTAATTAATAAAAAAAATAAAGTTTATCAATATGAAAACACTAAAGTGTATAAAATTTCATATCCTGTTGACCTTATAAAGCTAAAAGGTTTTAAAAAAAAACTCCATATTATTATGTCAATGATTTATGAGTTTTATTATTCATATAAATTTATAAAAAAAAAAAATATTAAAAATTATGATTTAATTCATACATTTGGAAATTCATGGTCAGTTGGTTTTTTGACTTATTATTTTTATTTAAAAAAAAAACCTATATTTCGAGAATTAGTTAATAATATGAATTCACCATATTATCCAATCCAGTTTAAAGCTTTTTTTAAAAAAATTTTTCAAACTAATAATTCATTGATAATTGCTATTTCTAAAAAATTAGAAAAATTATGCAAAACTCATATGGTAAAAAATATTTGGATGAGGCCAAACCCCATTAATGAAAATAAATTTTTTTATATAGATAAATTAGAAAAACATAAATTAAGAAATAAGCTAACTAATTTCTCTAAAAAGGATATTATTTTGACTCATATAGCGAGTTTTATGAAGCAAAAAAATCACATCTTCCTTTTGGAAGTTTTAAAAAAATTACCTAAAGAATATAAATTATATTTAGGTGGGCCAGTTCAAAATGATGAGCATAAAAAAAATTTTGAGCTTGTTAAAAATAAAATAACAAAACTAAACTTAGCCGACAGAGTTGTAATAACAAAAGGATTTACAACAAAAATTGACAAATATATAAAATTAAGTGATGTATTTTTATTCCCAGCATGGAACGAGGCTTTAGGAACACCTATACTCGAGGCACAAGCTTGTGGTGTGCCTGTAGTTGTAAATTTAATAAAAGGTTCAACTGATCTCTGGGTAAAAGAAGGTAAAGGTGGATACATGGTTAAAAATTTTGATACTAAACTTTGGACTAAAAAAATTAAATCAGCTTTAAAAATAAGCAATAAAACACTCAAAGAAAATAGCTCAAAAATAATAAAAATTGCATCTACAAAAAATATTGATTCTGAGTATTACAAAAAAATAGAGGCAATTAAATGAAAAAAATTGTGCATGTAATATCGCTATTACAAGAATTGGGTGGCGTACAACAGTCGTTTGTATCTTACTATAAGTATGCTCAAAAACATTCAAAATTTAAACAATATATATTTAGTAACCACGTTATTTCTAAAAAGTATGGTCATTTTGATAATTACTACCACATAGGTAAAAATTTTTTATATTTTATCAAACACTTGGTTTCAAAAAATTCTATAATCTATTTTCACAACAAGCTGCCTAGTAAAAAAGTTTTTTATTTATTAAAATTTTTGCCAATTAATAATATCATATTTCATGAACATGGCACAGCTTGGAACGTAAAATCACAAAAACATAAAAAGATATATCAAGCAAACGCAAAGCAGGCAAAAAAAATAATTGTAAATTCAATTGCAACCAAACATATGCTTATTGAGAGATTTAGAGTAGATAAAGCCAAAATAAAATTGGCATATTATGGTTTTAATGACCCAAAGATTAAAAAAAAATACACAAAAAATAAAAATATAAAAGTAGGTTATATAGGAAGATTTGTATCGTTCAAAGGTGTTCAGTCATTAATAAAAGCTGCACATCTCCTCAAAGATAAAAATATTATTTTTTTACTAGCAGGCGATGGTTACTTAAAAAAAGATCTAAAAAAATTATCAGAGGAAAATGATAAGATCAAATTTGTTGGTAATGTGTTAAAACCATTAAACTTTATAAAAAACTTAGATATTTTAGTTGTTCCATCTATCAGAGAACCTTTAGGAATTGTAAGCATAGAAGCAGGATTGTGCAGAATACCTGTTATTGCATCTAACACAGATGGAATACCAGAAGTTATAACCAATAATCATAGTGGTATTTTGATAAATCCAACAAAAAGAATAACATTGAAACAGTACAAAGGACAACCACCATTACCAGATTTTGTTATTAATCCAGATACCCACAAAATAACTAAACCAAAAGAGTTGGATCCTAAAATATTATCAAATCATATTTTGTTTCTATCTAAAAATAAAAAGTTAAGAATTGAATATGGAAACCAATTATATCAAGATGTTAAAAAAAAATTTTCAATTAAAGGTTATTTTGCAAAAGTTGAGGAAATTTATAAACAAATTTAGAAGTTTTGTTGTATTTAAGGAAATCTAGATTAATAATTTTAAGAAATGAATCAATTATTACATAAAATTTTTATTAATAAAAAAATTAAGAAAAGTAACTTACTTTTTTTTGGAATTTTAACTTTTTTTATAACTTTATTAATTGTTAGTAAAGTTGATTTAGTAGGATTATTTAGTTTAATTTTTGTAGCGCTATTAACATTTTATATTTCAGGTCATTATAGATATTTAGCAACAATTTTATATGTAGCTCTAGGTCTTAGATTGATTACAATTTTTTTAGGAATTGATCTAATAACTCTACCCGATAGTATTGGTGATACTGGTCATTTTGAGCTGAGAGCTTGGGAAATTTCTAAAGATGGTTTTTTTGGAGTTTTTAGTAACTACCCTCGAGATACTGCAAGTCATCATGTTAGTTGGATATTAGCATTTTTTTATTCTTTAACAGATAGAAGTCCAATAATGGCTCAATCAATTAATTTAATTTTTGGTATGGGGTCAGTTTTACTAGGATCACGACTTGCACATAAAATTTGGGACAAACAAATTTCTCAAAAAGTTGGATGGATATTAGCTTTATACCCAACTTTAATTTTATATTCATGTTTATTTTTAAGAGAGGCTTTCATTTGGTTTTTCTTGTTACTAGCAATTTATGGCATCGTTTGTTGGATAAAAGACAAAAGTTTTAAATCATTTATATTTATCTTAATTGGTTTTAGTTTGGCAACCTTTTTCCATGGAGGAATGTTTATTGGTGGTTTAATTTTTTTGATTATTTTTAGCTTTGTTTATTTTGTCAAAATTATTAAAGATTTAAAATATTTAAAAATTTCTATTTCGTCACTAATCATATTAATCATATCAGCTACTATTGCTTCGTATATTATTATAAATATATCTTTTATTCCAAAATTTAATTTTCTAGATAATTTTTCTTTTGAATATTTGTTAAAACTAATTTCAAACAGAAATGGCTCAAGAGTACTAACGGGTGCTGGCTACCCTGAGTGGACAGTCCCCAAAACTTCATTGGAGTTAATTTATAAATTTCCAATTAGAATGATATACTTTTTACTTTCTCCATTTCCATGGGATGTCAAAAAAACTGTTCACTTCTTTGGTCTATTTGACGGCTTGTTTTATTCGATGTTATTATTTTTGTTTATCAAAAATTTTAAATCAATATGGAGTAACCAAACTTTAAAAATTATTTCTATTATTTTAATATCATATTTCATACTCTTTACATTTGCAGGAGGAAATTTTGGGACTGGATTACGTCATCGTACAAAATTTATAATTATCTTAATTATATTAGTGGCACCCTGGATACCAAAAGTAGTTTTTAATAAAAAATAAAGAAAAATTAATAATAAAAATATAATAAATTTGACTTATTAATTCATAATTAGAATTACTATTATTTAATTTTTATTATTGCAAGTGTTTATAAACTATATAATCATAGGCTAATTATAATTAATCTATTTTATAAAATAAATATTTAAAATAGATAGTAATTTAAAAATATGAGTAAATCTATTCCAATTATTAAAGGTAAAAAAATTAGATTAGCAATTGTTGGTTGTGGACGGATTTCTAAAAATCATTTTGATTCTATTGAAAAGCATCAAAATGATATTGAGTTAATTTCAATTTGTGATTCTCAAAAAGAAGTTTTAAACAAACATGAGATTAAGTATAAAGTTAAAGGCTATCTTGATCTAAATGATATGCTTAAAAATGAGAATTTAGATTTAGTGGCTATATGTACTCCAAGTGGTCTACATGCTAAGCAAACAGAGTTATGTGCAAAACGTGGTGTTAATGTCATGACGGAAAAACCAATGGCCACTCGTTGGCAAGACGGTTTGCGTATGGTTAAAGTTTGTGATGATGAGTGTGTAAAATTGTTTGTAATAAAACAAAATCGAAGTAACCCGACTTTACAACTTTTAAAACGAGCCATTAATGAGAAAAGGTTTGGCAAAATTAACATGTTTCATTTAAATGTTTTTTGGAGCCGGTCACAAGAATATTATGATCAAGCATCTTGGCGAGGGACTTGGGAATATGATGGAGGCGCCTTTATGAATCAGGCATCTCATTATGTTGATTTACTTGAGTGGTTACTTGGACCAATAGATAAAGTGCAGTCGATGATGAGCACATCACGTGATATTGAAGTTGAAGATAGCGGTGTAATTAATGTTAAGTGTCGAAATGGAGCATTAGGATCAATGAATGTAACTATGTTGACTTATCTAAAAAATTTTGAGGGAAGTATTACTATTCTTGGTGAAAAAGGCACAGTCCGTATTGGTGGGGTTGCAACAAACGATGTTCAACATTGGGAATTTGATGAAAAAAAGGATTATGATGATAAAATTAAAGAAGTTAATTATCAAACAAAGTCTGTTTATGGCTTTGGTCATCAATTATATTACAAAAATGTTATTGAGGTATTACAAGGTAAGACTGAACCAGAGACGGATGGTAGAGAGGGGTTAAAATCTTTAGAGATTATAATTGCTGCTTATCTTTCAGCTAGAGAGAACAAAACAATTTCACTACCATTAGAATATTAAAGTGGAATATCAAAAACATGAAACAGCAATAGTAGATGAGGGTGCACAAATTGGTTCTGGAACTCGAATATGGCATTGGGTACATATTTGTGGAGGTGCAAAGATTGGCCATAAGGTGTCACTTGGTCAAAACGTTTTCGTTGGTAATAAAGTTGTTATTGGTGACAAATGCAAAATTCAAAATAATGTATCTATTTATGATAACGTCTATTTAGAGGATGGCGTATTCTGTGGCCCAAATATGGTTTTCACTAATGTTTACAACCCTCGTTCATTTATAGAACGAAAAGATGAATATAAAGATACTTTAATAAAAAAAGGGGTAACACTGGGGGCGAATTGTACAATAATTTGTGGAATTACAATTGGTGAATTTGCTTTTGTAGGAGCTGGGGCTGTTGTTAATAAGAATGTGTCCTCTTATGCGCTGATGGTTGGTGTACCTGCAAGACAAATTGGATGGATGAGCGAGCATGGTGAAAAATTAAATTTACCATTATCAGGAAATGCACAAACTACCTGTAAGCATAGTGGTAAACAATATCAATTAAAAGAGTCTAAATTATCAGTGGTTAGCTAGATATGAATATTGATTTTGCTAATTTACAATTACAGTATCAAAAATATAAAACTGATATAGATGAAAAAATTCATTCAATTCTCAAAAAGTCAAACTACATATTAGGTGAAGAGGTCCAGGAACTTGAAAAAAATTTAGAAAATTTTACAGGTGCAAAGTATTCAATCGCTTGTTCATCAGGAACAGATGCTCTTTTACTTGCCATGTTGGCAATGGACATTCAGCCTGGTGATGAAATTATTACCACACCTTTTACCTGGGTATCTAATGCTGAGACCATTGCATTACTTAAGGCAAAACCTGTATTTGTTGATATTGAACCTGACACTTTTAATATTGATGCAGACTTGATTGAAGCTGCAATTACCAAAAATACCAAAGCTATCATGCCAGTTAGTCTTTTTGGACAACCTGCAGATCTAGATCATATTCAAATCATAGCTAATAAGCATAATTTAAAAGTTATTATTGATGGAGCTCAAAGTTTTGGATCTACTTATAAAAATAAAACAGACAGCAACCTAGGTGATATATCAATTACTAGCTTTTTTCCCTCTAAACCTCTTGGATGTTATGGTGATGGAGGTGCACTTTTTACTAATGATGATTATTATGCCGAGAAATTAAAAATGTTAAGAGTGCATGGACAAAATAAACGTAACCATCACAAATATATTGGCATTGGCGGACGCATGGATACTATTCAAGCAGCAATACTTTTAGCAAAACTTAAGTATTTTCCACAAGAATTAAAAGATCGTCAAATAGTTGCAGACCATTATACGAGTGGTTTGTCTGATATTTTACAAACACCAATTATAAAGCCAAATAAATCAAGTGTATGGGGACAATATACAGTAAGAGTTAATAATAGAGATAGTATTCAAAATGAATTAAAAAAAAAAGGTATCCCAACATCAATTTTTTATCCAGTATCTCTTCATCTTCAAGATTGCTTTCAATATTTGAATTATAAAAAAGGTGATTTTCCAATTTCAGAAAAAGCATGTAATGAAGTGATAAGTCTACCTATGAATTCATTTTTAACTTACGATCAAATTAACTATGTTATTTCAGAAATTAAAGAACACACTTCATAAAAGAATAGAATAGTGTCTAAATGTTTATATAAATAGATATGCTAAAAAAACAAAATAAAAACCGAATGATTAATGTGGGGTTAATTGGTTATGGTTATTGGGGTCCAAATATTGCAAAAAATCTTAATAAAAATCCAAAAATTAATTTGAAATGGATATGTGATAAAAATGTTGAAAGTATTGAAAAGGCTAAATCAATTTATGCTTCTCAGGTCAACTATTCGTATGATTGTAGTGAAATTATCAATGATCCAACCTTAGATGCAGTTGCGATAGCAGTTGAAACATCTTCACATTATAAACTTGCTAAACAAGCTTTAACTATGGGGAAGCACGTTTTTGTTGAAAAACCTTTTACCTCAACAGTTAAAGAAGCAATCGAGTTAGATAAATTAGCAAAAAGATTAAATCTAAAAATTCATGTTAATCACATAATGGTCTACAATTCAGAAATTAATAAAATTAAAGACCTGATTGATAAAAATCATATAGGCGACATACTCTACATTGATGCAATGCGAATGAACCTTGGTCAAATTAGAAAAGATGTTAGTGCAATGTGGGATTTAGCTTTGCATGACCTTGTGGTGATTGACCATTTAACTGAGGGAAAAGAACCCTATTTCATTAGTGCGATTGGTGAAAAGTATTATAATCCAAAAGAGAGTGTAAGTTTTTTAACGATGCGTTATAAGGGGTTTATATCACACATACAATCAAGCTGGATTTCACCACTTAAAGAAAGAAAATTAATCATAGTTGGTTCTAAAAAAATGATTATTTTTGATGATCTAAAAATAGATGGAAAATTGAGCATATATAACAAAGGTGTGAAGGTTATATCTGGAAAAAATATTGAGTATGGTAACTATGAAGTCAAAACACATGAGGGTGATGTTTGGTCTCCATACATTCAAAAAGAAGATTCTTTATATGTAAGTTTAGATAGTTTTATTAAAGCAATTCAACAAGACAAACAATCTAGAACTGGAGCAGATCAAGCTATTCGAATACAAAGAATTTTAGAAAAAGCTGATAAAAGAATGAATAAATGAACAAACAAATTTCAAGACCAAACATAAAAAATAGTACAATATTGGTAACTGGTGGTGCTGGATTCATAGGAAGTCATCTTGTTGATAGATTAATTAATCAGGGTGCAAATCAAATTATCATTATAGATAACTTATTTAATGGAAATGAGGATAATTTAAAAGAGGCTATTTCTAAAGGTGTCATATTTTACAAAGATGATACTGAATTCTCTTCGTCTCTTGATTACATATTTGAAAAACATAATATTGATATAGTCTTTAATTGTGCAACAAAGGCGTTAAATCACTCATTCGTCAATCCTAAAAATTCATTTGATACTAATGTGCATAGTATTTTAAACCTTCTTGAGCATCAAAGAAAAGGTAGCTTTAAAACACTTGCTCATTTTTCAACATCAGAGGTTTATGGAACTGCAGTTTATGAGCCTATGGATGAGAGTCATCCAACAAACCCAACTACTGCATATGCTGCTGGAAAAGCTGCTGCTGATATTGCTCTACGAAGCTGGGTTAATATGTTTAATAATGATGCATTTATTTTTCGTCCCTTTAATAATTATGGATCTAGACAAAATTATAAAGGTTATTTAGCAGGTATTATTCCTATTACAGCGAGTAGGATAAAGAAAGGTATACCACCAGAAATATATGGTACTGGTCAGCAGACTAGAGATTTTATCTTTGTTGAAGATACAATAGACGCAATTATAAAGCTCTATCCATTAATAAAACCAGCTGAAAGTATAAATATTTCAACCGGTGGCCAAATTTCTATGCTAGATGTTATTCATAAAATATCTAGTCTTATGAATTATCAAGGTGAAATTTTATATAAACCTTCACGTAATGCTGATGTAGAAACGCATAATTCAAACAATGAAAAAATGAAGTCGATGATTGACTGTCAATTTACTAATTTTGATTCAGGGCTTGCAAAAACAATTAAATGGTATCAAGAAAATTTAAATTAAATTTTTTTTCTTATAGTTATTGAAATAAGTTTCTATATTTTTATCAAAATCATTAGGCAAAGCAGAGAAATAATTTCCTTTGTCAACCACATCAATTAATTTATGATTTTGTTGCAAATGCTTTAAAGAACTTATCATAACTTTGAATTCATTGTAAAAATGCCTTGTACTAAAATCATATATATTATCATCTTTATAAATATTAGTATTTGATTTCATAATAATTTTTCCAAGATCTATTTTTTCTGAAATAAGGTGTGAAGTTACAACCATTGGATATTGATGAACAAGTGCCCATTTAAAGTTATCAAGACCTCTATTAAGTGGAATATCTCCTGGATGCAGGTTTATAATTCCATACAAAAAACAGTCTATTGTCTTTTTTTTTAAAATTCTTGCACCAAGGATAATACCTAAATAGGGCTGAATTTTTTTAAGATTACTTATCGTAAATTCTGAGTCGTGATTTGAAATTATGTATTTTATATTGTTAATATCACAAAGTTCTTTTATATTTCCTATGGGATTTTGCTTAATATAAACTCTAGTTTTTGAAACAGGTATAGATAACTTTTTAAATTTTTGTAAAATTACTAATGATATATCATATCCATTAGTAATTAATTCACGTATTCCGTTTTCTGTTTTATAGTGTGGAAACTCATACCCAAAAATCACTAACTTCAATTTTTTTTTGTAACTTTGTGTCATCTAACTTAAAATGTACTTTTTAATGATATATATTTTTATAAAATAGTGTCTATGATATCGATATTATATATTTGTTCATTAAAATAATTTCTGCTAATTTCATTAAATTCTAATGAAAAAAAACAACATACTCATTACAGGTGCAAACGGATTATTAGGAAGACATCTAGTAGAAGTTTTAAGTCAAAAACATAGAGTGTTTGCCCTTGTTAAAAGCAAAAAAAAATTACAATTTAAGTTGAACAGGAATATATCTGTACTTGAGATGGATTTGAGTAATATTGATGTCAAAATTTTACCAAGTAAAGTTGACGTTATTTATTATTTAGCACATTCCAATCATTACAAAAATTTTCCTGAGGGTGTGGAAGATATGATTTTAATCAATATTTATGCACCAAATATTTTAGCTAAGTGGGCAATGAAGAATAAAGTTAAAAAATTTATTTATGCATCAAGTGGTGGAATTTATGGCAATTCACAAAGTTCTTTTAAAGAGACTTATAATATTGATGCTAAAAAAAAATTGAACTTTTATCTTCATAGTAAACTAGGCGCAGAAATGCTTTTAAAAAATTATTTAAAAAAATCTATGTCTTTAATAATCATAAGACCATTTTTTATATATGGTGTGGGTCAAAAAAAAAATATGCTAGTTTCTCAGCTTATATCAAATATTAAAAATGATGAGAAAATTAATATAAATGGAAAAAATGGTATTAAGTTAAATCCAATTTACGTAACAGATGCAGCAAACGCTGTAGCAAATATTCTAAATACAAAAAATGATTTAACAATAAATATAGCAGGAGACCAGATAATATCTTTAAGATCACTAATTTCCATGATTGGAGCCGAGTTAATAAAGAAACCAATTATAAAAAATAATAAATTCATCCAGAATGGATTATTAGGTGACACCACTTACATGAGGGCAAAGTTATTCAAGCCAAAGATTGATTTAAAAACTGGGATTAAAAAAATGATTAAATCAATTAAATAGAACAAAATTAGATAGGCAGTTGTCAATAATAGATGTTTTAAATGATATTTATTAATAATAACTTTATTAATATTTTTTCTTAATTATAGTTTAAAGATAATAAAAAAGTTCAAAGTAATGAAAAAAATATTTAAAAATTTAATGTTACTTTTACAAATACCACTATTATTTTTTTCTTATTATTTTTTTTTTTTATTCAAAGGCTTTATATCTAAAATAAAGTTTGTGATTGGAACTGATGAGATTTCAAGACAAATATATGGTATTGGTGAAGTGCTTGATGATTCTATAACTGTATGTTTAAGAAAAAGTAAATTTTTTGATTTAAAATATAATTTTTCGATAAATATTAATAACAGATTTTTACATTTTTTTTGTTTAATATTTTATGGCCCCATTTTACTTGGCTATTTAGCTAACAAAGCCGATGTATTTTTTTATATTTGGTCTCGAGGCTTTTTATTTAACAGAGATTATGATTTTAAATTTTTAAAATCAAAAAATAAAAAAATTATATGTTCATTTTTTGGCGACGATATTAGATCCTTGAAGTTGAAGAGATCATATATGAAAAATAAAAATTTAGATACAGGTGAAAATTATTATACAAAGATAGGTGAAAATTATTATACAAAAAATGATAAATATGATGATGAAAAAAAATCCTTAGCTCTTTCAGCTGATAAATATGCTGATTTAATTTTTTCTTTTCCTATAGATAATATGTCTTATTTAAAATCAAAACAATATCCTTGGAGATTAATAGCTGGTAAAGAATTTTTTTATAAAAATCATGAAAAATTTTCAGTTTCTAAAATCAAAATTTTACATGCTCCTACAACACCTATAGGTTTTAAAGGTACACCCTTAGTAAGAGCTGTAATAAAAAAACTTCAAATAGAAGGTTATGATTTTGATTATGTTGAATTACAAAATGTGAAAAATAAAATTGTTCTTGAGCATTTAAAATCAGCACATATAGTTTTAAATCAATTCTACTCTTTTATTCCAGGAGTATTTGGTATTGAGGCAATGGCATCCAACTGTGCTGTTTTAATGTCTGCTGATCCAAGCGTAGATACAGATATTATTGTGGATAGTGAAAATGCGTGGTTTATTACAAAATATTGGGAAATATATGATAATTTAAAGTATTTACTCGATAATCCTGAGAAGATGAAAATCTATGCTGATAATGGATATGAATATGCTTACAAGTATCACACAGTTGAAGCATTGGGTACATATCTAAGAAATACATTAAAAGAAAATAGTATTATTTAGTGTTACAAGCATTTCTTAAAAATAGCTTGATATACACACTAGGCCATGTGCTTACCAGCGGCATAGCTATATTTTTATTGCCTATTTATACGAGGTACTTATCACCAGCTGAATATGGAGTCATAGATTTATTTATAGTTATTGCAGCTATTGTAAATCTTACAATTGCTCTAGAAATATCTCAAGGTATTGCAAGATATTATCAAGAAGCTAAAAATGAAAAAGAAAAAAGAAAATATACCTCTAGTGCCTTTTGGTTTACCATATTAGTTTATTCATTATTTTTTTTTCTCACTTTTTTTTTTAGTGATACTTTAACTCTTTGGTTGCTAGAAGATGTAAGTAAAAAAGGATTATTTTTACTTGCTATTTTTGCAATAGTAACCAATGGTATTTTTTATTTCACACGAAATCAGCTTAGGTGGCAAATACAGCCAAAAGATAGTGTCATAACAAGTCTGGTTAATGTTATAATGGTAGCCAGTATAACAATATATTTACTTGTTTTGGAGGAACTTAAGGTAGAGAGTATTTTCATTGGACAAATAATTGGAAATATAGCTGCCTCTTTAGTCGCTATTTTTTATGCTAGAAAAAGTTATGGATTTACTTTTTGTATAAGCAAGTTTAAAAAAATGGTTTCATACTCAATGCCCCTAGTATTATCTGGTATTGGAGTTTTTATTGCGCTTTATATCGATAGAATAGCCATTAAAGATCTACTTGGATTAAATGAACTTGGTATCTATGGGGTGGGATATCGTTTTGCAGCAGTTACTTTTTTAGTGATGGCTGGGTTTCAACAATCATTGTCACCTTTAGTTTTTAAACATTATAAAGAAAGAAAGACTCCATCTGATATATCAAAAATTTTTAATATATTTACTATTTTTGCTTTGTTTGTGATTGCGGGAGCCATTTTGTTTTCAAAAGAATTAGTCGTATTATTTACTACTGAAGCCTACTACAGTTCAGCTAGTTTTATAGCCATTTTAGTAATGGCGGTGTTCTTTTCACATATGTATATTTTTACTCCAGGGATAGGAATAGCCAAGAAAACCAAAATAATTTCCATGATTAGCATAAGCGGTGCTATTTTAAATACAATATTGAATTACACTCTAATCCCAGTGTTTGGTTTAAGTGGTGCAGCATATGCTACTTTAATAAGTGCAGTAAGCACATTTTTTCTTTATTTAATTCTATCACAAAAGTATTACATGATACCCTACCAGGCAAAGCCAATATTATTTGCCTTTACAATTGTTTTGATTAGTAGCTATGGAGTTATGAGTATTTTTGATGAAATACAATTCATATCAATAATTGTAAAAATGGTATATTTATTATTAGTAGCTGTAACCACTAGTCTTTTATTGATAGAAAAAAAACATTTACAAAAAATAAAATTAAAGATAGGTAAAAAATACTAAAATAATGTGTGGAATTTTTGGCGGCTATTTAAGTACTGATCTAAATGATGATAAGAGTCTCATTATGTCTCGTATCAAAGAGGCACAAACTTCTCTTCATCATCGTGGACCAGATGATGAAGGATTAGAAGTATTTGATCTCATCAATGATACCAAAACTTCAAAAAAACAGTTATTTCTAGGGCATACCAGACTATCCATAATTGATTTATCATCAGGAGGACATCAACCATTAAAATCTGTTGATGGAAGATATACAATTACTTATAATGGAGAGATTTATAATTATGTAGAGTTACGACAAGAGCTAAGAATGCTTGGCCATGTTTTTAAAACAGAGTCTGATACCGAAGTTTTATTAGCTGTCTGGGTCCAGTGGGGTCAGGAAGGATTAAAACGTTTAATCGGCATGTTTGCATTCGTCATATATGATAAAAAACTTGAAACTTTAACATTAGTTAGGGACGCTTTTGGAATAAAACCACTTTTCTACAAGATAGAAGATAATGCATTTTATTTTGCCTCAGAAATTCCAGCTATATTAAAATTAATTTCTAATAAACCAAATTTAAACAATCAGCGATGCTATGATTATCTTGTTCATGGAAATTATGATAGTAATTCAGATACTTTTTTTGAAGGTATAAAAAATTTGTTGCCTGCACACTATTGTACTTTTAATTTAAAAAAAAATAAAATTGAAAAACCAATTGCCTGGTGGACACCTAATATTACTACTAATAAGAATATAAGCTTTGATGATGCTGCTGAAAAACTTAAGAATTTATTTTTAGAAAGTGTAAGGTTAAATCTTAGAAGTGACGTACCTATAGGTGTCTCTTTATCAGGTGGATTGGACTCATCTTCTATAATCTCAGCAATTCATTATTTGAACCCAAGTGTGAAAATTAATACATTTAGTTACATAGCGGCAGATACTAACTTTTCTGAAGAAAAATGGATAGATTTAGTAAATAAAAAATTAAATACAAAGCCACATAAAATATTTATCCAAAATAGCGAAATAAAAAATGACATTGATGATTTGATAATAAAGCAAGGAGAGCCTTTTGGGGGGTTAAGTGTTTTGGCTCATTACTCTGTTTACAAATTTATTAAATCAACACGAACCAAAGTTATTCTTGAAGGACAAGGTGCCGATGAAATACTAGGTGGAAATTATGGTTATCCAGGACAAAAACTGCTAAGTTTAATAGAGTCAAAAGGTTGGATTGCAGGCCACAAATTTTCGTTAAAATGGTCTGTTTTAAATAACAAAAACTATTTTTTGACTTGGATATATCTAGCTAAGATAAAATTACCAAACTTTTTACTTAAATTTTTACATAATATTTTAAGCAGTTTAATACAAAATAGATTAATAAAAGAATTCACTCCTAATTGGCTAAACCTAGGTTATCTTAAAAAAAAAAGTGTGAAATTTGAGGATATACAAGCTCCACTTAAAAAAATTAATAAAGGTCAAAGAGTCAAAGAAGCCTTAGCCTATGCATTGACAAGACGAGCTTTACCATCAATGTTAAGACATGGAGATCGTAACTCAATGGCTTTTTCAATTGAAAGTAGGGTTCCTTTTTTATCTTTGCCTCTTGTTAATTTTTTATTATCACTTCCAGAAGAGTATCTCATTTCTAATGATGGAGAGACAAAATTTATATTTCGTAAAGCCATGAAAGACATAGTACC
>ENA-OSJC01000281-OSJC01000281.1-marine-metagenome-genome-assembly--contig:-NODE-281-length-52225-cov-7.201427_pt1 | contig 52225 bp, 51 predicted proteins | sample MGYA00237885_ERZ534234 | MGnify/ENA primary metagenome ERZ534234 (study PRJEB26413, sample SAMN06343907) | marine metagenome | isolation source: coastal waters | place: Atlantic Ocean: West Antarctic... | reverse complement strand
AGTTACGTAGATACAAATATTCAAGGAACACTGAATATATGTCAGGCAGCAAAAGAAAATGGTAATATCCGAGTTATTCACACTTCAACTAGTGAAGTATACGGAACAGCACAGTATGTTCCTATAGACGAAGAACATCCTCTTCAGCCACAATCTCCTTACAGTGCCACAAAAATTGCAGCAGATGCAATGGCAATGAGTTTTTATAACTCTTTTGAGCTTCCAGTGACTATTGCCAGGCCTTTTAATACTTATGGACCAAGACAATCAGCTCGTGCAGTTATTCCAACTGTTATTACTCAAATTGCCAATGGGGCAAAAGAACTTAAGCTTGGTGATCTGTCGCCCACTAGAGATTTTAATTATGTGGAGGATACATGCCGAGGATTTATTGCTATAGCTGAAGAAAGTAAAACCATTGGACAGACCATAAATATTGGCTCTAATTTTGAAATTAGTATAAGTGATACCCTTGATCTTATTAAAGAACTGATGGGGAGTAATATTAATTTGGTCACTGATAAGCAGCGAATTCGACCTAACAGTTCTGAAGTTTTTCGTCTTTGGTGTGATAATACTAAAATTGAAAAACTTACAGGCTTTAAGCCTCAAATTGATATTAGAGAAGGTCTTCAAAAAACTATAGACTGGATTATTCAGCCTAATAATCTTAGAGGGTATAAATCAGAAATTTATAATGTATAAAGATACTATAGATTTTATAAGAAGTATTTATGGATATGAAGAGGTTATTCCTCTTCATGAGCCAAGGTTTGTTGGAAACGAAAAGAAATATGTAATTGAATGTATAGACTCGACTTTTGTTTCATCCACTGGAAAATTTGTTAATGAGTTTGAAGAAAAAATTGCAAATTATACGGGTGCAAAATATGCAGTTGCTACAAGTAATGGTACTTCAGCCCTTCACATTTCTTTGTTATTGGCAAATGTTACTAAAAATGACGAGGTTATTACTCAACCACTAACATTTGTAGCTACATGTAATGCAATAAGTTATTGTGGTGCTAAGCCAATATTTATAGATGTAGATAAAGATACAATGGGGCTATCCCCAATTGCATTAAAATCATTTTTAGAGATTAATACAACTATTATTGATCAGCAATGTATTAATAATACTACTGGGAAAGTTATTAAAGCTTGCTTGCCTATGCATACTTTTGGACATCCTTGCAAGGTAGATGATATTAAAGATATTTGTGATAAGTACCAAATATCTTTAATTGAAGATGCTGCTGAAAGCTTGGGCAGCTTTTACAAAGATAAACACACTGGAACCTATGGTCAAATGGGTGCGATAAGTTTTAATGGAAATAAAATTATTACTGCTGGTGGTGGTGGGTGTATTATTACTAATGACGAGATTTTAGCAAAAAAAGCTAAACATTTAGTTACAACTGCTAAAGTGTCTCATAATTGGGAATATACTCATAATATGATTGGTTACAATTACCGTATGCCTAATTTAAATGCTGCCTTATTATTAGCACAGTTTGAAAATTTGGAGAATTTTCTTGCAAATAAAAGAGAATTGGCGGAAATTTATAAGGATTTTTTTTCAAATCAAGAGTGCAATTTTTTTGAAGAGCCATCTAATTGTAAATCAAATTATTGGCTGAATATGATTGTTCTCAAAAATACAGTTCAACGTAATTTATTTCTGAAAGAAGCAAATTCCAAAGGGGTGATAAGTCGCCCAATATGGACTTTAATGAATACATTGCCCATGTTTCAAGATTCCCAATGTGGCGATCTAAAAAATGCTGAATGGCTAGAGGAGCGTGTTGTAAATCTTCCTAGCAGCGTGAGGATGTCATGAAAGAAATTCTTTTAATTGGTGGAGGTGGGCATTGTAGGTCAGTTATTGATGTTATCGAACAGGAAGGTAAATTTCAAATCGTTGGAATAATTGATAAAGCTGAATTAATTGGACACAATGTTATGGGTTATCCGATTATTGGATCTGATTCAGATCTTAAAGGCTTGGCAAAAAAATATTCTTATGCATTAGTATCAATTGGCCATATCAAATCATCTGACTTAAGGGAAAGCTTATTTGAATTAGCTAAAAATGCTGGCTTTAAACTTCCTAAAATTATTTCTCCAAGAGCGTATGTCTCAAAACATGCATATATTGGTAAAGGGGTTGTTGTAATGCATGATGCCCTTATAAATGTAAATGCCTCAATAGGTAATAATTGTATTATTAACTCAAAAGCACTTATAGAGCATGATAGTGAGGTTAATGAGCATTGTCATATTTCAACAAATACATCAATAAATGGTAATGTGGTAATTGAGTCTGGGTGTTTTATTGGAAGTGGAGCAGTAATAAGAGAGTCGATGACAATCAAGAAAAATAGTTTTGTTAAAGCTGGAAGTTTAATAAAGTGAACGTATTAATAATTGCTGAAGCTGGTGTTAATCATAATGGTTCAATCCAATTAGCATTTGATCTAATTGATGCTGCAGTAGATGCTGGGGCTGATGCTGTAAAGTTTCAAACTTTTAAATCTGAGAATCTAGTATCCAAAAATACTCAAAAAGCTGAATATCAAAAAAGAACAAGTGATGCATTAGAGTCGCAGTTTGAAATGCTTCAAAAGTTAGAACTCAACTTTGAGGATTACAAAAAGCTAAATGATTACTGTCATGAGAGAAATATTATGTTTCTTTCAACTCCATTTGATCATTCTAGCATTGATTTACTTAATGAATTAGAACTTAAAATTTTTAAAATTCCAAGTGGTGAAATTACAAATTTACCATATCTTAGGCATATTGGATCATTAGAAAAAAAAGTAATTTTGTCTACAGGAATGTCCATACTTAATGAAATTAGTGACGCTCTAAATATTTTAATAGAGTCTGGGACAAAAAAAGAAAATATTGTAGTATTGCATGCTAATTCAATGTATCCAACGCCTATGGAGGACGTTAATCTTAACGCTATGAGGACTATAAGACAAGAGTTTGGTGTTGCAGTTGGTTATAGCGACCATACCTTAGGTATAGAGGTGGATATTGCTGCTGTAGCAATGGGTGCAAGTATTATTGAAAAACACTTTACCTTAGATAAATCTATGAGTGGGCCTGATCATAAGGCATCTATTGAGCCGAATGAATTAAAAGCTATGGTTAAGGCAATTAGAAATATTGAAAAAGCTATCGGAAATGAAATGAAAATTGTTACCCCTAGTGAGCAAGAAAATAGAAATATTGTTAGGAAGTCGATAACTGCAAACTGTACTATTAAAAAAGGAGAAAAATTTACTGAAGATAATTTAACTACTAAGCGACCAGGTACAGGGATTAGTCCAATGAAATGGGATGATATTATTGGTACAATTGCGCTTAATGATTATGAAGCAGATGAATTAATATGACTAAAAGAAAAGTTTGTATTGTCACTGGAACAAGGGCGGAATATGGATTATTCTATCCTATTTTAAAAAAAATTAAACAATCAACCAAACTTAAGCTTCAGTTAATAGTAACAAGTGCCCATCTTTCAAGTGAATTTGGTTTAACTTATAAAGAAATAGAAGATGAGTTTTTTATAGATGATAAGATTGATAATCTTTTTGCATCAGATGAAAAGTCATCAGTTGCAAAATCCACAGGACTTGCAACAATGTTACTTGCAGATAGTTTTGAAACACTAAAGCCAGATATTCTTTTACTTTTAGGAGATCGTTTTGAGACTCATGCAGCTGCAACTGCAGCATTATTAATGAATATTCCAATTGCACATATACACGGAGGAGAAATAACCGAAGGGGCAATTGATGAGCAAATTAGGCACTCTATTACTAAAATGAGTTACTTACATTTTTGCTCTACTGAGACTTATCGAAAAAGAATTATCCAAATGGGAGAAGACCCTCTAAGGGTATTTAATACAGGAGCACCTGGTATAGATAATATTGTCAATCTAAAGTTACTATCAAAAAGCGATTTAGAAAAAAAAATAAACTGGAAATTTCCTATAAAAAGTGCATTATTTACTTATCATCCAGTAACTCTAATGGAGGATGACTTAAATAAAGATTTAGATATTATTCTAAATATTTTGTTAAATAGTAAAATTGGAATTTTATTTACTTATTCTAATGCTGATAGTGGTGGCAGAATTATTAATAAAAAAATTGAAGATTTTTGTAGTTTAGACCCTGCTAAATATAAAGTTGAAAAAAGTTTAGGACAATTGAATTATTTAAGTGCAATGAGGCATGTTGATTTACTTATTGGAAATACTTCAAGTGGGATTATTGAAGCTGCTAGTTTTAGCAAGCCGGTGGTTAATATTGGTAATAGACAATCAGGTCGATTAAAGGGTGACAATATAATTGATTGTGAAATTAATGAATTAAGTGAGTCAATTAAATTAGCAACCTCAGCAAACTTTAAAATGAAATATCAGAATAAGAAAAATATTTATGGTGCTGGAGAGGCTTCCTCAAAAATTGTTAGTGAATTAATTAAAACTGAGCCTTCAATAGTAAAAAAGTTTAAAGATATTTAATATAAATGTAATGAATTAATTTCGTTCATTATTTTTATCAAAAAAATTATCTAAATATATGTAAATAATAATTTGACGGGAATAATAAATAAATGATTAATTGTGAAAATATAATAATTGAGCCTAATGACTCTTTAGTGAATGGAATAAAGATCTTACAAGATGGTGGATGGAGAATAATACTTGTAATTGATAAAAGTAAAAAATTGTTAGGAACAGTAACAGATGGTGATATTAGGCGGGCACTAATGATCGGAATCAAGATGACTAGTAAAATTTCTGATGTCATGAACACATCTCCAATTATGGCTAAAAAAACAGACTCAAGAGAAGCAATTCTATCCTTAATGAATGATATGTCTATACTCCATGTCCCAGTTGTTGAAGATGATGGAACATTATGTGGGCTTGAGGTATTGCAATTACTACATGAAAATCCATCTTATGATAACCCAATATTTCTTATGGCAGGTGGCTTTGGGAAAAGATTACACCCTTTAACAAAAGATATACCTAAGCCTTTGTTAGAAATTGGTAGAAAGCCGATTTTAGAAACTATTATTGAGCAGTTTATTGAACATGGTTTTCATAATTTTTATATTTCTACTCATTTTAAATCTGAGCTAATTCAGGACTATTTTAAAAATGGGAAACAATATGGGGTTAGTATTCGTTATATACATGAAGATACCCCCTTAGGCACAGCTGGTTCATTGGGATTACTTCCAGATAATCTGCCAGATTTACCGATTATAATGATGAATGGTGATATTCTAACTAAGGTTGACTTTAAGCATTTATTAGATTTTCATGAAATGAATAATGCCGATGCAACTATGTGTGTCAGAGAGTATGACTTTCAAGTTCCATATGGTGTTGTTACTATTGATGGATATAGTATCAAGAAAATAAAAGAGAAGCCTGTTTATAATTTTTTTGTCAATGCTGGTATTTATGTTTTAAATAAAAAACTAGTTAGCAAGATTAAAGGTGATACTAGAATAGATATTACAGATTTTTTAGAAAAAGAACTAGATAACAAAATGGTTAATGCATTTCCTATTCATGAGTATTGGTTAGATATTGGAAGAATGGAAGAGTATGAAAAGGCAAATCAAGATGCTTTAACTATATTTAATAAATAAAATTAAAAGTGTATCAAGGTATCAAAACAATTCTAATAGTTGGTCTAGGCAGCGCAGGGCGAAGGCATACTAGGATTATAAAAAATCTATTTCCAGAAATAAATATTGTGGTTTTAAGGCATAAACAATGTGAAAAGAAAGACATCACAGAATTAAATTTATATAAGTGTGTTACTTCGATTGAGGAGGCGATCGCAATGAGCCCTCAAGCTGCCATTATCGCTAATCCAGCGACATTACACATAGAGGTAGCTGAAGTATTGGCTAATAATGGTATTAATTTATTAATTGAAAAACCAATTTCGCACTCATCAAAAGGTGTTAATAAATTAATAGATGTTTGTTATAACAAGAATATTGTTCTTATGACCGCTTATAACCTTAGATTCCTTCCTTCTTTAATTGAGTTTAAATCAAAAATTCAAACTAATAAAATTGGAAGCATATATTCGGTTCAATCTGAAATTGGCCAATACTTGCCTAGCTGGAGGCCTCAATCTGATTATAAGGATAGCGTATCTGCTAAAAAAAGTTTAGGTGGAGGAGTTCTATTAGAGTTGAGTCACGAAATTGATTACCTAAGTTGGATTTTTGGATCAATAGTATGGGTTAATTCCTGTATTTCAAAGATGAGTAATTTGGAAGTTGATGTGGAAGATAGTGCTAAAGTAATCTTAGGATTTGAAAGCACCAATGAAAGTCAATTAATAGCTTCACTAAATATGGATTTTATACGGCATGATTCTACTCGAAGATGCTTTGCTATTGGTGAAAAAGGAACACTATTATGGGATGGTATCCTTGGAAGTGTTCAGTATTTTGAAAAAGGCGCTAAGGATTGGGTAACAATATTTTCATCAAAACTAAAGAGAGACTATACATATGAAGAACAGATTAAAGCTTTTTTCTCATCAATAGAATCTAATGAATTGTCTTGTATTTCTGGAGATGATGGTGCAAAAACCGTATCTGTTATTGAAGCGATTAAAAAATCTAGTTATATTGGCTCAACAGTTTATTTATAGAATATGAAATATGTAGCACTTATTTGCGCGAGAGGTGGCTCTAAAGGCCTTCCAAAAAAAAATATAAAGCTATTAAATGGGATTCCATTAATTGGATGGTCAATAAATATTGCAAAGAAATTTGAAAAAATCTCTCGTATTATTGTTTCAACTGATTCAGAAGAAATTGCAAGTGTAGCATTAGAGTATGGAGCAGAAGTTCCTTTTTTGAGGCCTCAAGCGCTGTCTTTAGATAATAGTCCTGAGTGGTTGGTTTGGAGGCATGCTATAGAATATCTAGAGAGTCAGCAAGATGAGATAATAGATAACCTCATAGTGCTTCCAGCAACTGCTCCACTGAGATCAGTGCAAGATGTTAATAAGTGTATTGATGAGTTTGAAAAGGGTAATGTTGACTCTATAATTACAGTAAGTGAGGCGAAAAGAAACCCTTACTTCAACATGATTATTAATGACGATGATGGGTACTCATCACTTGTAATTAATAATAAAGGAATAACTAGAAGACAAGATGCGCCCACAGTTTTTGATATGACAACTGTAGCCTACGTTATTAAATCTAAATTTGTAAAGACCTCTAATAGTATTTTTGAGGGAAGGGTTCGCAGTGTTTGTATTCCAGACGAAAGGGCGATAGATATTGATACAATGCTTGATTTTAAGATTGCCGAGTGTTTAATTTCAACTAAATAACTAAATTATATGAAAAAAATTTCAGATTTAATGAGTCTTAAGGGTAGGCGAGCTTTAATTACTGGAGCAGCAGGCGGAATAGGCCAAGAAATTGCACTAACTATTGCTGAGCTTGGGGGAGACCTAATATTAGTTGACCTTCCTGGATCCGATTATAGTGCTTTGAAGGAAAAAATATTGGATAATTGGAATGTTGATATTGAATGTATAAGTTGTGATTTAGAAAGCATAAGTTCAAGAATAAGTCTTATTGAAAATTTAACTAGCAACAATAATAGACTGGACTTGCTTATAAATAATGCAGCATTTGTTGGAGATTCAAATCTTGATGGCTGGGTTGATAATTTTAGCCAACAGACTATAAAGACCTGGCAAAGGGCTCTTGAAGTAAATCTTACAGCGGTTTTTCATCTATCTCAAGGACTCACACCCTTATTGAAAAATAATAAAAATGGATCAATCATAAATATTGCTTCAATTTATGGATTAGTTGCTCCAGACTACTCGCTTTATGAGGATGTTAATATGGGAAATCCAGCTGCTTATTCTGTTTCTAAAGGTGGATTAATACAATTAACCAGGTGGCTTTCTACGACTATTGCACCTGAAATACGTGTAAATGCTATTTCACCAGGTGGAGTCTGGCGTGATCAGCCTGGTGAATTTATTAAGCGTTATGAATCCAAAACACCATTAGAAAGAATGGCTACAGAGGAAGATTTAAAGGGAGCAATAGCATATTTAGCAAGTGATTTATCAGGATATGTAACAGGGCAAAATCTAGTTGTTGATGGTGGATGGACTGTCAAATAGATATTTTGTAATTCTTACTAACTAAAATGACTAAATAATATGTGTGGAATTCTTGGAATTATTGATCCTAATAATAAAAATAGATATGATATTTCTGAATTAAATCGTATACAAATTCATAGAGGACCAGATGAAAGTGGTGTTTTTAAAAATAACACTATTGGTCTAAGTATGGCAATGACTAGGCTATCTATCGTTGATGTTAATGAAGCTCATCAACCTTACTTATCAAAAGATGGTTATATTGTAATTTTTAATGGAGAAATATTTAATTGCGCAAGTTTATTTAAAGAAATAAATCAATTGCAATCAACTAAATTAAATGGCTATGAAGTAGAAATTATTTATTTTTTATATAAAAAATATGGTGAAAGTTTTTTAAATAAGTTAAATGGAATGTTTTCCCTTTCAATATATGATCCTAAACTGAACTCAATATTCATTGCAAGAGATAGGTTTGGAATAAAGCCACTTCATTATTATAATAAAGGTGGTGTTTTTTGCTTTTCATCAGAGATAGGCCCGCTTAAAAAATCTTTAAATGGAGATATAGCTATTGATTCAAATAGTGTTGCTAACTATTTTCGTTTGGGGTATGTTTCTAATCCCAATACTATATATTCGGAAATTAAGAATCTATCGCCAGGGCACTTAATCAAATATAGTTTGAGTGATAAAAAATTTGAAGTAAAAAAATGGTGGAATCAACAACATACAATTAATTATGATCTTTCAAAGAATGATTGGTATGAGAAGATTAATGCCCAATTATCAAAATCACTAAACCTATGGGCCACAAGTGATGTACCAATATCTTATTCTTTATCTGGTGGGCTTGATTCTTCTGCATTGGTCGCATTGGCATCAATTAATTCAAATAAAAGAATTAAAACTTACAGTTTAGGTTTTGAAGGTAAAGGTGAGGAAGCTTGGAATGAAATAGAGAATGCTAGAGAGGTTTCGAAAAAATATGATACTGACCATACTGAAATCATATTAAAACCAGAAGATTTGGCCGATAGTTTAGAAGATATGGTTCTGCATTTGGAGCAGCCATATGCTGGTGGCTTACCATCTTGGCCGCTATTTAAAGAAATGGCTAAGGATTATAAAGTTGCAATTATTGGTTCAGGTGGGGATGAAATTTTTGGTAATTATAATAGAGCGAGATTTTTTTCTAAATTCCATCAAGATAGGTCCATGAGAAGTTTAGATATTAATTTATTTGAAGAGTCAATTCAAAATGCATTCTATCTTATGAAAGAACAACAGGTAAATATGGTATTAAAAAATAATAAATCTGACATTGCAAGTAACTTATTTAATCTTTTTAATGGTTATAAGAATAATAATCTTGATGATCTTGTCGCACAACTTTCTTTTGATAGCCAGCTAGTCGATGAGTTTTTGATGATGACGGATAGGTTTTCTATGGCCCACTCTCTTGAAGTTAGAACTCCATATTTAGATCATGATTTAGTAAATCTTCTTTTTTCAATGCCAATAAACTATCGTGTAGATACTGATGTCTATAAGATAGCCCTAAGAAAATCAATAGGACATTTGCTACCTAAATCCATACTTTCGACAAAAAAGAATGGTTTTAAGATTCCATTGAGCTTATGGATGCGTGGGCACTTAAGAGATTTGGTAGAGGATTTAATGGGAGAGTCAGCTCTTAGTAATAGTGAATATATTAGGAAGAATTTTTATCGTATGTATGTAAAGCCAATGTTAAACGGTGATAATAATAATATTTCGATGATATGGTCTGTTCTTATGTTTCAGATGTGGCTTAAGAGATCTAAGAAATGACATTTATAATGATAAATAACTATAATGTTGTTTCTTATATTGTGGATAAATAAAAGTGGAAGTATTAGTTAAGCCTGGAAAATCAAAAAATATATTAGCAACCATTGCAATAGGTGGTGAATATTTTAACTCATGGTATGAAAATGCCTTTCCAAGTTGGGAAAAATATTGTATTCAACATGGTTTAGGACTGGTTGTTTTTAATGAGGACTTGATTTCAACTAAAAGTAAATTCTGGAAGAAGGCAACATGGCAAAAAATGCTAATTGCGGAAAAATTAAAAAACTCATCATTATTAGTGAAAAATGTTTGTTATCTTGATACTGATATTTTAATTAATTACAAGGCTCCAAATATCTTTGATGGTTATAAATCAGACACTATTGGTTTAGTTTCAATAGTTAAAAATATGCCATTTTCTATGGATGAGTCACGAAAAAAAGTATCTTTTCTTAGGCATAAGCATTACGATCAAAAATATCCATTAGATTCGGCAATTTTAATGTCATCAGATAAAATTTACTCTTTTCACAATCTAACTGCTCAAGATGATTTTGCTTGTATGGGGTTAATTATTTTTAATATTGATAATCATTCAGAATTAATGCGAAATTGGTTTAATAAATATGACAAAAATGTTCAATCTATAACAAATGGAGGAGACCAGTCTCATATTAATTACGAAATTCTAAAATGGGGTAATGTAACATGGATGGATTATAAGTTTCAGGCTATATGGATTTATGAAATGGCTATGAAATATCCATTCCTTTATAGCTATGGAAAAGATAATGAAAAACTAATTCGTGAGTGTGTTGAAGCGACATTAATGTCTAATTATTTCTTACATTTTGCTGGAGCATGGTATGAAAGTGAAATGTGGAAATTAGGCGATTTATTTGGAAGTAAGAATAAGAGAAAAGAAATTGAAGATTACTATGAATACCTTGATAAGCCTGCTATCGGTTATTCTAAAGGCATGATTAAGCCATCTTGAGTGTTTTGGTTATTTTCACAACACTTGTCAGAATTTAGATTATAAGTTTCAAGCTCTATGGAATTATGAAATGGCAATTAAATATCCATTTCTATATAACTACGGAAGAAATAAAGATAATTTGATTAGAGTTTGTGTTGAAGCTACTCTAATGACTAATCATTTTCTGCATTTTGCAGGACTATGGCATGAGAGTGAAATGTTCGAAATAGGTGAGCTATTTGAAAGCGAGGAAAAGAAAAGTGAATTTGAGGATTATTACCAGTATCTTACTTCGCCTGTTACTGGAAAAAGAAAAGGGGTAATTAAACCTTCTTAGTCTAATGAAATCTAAGATAAATTACTTCTAATTAAATTGCTATAATTTTTTTTTGATAAATATATGAAGAGAAATATAATAATAGATTATTTAAATATACCTTCTGTACTTATGTTAATAATGTACGAAAGAGGTTCAAATGTGAAAGCATTGTTTAGACCTCAATCTAAAAAATTAGAATCAACTCTGATAAAGATTATTCGATTATTTGATATTAATTACTCAGTTGATAAAATGACTTTTAGTAATCCTCGACTATCAAGAAGTATTGCTAATGAATTATTTAAGAGAACTGGAGAAATTACTAAATCAATAAGTGATGATTATATGACTTCTTCCCAATCAAAGCTTGCTGCTTACTTCAACTTCAGTCTAAATAAGTGGTTTTTTGAGTCTTTATGGCGGCAAGTTTCAATCCTTGTATATGTTAGAAAAGTAAATATAAATGTAGATACAATTTATATTTCAACTCAAATTAAAAGTTTTTTATTGATGAAATCAACTTATTATCAATCTGAATTAAGTAGAAGAGATATTAGACACTATAGATCAGTTTGTTCAATAGATGACAGCAATTATTCCTATAGTAAAAAGAAGCCAAGGATTAAATATGTTGGCTATTATATAAGTAGTTTAATAGAAATGCTTTATATCTTATTTTATGTAAAACTTAGAATAAAAGTACCATATAAGAAAATTGATATGTTGATTTTCTCACACTTTACAAAATACAAATGGCTAGGACTTGATGTGATTAATAATTCCTCTACTTTGAATAGCAAGATTGTATACCCAAATAAAATGATTGATGCTGATAAAAGTCAATTTCCATTAGAAATTATCAACTGGCATGATGTTTTTTCATTTTATCTGCATATGTTAAATGGTGTATTTAAATTTATCTGGGCTATTAGAATAAATTTAAATCTTTTTATCGACTTGTTGGGTAAATGGAGATATGCATTTATTTTAGATACTTTCTTTAAAAAAAATGACGTTCGAATTGTATTATCCGGCTACGAATCGACATTTAGTGCTGTAGCAACAGCCGTAGCATCTGATAGTAAACAGATGGTTTCTTTTGATGCTGTTTGGAGTATCGGTGAGAGGCCTATGGAATTTGCTCCAACACAACATAAAATGTCAGATAGATACTTCTTATGGGGTCAATGGCACCAAGACTTAATGAAAGCTTCAAATGACAAATCAAGCGGCTATATTATTGCTGGATATGTTGGTGATTCATATATTTCCAAAATGAATGACTTGAGTAAAAAGTTTCGTAATAAGAATTTAAAAAATTACAGTAAAATTATTACTGTTTTTGATAATGGGTCAGCAGAAGATGCTCATTGGCCAGATGCAGAATATAATACTTTTTTAAAATCTATTCTGCTTATTTCTGCAGAATTTAATGTTTTGATAGTATTGAAAACAAAAAAAGGAATCAGTAAATATGATAATATTATTAAATCACATGGTAAGGACCGAGTAGAAATCCACAGTGAATATGGTTCATTAGTAGGGTCTCTAGGTTCTGATATTGTTATTGGAACTGGGGCGTCAAGCCCTGCTTCAGTTTCTGCTGTTCATGGCGCCAAAACTATATTGTATGATCCGAATAAACTAGTCTGGGAAAAATGGAAATCATATCCAAATTCCTCAACAATAATAAGTTCTTTACCTAATTTCGAAAAAAAATTAAGAAAACTTCTACTCGATGACAATAAAATAGGTTTTCCCTCTCCAAAATTTATTGATCCTTTTGGCGATTTTAAAGCACAGAAAAGAATGGAGGGTTATATTTCAGATGTATTTAGGAATTTACATATTAGCAAACATGAGGCAATTAAGTTAGCTGATAGGAATTATCAATTGCAATGGGGTTTAGATAAAGTGACATTAAGGGAAAATTTAAAAATAGGAATATAATGGACAAAATAACCTACAATAATTTAGTTCAATTTCATCATGAAATACTTACTATAGTGGGTCTTGATGAATTTTCAATCGATGCTGTAAAAACTGGTTTGTGTGAAACCTCATTAAGAGGAGTTGACTCTCATGGAGTTAGACTTTTGCCACACTATGTAAATTCTGCACTCTCAGGAAGAAAGAATCCTACTCCAAAATATAATATTTCAAAGACATTTCCTTCAATTGCCCACCTTGATGCAGATAATGCTTTTGGCCATGCTGCTGGAATGAAATCGATTGATATTGCCATGGAAATGGCAGAGGTTCAGGGAATCGGTATTGTGGCTGTATCAAATTCAAGCCATCCGGGAGCTATGGCAAGTATGGCACTAAAAGCTGCAAGAAAAGGTTTTATTGCCCTTGCTTTCACTCATGCAGATGCATTGGTGCTTTCCCATAATGGGAAGCGTCCATATTTTGGCACTAATCCAATATGTATAGCAGTTCCTAGAGAAGAGCAGGAGCCATACTGTTTAGACATGGCGTCAAGTATTGTCTCCTGGAATAAAGTTCTGTTGAAGAAAAATTCTCAATCAGAATTAATTGAAGGTATTGCCGCAGACTCTGACGGTAATTTAACTTCTGATTCTAACGAGGCAACATGCCTTGTCCCTGCAGGCTCATACAAAGGATTTGGAATTGCTTCTATGGTGGATATTCTATGTGGGGTATATACAGGTATGCAATTTGGACGAGAAATTCCTTCAATGTATAAATCTCCAATTGATAAGCCAAGACATCTTGGGCAGTTTTACATGGTGATTCGTGTAGATGGAGTTATAAATAAAAGTGACTTTTTATCAGCAATGCAGATTATGAGTGATGAAGTTAGGTCTGAGCCAGCTGTAAAGGGTGAAGAGGTTATGATGCCAGGAGATCCTGAAATAAAAACTTCTAGAATCAGAATGAAGGAAGGTATTCCTTTAGATGATGTAACTGTAGAATCTTTTCTTAAGTTGAGCAAGGAGTATGACGTTCAACTGCACCTTGTTTAATTATCAAAGACTATGAAGAAAAATAAGGATAGTTTAAATGGCTAAGGCCTTAATATTTATTGAGTATGCAAAAGAAGTAGATGCAATTAAAGATTATGTGCTGGATGATATAATTATTATAGCTTTATTACCATCTGCAGGTGTTGAGCTATCTCGAAGAGGCATACCATTTGAAAATACTATATCTTTATTTGGTTTTGATGGCCATAGTGAGACACTCAAGAAATCAAAATTAATTGTTGAAGGAATACGCCCACTTTTAACCTTGCTTAGTGATAATAATGTCCAACATGCATTTGAAAAAACATGGATTGTTTATTTCCGAATTCCTTTAAATTATTGGCTTTCTATGCTTTTTATTATTGATAGAGCCGTTAAATTTCATAAACCAAGCAAATTCATTATTATCAGAAGTAAACATATTAATAATAACTCCCTTAGTAAAGTTATAGAGAATTATGCTGCATCTAATGGCATTAAAACTGAATATTCTAATAAGGTTATATTAAATAATTCTTCATTAAAAAGTAACAGCCCAATAATTAGATATTTAACTAAATTAATTTTTGGTTTTCAATTAAGATTATTTTCAATAATTAGAAATAATCGCAATACTTTTCTTTTGCTAAGTGATGCAAATAACATGCCGAGACTTGTTAACAGACTTAGTAAGCATTTTTTTAATAATTTCCCTGTTTACTTAACAGTGCATAAGAAAAATTTTAAAAAACGCATAATTGAGATGCTTAAAGGTCGCACATTTTCTTTTTTATTTATTCCAAAATATACGCCTAATAATTTTAAGGTTAATTTTCAAGGCAGATATGATGATTGTTCAACAGAAATAAATCAATATTTAAGAAAATCAAATCTAGATGTAGAGTTTTGTGGTGTGGATTTGACTAATTTTATAATGACCTTTAATGAAAATAATTTAAGGGATAGGATGATGGATCTCTATGGAGAGATTATCTCAATAAATAGAGTGTTAGAAGTTGTTAACCCAAAAAGTGTATTTGCACAACATAGTCTTGGAATAGGCTATGCTTTAGGTGAGCTTTGTTATAACAAAAAAATTCCTGGCTTACTAATTACGCATGGAAGTCATACTCCTCAGGAAGAGCCTTTACCAAGCTATGAGTGGAATCTTCATGCTCATCAAATTTTTAATGGCATGTATCCTTTTGTTTCTATACAAACACCATGGGCTAAGAAATTTTTAAAAAAACAAGATGTGGTTTTTTCAAAATTAATAGATACTGGCCCACTAATTTTTGCAGAATCAGTTAAAAATGAGCAGTCAAATTCCAAAATACGCTTTAGATTATTTGGCCAAAGTCAAGCACAAAAACGAATTATATTGCATGCTGGCTCGCCAAGAGCCTGGTCGGCTTTCAGGCCCTGGGTTTATGAGACAGTTGATGAGTATATTAATAATATCAACACTACTATTAAAGCTGTTGAGAAATTTTCAGACTTATATCTATGTATTCGTTTTAGGCCTCAAGAAAATTTAAGTTTAAAGGAGTTTAAAATGTCTTTACTAGACTCAAACTGCTATGGAGTATATAGTGAAGGACCGTTTAATGAATTTTTAGCTGCATCAGATTTATTAATTAGTTATTCATCAACAACAATTGAGGAGGCTTTACAACATCAGCTTCCTGTATTACAGTATGACCCAGATGGTAAGTATCAGCACATACACGGAGAAATTTTTTCAAAAGATGGTGTAAATAGTTTTTCTACAGTATATTCTGTTCTTGATGAAAATCATTTATTGCCAGCTTTAGAGTGGTGGAAAGAGAATCATTCAGATGACATCAATAGAAAGCTAGATTGGAAAGAGCATGTGTTTGAGAATAAAGACGATATGCAATGGCTAGAAATTATGGATATTAAATGCTAAATATAGTAGTAATTGGAACAGGAATGTACTCAACTGGACGGGGTACAGACTCTTACGGCACAGTTCTTCCAGCCATTACTGAATGGTTAAGAGGGAGAGAGCAAAGTAGCAAAGTAGTTTTTGTTGGTACTAATAGTGTGCATAGTCATGCAGCAAAACTTAAGGCTGAAAAATTATCTGAAGATTCAAATGTTAAGTTTGATGTAAGCTTTCTACCTGTTAATGGTGATATAGATCATCAAGCCTATTTAAGTGCAATAAAAGAAGTGCCAAGGCCAGCATGCGCAATTGTGGTTGTGCCTGATCATTTACATTATCAAGTTACATATGATTGTCTTATGGAAGATTTACCTGTATTGGTGGTGAAACCTCTTACGCCTTCAGTGGAGGAGGGGATGAGGCTAGTTAAATTAGCTAATGAACGCTCTTTATATGCAGCGGTAGAATTTCATAAGCGCTGGGACAAGGCAAATTTAATGATAAAGGATAGAATTCAAAAAGGTGATTTAGGTGAGCTGCTTTACTGCTGGGTTGAGTATAGTCAGCGTAAATCTATTCCAACCGAAATCTTTAAGGATTGGGCTCATAAGACTTCGATTTTGCAATATTTAGGGATACATTATATAGATCTATTGCGTTTTTGCACTGGGGCAATGCCAATTAGAGTAATGGCAGTGGGTCAGAAGAAGTGGTTAATAAAAAGAGGAATAGATACCTTTGATTCAATACAATGTTCAATTGAGTGGGAAGTTGAAAACGGCAGTAGATTTACGCAAACTATTCTAACGAATTGGGTTGACCCAGAATCATCTTCAGCTATGTCCGATCAGAAAATAAAGATAGTTGGAACCAAGGGAAGATTTGAGTCAGATCAAAAAGAGAGAGGAATAAGAATTAATTTGGACGATGGTCATTTAGAGCAGCCAAATCCAGATTACTGCATGGAATATTCTGGTCATAACAATGCAAAAGAGTGGCGCGGTTATGGTATAGATAGTATTACTACATTTTTATCAGATGTTGAAAATATTAATAGCAATGTAGTTGATATTGAATCTTTACAGCTAATAAGACCAACATTTTCAGAAGCATTAATTAGTACAGCAGTAGTTGAAGCCGCACATAAAAGCCTTTCAAATAATAATGAGTGGCAAAATGTCTAAAAAACCTTTAATTTATGCAATGATTCCTGCTCGTCTTGGAAGTACAAGATTAAAGATGAAGAACCTTGCCCTTATTAATAATAAGCCAATGATAAGTTACGCAATTGAAGCGGCAAAAAAAACTGGTATTTTTGATAAGGTGGTTCTGAACTCAGAGAGTGAAATTTTTAACGAAATAGCCAATCGTCATGACATTTTATTTTATCATCGGCCATCAGATTTAGGATCGTCAGAAGCTAAAAGTGATTTAGTAATTGCAGATTTTATTAATAATTTTCCAGAAGCAGATATTATTGTGTGGGTTAATCCTATATCACCATTTCAAACAAGTGATGAAATTATTAAAATTATTAGTTATTTTATAGATAATAATCTTGATTCATTAATAACTACTGAAGAAAAGCAGGTTCATTGTAACTTTAATAATGAGCCAGTTAATTACTCTTTAGAGGGTGTATTTGAGCAAACACAAGATTTAAAACCAGCTCAATCATTTGTTTATTCAGTAATGATGTGGAAATCTGAGAAGTTTTTGAATGAATTTCATAAAAAAGGATTTGGAATTTTTTGTGGGAAATTTAGTACTTTCCCGGTTAGTAAGCTATCAAGTATTATTATAAAAAATAAAGATGATTTAATGTTAGCAGATCTGCTTATGCAAGGCATTGATCAAGAGGCAAGAAAATATAAAGTTAAATATGATGATTTAGTATGAGGTAAATGTCATAAGAAATAATTTTTAGAGGAATAAATATGGGTAATAAAGAGATTAGTCAAGAAGTTATTAATGAAAAACAAACTTATTTTTGGGGTAATAAAAAAGACAACCATTGGTTGGTGGGTGATTCTATTGAATCTTTCAATAAATTACTTAATCATCTTGAAGTTAAAACTAATTTTCGCCTTTATTTTGAAGAAGCATTTGAACAACTTTTAAAAAATAGAAAAGAGGATGGTCTTGTCATTCTAGATCTTGGTGGTGGTGTAGGCTGGACATCTTCAATAATGGCAAAACACCCAAGAGTTAAAAAAGTTTTCCTAGTTGAGCCATCTAGAACTGCAAGATCAGTCAATCCATTTCTAACTAGACATTTCAATGTTCCTGAGGGAAAAGTTGAGATTTTTAAGGGAACATTTCAAAAATTTAATATTGATAGGAAGGTTGATATTGTAGTTTTAAGCGGTGCTTTACATCATTGTCATGATGAATTTATTCCAAAGTTATTTAGTAATATTGACTCTTGTTTAAATAATCCTTATGGAAAATCAACAGTATTAATTGCAAATGAACATGTAGTAAATAAAATATGGGAGTTTAAAAGAGTTCTCGCTTTTTTTTACAATAGATTGTTTGTAAAGAAAGAAAAAGCTAATAGATTTTATGGCCTAAATAATTTAAGAATGCCTCATCCAGATGATGGTGAGCATTGGAGATCTAAAAGAGAAATAGATAAAATTTTTGAGAATGCTGGATATATAAGCAATTTTCATAAATTAGATGGTGACTTATGTGCCAAGAAGCAATCTTTTTTTAGAAAAATAGGGTGGATATATTATTACTCTCTTTTAGATAAAATTAAAAAATAGTTGAGTGATTAAAACATTTAATGGTAATTAAAACCTATATATAAAGCGCACATCTGCTAGGTTTAAAATGCCTAAGTGAGATATTTAAATATTATATTTTTTTTAATGGAGTAAATATGAGTGAGAAAAGAGACAAACCAAGTACTTATTATTACTTTGAAACATGCACTAGTAAGCTCTGATTTTTATTATAAATCTTAAAATACATAGTTAAAATTCAAAATGATTATCGTAAAATAAATAATGAAAATTAATCGTGAGCTACTAAGCTTTAGGTACAGAAAATCCTCTTTATTAAATCGTTTTAGATTTAATAAAATTAAAGCATCATTAAGTGATATTAAAAAAGAATCGCATAATTTTTGTCCTATATGTTTAGGGGAGGAGGCCGATTTAATTTCTGAAGTAGACAGAGTTGGATTTCCATTAGATACAGTCATTTGCAAGAAATGTGAATTTGTATTTAATATTAGCTATATTTGTAACCCTATTGAGTATTATGGAAAACAATTTGGAACAGAAAGGTGGCAAGATCCTGAGAAAAGTTTTCTAAGAAGGACTTCTCAAGATTCTTTTTCTCCGAAAAGATTTGAGTTTATAAAAAAAACAATTGGGGATGATTTCTCTAAAATTGAAAAGATACTTGAGGTTGGCTGTGGTGATGGCTGTAATTTACTACCTTACTACTTAATAGGTAAAAGTGTAGTTGGGTGCGATTTTAATGTTAACTTCCTTATTCCAGGACGGAAGCGAGGTATGGAATTAATTGAAGGTGATATCCAAAGTATTCCAGAATCCCGTAAGTTTGATTTAATAATGTTAATTCATTCATTTGAACATTTAATTAATCTTGATGAAATGGTTAAGCAAGTAAGTAGTCACCTCAATCCTGGGGGGTTTGTTTTTGTTGAAGTTCCAGGTATAGTAAATTGGAATCGCACAATTAACAATAAAAAATCTGATATGGGGCTTAATTCTTCTAATAATTTTATGGGCTATCTCCAATTTCAACATAATTACCATTTTGATCTTGGGCACCTCAAGTATATTTGGGAGCGAAATAACTTTGAAATAGTTGAAGGAGATGAATGGGTTAGGGCAATTTTTAAAAGAAATGAGGCTAATTCTGATGTTAAAACTAGTTACGATGAACTAAATCAAAACGTTATTAAGCATTTAAAAGAAGTTGAGAGAGACTTTTTGAGTATACAAAATCTAATGAGTGGATTTATTAAATTAATCTATAGAAGGTTGTTTAGAAATTAATCTCTAATGACCGAAAATCAATATATTGAAGTTTGTAAGTTAACAGATGAAATTCTTGAAGCAAGAATGTCAAGCTCTACTCGAGTAGCCATACCATGGCTTCATGTTGTTAGAGCTCATCATGTATTTCTAGAAGAGTATGAGGCTATATATGACAATAGTATTAACTCAAACTTTAAAAATATTAAACGAAAGATACGTAATTTATTTATGTTACTAGTAGTATTAATTCAGTCATTATTTTATTCGAGCTATTCAAAATGGTTAAAAAATATTGCTACAATCGCAAAAGTAGATGTATTATTTTTATCTCATCTATTGAATAAATCGCAATATGATAAGGAGGATGATTTTTATTTTTCAGATCTACCACAAAAAGCTTCTATTTCAGGTCTTAAGTCATTAACTGTTATGGTTAATCATAATGGAGTGAGAATTCAGGAAGTTAGAGAAAATAAATTCAAGAAAATTGTTTTACCTATTAGGTTAGGTATTTGCAGTGAGATTAAAAATGTTGCTTTATTATGGTCAGAATATAAAGCTCTAAAAAATGAGATGCGATTAGAGAAAAATAAAATTAAAAAAAAAGTTTTATATTTTGCAGCAATTGAGTCACTATCTCACAAAACTTTATTTTCTTTACGTTTAGGGCTTCAAATTAAAGGACTAGTAAAGACTCTTGGACCAAAGACATTCATTACTACTCATGAGGGGCATGCTTGGGAAAGAAAAGTATTTGATTCAGCCAGGATGGTGTCTCAAAATATTCAATGTATTGGTTATACTCATGCTCCCATATTTGAAAAACAACATGCTGTAAAACGTAATCTTGATAAGCAATATAATCCAGACGTTATATTAAATTCAGGATTTACTCAAAAAAATCAACTACAACAGTATGGCCTATTAAATAATATTAAAATAGAAGTTTTGGGCTCTATACGTTCCACTAATAATTTGGTAGAAGACAGTAATTTAAAAATAATTAAAAACTCCAAAATTATAAAAAATAAATTTTGCTTAGTTGTTCCAGAAGGAAGTAAAAAAGAGATGAGTATTCTGTTTGATTTTTCACTAGAATGTTCAAAAGCTATGCCAGAATGTCAATTTATTTGGCGTCTTCATCCATTGTTTGATTTTAATGATAAATTTTTTAAAAATAAAAAGTATTGGAATCTACCAAATAATATTATACTTTCTGACCAAAATTTGAATTATGACCTTCTTAGATCAGAGTGGGTATTGTATAGAGCAAGTTCTGTGGTGATTCAAGCTATTGTAGCTGGCCTAAAACCTATATATCTTCATAGGGCCAATGAAATAAAAATTGATTCAATTCATGAAATTAGAAATTGGAAAAGTGAAGTTGTATCTGTTGAAGAATTTAAATCAACTTTGACCAAAATATTGGGAAATTTTAGTGATTATGAAGAAGCACAAAAATATTGTATGAGTGTATATTCACCTCTTAATGCAAAAATATTGATTAATATTATTAGGAAAAAAATTAGCAATGGGTAGAAAATTTAAATGTGCAATTATTGGTTATGGCTACATGGGTGAAATCAGGCATCGTGTAATCGATAAGTTAGAAAATACTGAAGTAACGATAATTTGTGAATTGGATTTTACTAAGATTAAGGGACCTCAAAGCTTTGAGATTGTAACTGATCCGACAGTGGTAATTGAAAGTAATGTTGATGTAGTTTTTATCTGTACGCCTAATCATCTGATCCCAGAATTGACGGTAGAATGCCTTAAAACAGGGAAGCATGTATTTGCTGAAAAACCACCTGGGAGAACTTTGGAAGATATCAAGTATATGATAGCTGCAGAAAAACAAAACCTTGACACAAAGCTCATGTTTGGTTTTAACCATCGTTTCCATCCAGGTATGATGAAAGCTAAAGCTCTTGTGGACTCAGGTAATATGGGGAAGGTTATTGCTTTAAGAGGTCTTTATGGTAAATCTGGAGGTAAAAATTTTTCTAAGTCTTGGCGAAATGATATCAATATATCAGGCGGAGGCATCTTATTAGATCAAGGAATCCATATGCTAGATCTTTTTAATTATTTTCTTGGAGGATTTACTTCAGTAAAGTCATTTTTAAGTAACAATCAATGGAGTTTTGATGTCGAAGATAACGCTGTAGTTGTATTAAAAAATGAAGCTGGCCAATTAGCTATGCTTCACTCCTCTGCGACTTTTTGGAAGCACATGTTTCAACTTGATATTATATTAGAGTTTGGATACCTGAAGCTTGAAGGCTTACTTTCTAAGACAGGAAGTTATGGTCGAGAAACACTAATAATTGGAAATCGGCAGTTTGAAGATGAAGCTGAAGCTGTAGGAAATCCATCAGAAGAAACTATTTATTTTGATACTGATTTGTCATGGGAGTTAGAAGTGAAGAAATTTTTTGATTGCATCCTTAATAATAAAAAAGTTGAAGAATGTAACTCGAGTGATGCTTATAACGCAATGAAACTTGTAGAATGGTCTTATAAAGATAGCGGTTTTTCAACCTATCATCAGGAGGAAATCTAATGGAACGTGCGATAGTTCATAGTGATCTGACAAAAAATAAAATTCAGCCTGAACTTTTACTGGAAAAGTATATTGAGCTTTTAAATTTAGATATTCAAAAGTTTTTTACAGAGGAGTTGCTGGAAAAAGTTTTTTGCCCAGTATCTGGTGAGAAGGCGGTAAGTAGAAGTTTTATCAAAATGGATATGCAATACAATTTCAGTAAAACTCATGGGAATATATATCTTTCTCCACGACCTTCGATTAATACACTTAAGCAATTTTATAAAGATTCTGAGGCACGTAAATTCTGGCTGAAAGATTTGTGGCCTAAAACTCAAGCAGCACGAAAAGACAAAATAATATTGCCACAATTGCAATGGGCAAATGGATTTATTTCACAGTATTTTCAAAAAAAAGAAATCCTACTTGCTGAATATTACCCAAACCATTGGGGATATTCTAATAGTGCCCAAGAGGTTTTTCAAGAAGCTAAATATTTTTTAGTTGAGCCACTATTTGATCCGGAAATTTCTGGTATTCCTTTAAATGATCTCTGTTTAGTGGAAAATGTCCCTCAAGCTTCTCTAGATGCCGTTTTTCTTTTTGAAGCACTTGATAGATCTACTGATCCAAATGAATTGCTCACTAAGGCTTCAAACTCTTTAAAATCAGGAGGGCTATGCTTCATTACAAGTCTTCTTTCAAGTGGATTTGAAGTGCAACTTCTTGGTGAAAAGTCCGAAATATTTGTACCGCCAGAAAGAATGAATATTCTCTCTTTTGAAGGGATGAATGAGTTAATCAAAAATCTAGGTCATTTTGAAGTTCTTGAATTTAGCACTCCTGGTGTTTTCGATATACCTAATGTTGTGGAAAGTTTGAATGGACTTGATAATTCTTCATTTTTTGAGTATATATTTAAAAAACGTCAAGATATAGAAATAAAAAATTCATTTCAAGATTATTTGCAAATGAATCGATTGGGAACATTTGCTCGTCTTGTTCTCAGAAAAAAATAATTTACTTTTATTAAGGAAAACAATGAAATACGCCAAAAGATATTTTGAAGAAGTACAAACTATTGCTCAGACAATTGATCTTAATATAATTGAACAAATGATTCAAATTATAGAAACTGTTAAAAACCAGAAGGGACGCCTATTTTTTATTGGAGTTGGCGGTAGTGCAGCAAACTGCACTCATGCAGTTAATGATTTCCGAAAGATTGGTGGTATTGAATGCTATACACCCAACGATAATGTTGCGGAACTTACTGCAAGGACTAATGATGAGGGCTGGGATACAGTGTATGGCCCATGGCTAGAATGTAGCAATATTTCACATAAGGACGTGGTTTTTGTTTTTAGTGTTGGTGGTGGCAGTAAAGAAAAAAATGTAAGTGTTAATTTAATAAATGCTTTAGACGTAGCTTCTCAAGCTGGTGCAAAGATTCTTGGCATAACTGGCAGGGATGGTGGTTATACTGGTAAGGTTGCCGATGCTTGTGTTATTATTCCAACACAGAGTCCTGATACTATTACACCTCATGCAGAGGCATGGCAAGCTGTCGTTTGGCATATGATAGTAACAGATCCTCGAATTATGGCTATGTCAAATAAATGGGAATCAATTGAAAAAAATAATTCTAAAGTATCTATATAAGTTTATTTGATTAGCACATAACAAGTAATTATGGATTCAACTGTTAAAAATATTCTGTGCCCACTATGCTTAGAATCAGATAAAAAATTTATTAGAGATTATCCTGGAAGTTTTTTAAAATGCAAAGAGCTATATCAATGTATCAGTTGTAATTTAATTTATGCTGTTAAAATCCCTAATCTCAAAGAGCTTGATAATTACTATTCTAATGGGCTTTATTATGACTTAGATTCTAACCCGTTTAATGAGGATATTATAGAATTTTCTTACAATCTTGCGCTTACTCGAATAAATTTAATTCAAAAGAAAACAAACATCCTAATTGATAAATGTAAAACACTTGATATTGGGGCGGGAAATGGAAGTTTCGGTTCCGCTTTGAAGGCGAAATTTAATCAAGCTGTATATGATGTGATAGAGCCTGACCTTAAAGTCAGAGAAAATTATAGTGGACAGGTAAATAAGCAATTTACTGATATTTCAGATGTAATAGAAAATGATTATGATTTAATTGTTATGAATCAAATAATGGAGCATTTGGTAGATCCTATTGAATTTATTAAGTCGGTTTGTAAGCTCCTCAAGGATGAGGGTATAATTTTTATTGATGTTCCTTTTGGGGATTATATATTTAAGAAGTCAGTAGTGCCGCATGTTTTGTTTTGGGACATAAAAAGCTTATCATTTTTGTTAAAAAAATCTGGCTTGAAGCTCATTTTTTGTGATACTGTTGGTATGGAACATGAAAAAGCAAAGAAATATTTTAAACATAAACAGGTTCTTGAAAAAATTATAAATCCATGGCTTTATGCTAATAAGATAAATCTAGTAATGAACAAAATAGGTTTTCCGAAACCTTTTAAGATAATTAAACAGTTTAATGCAGAAAAATATGGTGGTGATCGAATGTGGTTAAGATGTATAGCTAAAAAAACAATTTGACTTCTAAAAGGAAAAAACTTATATGCGTCATCAATTAAGAAATAAATTTATCAACAGAGAAAATGTTCTTGCTGGCTGGACATCTATTGGTCATCCTCAAGTAGCTGAAATGCTAGCTATGAGTGGAGTTGATTTTATTGGAATTGATATAGAGCACAGTACTATTAGCCAAGAGCAATCTCAGCGTATTATTGCAGCTTGTCATGATAAAGGAGTTCGATGTATGCCACGTATTGCTACTCACAACCAAGAGGCAATTAAGCAGTTGCTTGATTCTGGCGCAGATGGCATTATTGTTCCAACTGTCGATACTCCTAAACAGGTTGAAAAATTAATTGAATGGATGAAGTATCCGCCCATAGGAAAAAGAGGCTATGGCATTGCTCGAGCTCAAGATTATGGGCATAATTTTACTGAGTATACTTCACAATGGAATAGCTCCTCCAGTCTCATAATACAAATTGAATCTATTACTGCAGTAGAAAATATTGAAAAACTTTTGCAATTTGATGAAGTTGATGGAGCAATGATTGGTCCTTATGATATTTCTGGCTCATTAGGGATACCTGGCCAAATTGATCACCAAAAAGTAAAGGATGCAGGACAGTTAGTTGTTGAGGCCTGCAGAAAGTATGGAAAGTCTTGTGGTACACAAGATATTAATCCAACTTCTTCAAGTGTTGAAGAGGCATTTAGTTCTGGCTATACATTCGTAGTATTGGCATCTGATGTCTTCATTCTTTGGAAGTGGGGAGAGAAAATGCAAGAGATCGTTGCTAATTACCGTTGAAGTTCTCAAATATAAAACTTATTGCTTTAGATTTTGATGGAACTTTAGTTGAGTCAAATAAAATAAAAGATCATGCATTTGATAGAATTTTAAATGACTGGCCTGAGCATAAAGACGAAATGATGCAGTGGCATTATTCTCATAACAGTATTGATAGAAGGGAAAAATTCAAATATTTTGTAGAAAATTTTTTGAATGTAACTGAGAGAGATAATTTGATTGAAGAACTTTCTACAAGATTTGAAAAGCTTACAAGGATGGCTATTATTGAATGTGCATTTGTAAATGGTGCAGAAGATTTTTTGAAAAATATATATGGTCGTTTTTTAGTTTATTTAGTATCAGCAACTCCTCAATTGGAGCTTGAACTAATTCTCAAATCAAAAGGACTTGAGAAGGCTTTTAACAAAGTATATGGCGCTCCAATAAATAAAAAAAATATACTTAAAAAAATAATTGAAGAAAAAAAATTATTAGCACGTGAAATAATCTATATTGGTGACAGTCCTGAAGATCAAGATTGTGCAAAAGTTCTAGGCATTAATTTCATTGGTAGATATTCAGATAGAATTATAAATGATACAACACATTTTGTTTTTAACGATTTTTATGAAATACAAACTCACATGAGAAAATATTATGCAATTTGATAGTCTTATTGAAACTCTTTATAGTAGGCATTATTTCAATGACCCTGCTTCACTAAAATTTTCTCAAGAAACAAGCAGTCATTGGCGTGAATTTGGAAAAAAAACGAATGTTATTATGGTTAAAAAGCCAGGTGAGGTTATTGATTATGAAATAAAAGCATATGGTATTTCTGGATTTAAAAAAAATACACTTTTAAATAGATTAATAAATATTCCTAGTAGTTATTTATTGCCAAAAATACTTAGTCAATATAATGCAAACCCAGAAACGACTCGCTGCGCTATAGGAATTTCAAAAAAACTTAATATCATATTTAATTTTGATCATGTGAAACATATTTTAATTTTCGACTTATTAGATTCATATGGTGTATTTGATTCTGATAATTTGATGTGTATTATTGGTGATGGACATGGTTTTTTTGGAACACTGATAAAATCTATGCGTCCAAATGCAAAAATAATGTTTGTTAACCTTGGTAGAAATTTAACTATTGATTCAGTCTGTTTTTCAAAAATTCATAGTGAGATTAATCCATTATTACTTGATGATGCTGAAGATATTAAGAAGATTTCAAGTCATTCAGTAATTTTTTTAGAAGCAGAAAGATTTAAAATGATGAAAAACCTTAAAATTGGGTTATTTATTAACATTGCTTCTATGCAAGAAATGGATGAATCTATGATAAATGCTTATTTTGATATCATGCAAACAAGTTCAGCTAAGCCATATTTCTATTGCTGTAATCGTGAAGAAAAAATATTACCAGATGGTAACATAATTCGATTCATCGATTATCCTTGGTTTGGTGATTTATTAATAGATGAGCCTTGCCCTTGGTATGAAAAATATCCATCAAATAGACCGCCTTTTTGGAAGAAGTTTGACGGAACGCATTTGCATCGTTTAATTAAAATAAATTAATAAAGATTATGAATTTTATAAATAAACTCTTTAACCTTGAAAATAAAGTTGTTGTTGTTACTGGTGGAGCCGGTTTTTTATGCAGTAGTATGGCTTTAGGTTTTCATCGAGCGGGCTGTGTTCTCGCAATTCTTGATTCAGATTTAAAAGGTGCAAAAAATATTGAAAAAAAGATTAATGATGAAGGTGGGCGTGCAATTGCCCTAGAAATGGACTCTAGTAGTAAACATGATTTTATAAAATGCTTAACTCAAATCAAGGAGGTTTTTGGAAGAGTTGATGTGTTAATTAATGGTGCAGGTATTAATGCTCCCACCCCTTTTTTAGAAATCACTGAAGAAGAGTGGGACCATATTATGGCGGTTCAACTTAAAGGAACACTTTTTGGTTGCCAAGTATTTGGAGAATACATGTTGGAACAGGGTAATGGATCAATCATAAATATTAGTTCAGCTTCTGCTGGACCCCCTCTTTCAAAGGCATTTACATATTCAGTTGCAAAAGCTGGTATTAAAAACTTAACTCAGAATGTTGCAAGAGAATGGGCAACAAGTGGGGTTCGTGTTAATGCTATTCGCCCTGGATTTTTTCCAACCGAATGGAGTGTTGAAAACTTTATTACTCCCGAAAGAGAAAAGGCTATTTTGGGTCACACTGCAATGCAGAGATATGGCAAACCAGATGAGTTATTAGGTGCAGTTTTTTGGCTAGCCTCTGATGCAGCCTCTTTTGTAACTGGAGCAGAAATTGCCGTTGATGGTGGTTTTTCTGCCATGACCATATAGTATTATGCCAACTGCAATAATTACTGGGGGTACTAAAGGCATAGGTGTTGATATTTCTCAAAAATTCTTAGAAGAGGGATGGCACGTGTTAATTGCCTCTAGAAAAAATTCAGAACTCATAGATATTACAAATAAAAACCTTCGTTTCCAAGCTATCGATGTTAGAAAGGAGGCTGATCATTATTCACTTATAAGAACAGCCATTGATTGGAGTGGTACGTTTGATTGTTATGTTAACTGTGCAGGTTTTTCTCAATGGTCTCCAATTAAAAATGTAGATGAAGAATTATGGAATAGGATGATTGATACCAACCTTAAAGGGACCTTTTGGGGATGTAAAGCTGCCTCAGAAAATTTGACCTCTGGTGGGACTATAGTAAATATATCGAGTCTTGCTGGGAAACGAGGCAGTAGTAATAATTCAGTATACTGCGCATCAAAATTCGGTGTGAATGGAATTACCCAATCATTAGCTAAAGAGCTGGGACCAAGAGGCATAAGAGTAAATGCTGTCTGTCCTGTATACATAGAAACTCCTGGATTGTTAAAAGCACTGCAAAACCTTGATTCACCTTCTAAAGGAAAGGATACGGCTCAGTATCTTAAAAATTTTTCTGAGTCAAATTCAGCTATGGAAAGATTACCAAGGGCTAATGAAATTGCTGACCTTTGTTTTTATCTTGCATCAAGTAAAGCTTCAGCAATTACAGGGCAATGTATCAATGCAGATTGTGGAGTATTACCTCAATGAAAAATATAAAAGTTGCCGCTATCATTCCAGCAAGGATGGACTCAAATAGATATCCAGGAAAGCCACTCATAGAGATTGAAGGCTTGCCAATGATTGAGCATGTTAGAAGACGAGTATTATTATGTGACAAGTTTTCTGATGTAGTCATTGCAACCTGTGATAATGAGATAAAAGATGTGGTTGAAAAGTTTGGGGGGCGTGTCCTAATGACTAAGAATACTCATATTATGGCAAGTGACCGAGTAGCAGAAGCTGTTGAGAATTTAGAATGCTCACATGTGGTTAATGTTCAAGGAGATGAAGTATTGGTTCTTCCAGATGATTTAATAAATATGATTGACACCATTAAAATGAATCCAAATGCTGAATACTTAAATGCCACTGCACCAATCGAAAATATTTATGAGATGAAAGATTCTGCAATTGTTAAGTGCATAATATCAAATACGGGTAATATTTTATATTGTAGTAGAGACTTTTCACATTTAAATTTGTCACCACCTTTTGAACCAGTTAAAAAAATCCTTGGAATTTTAGGTTATAGTAAAACAAGTGTATTAAATTTTAGTAATCTAAAAAGAACAGAAATTGAGATTACGCAATCTATAGACCAATCTAGAATAATTGAAAACGACCTTAAGCTGATGTCAGTTCCATTTAATAAAGGTTATCCAGGTATTAATGACAAAAGAGAAGAAAAGCAAGTGAGACAAATTCTTGATAATGATGAAAATCAGCGAAATATCTTAAATAAAATTCTGACTAATTTTTAATAAAATTTAATTAAAGGAGAAATAATGGCAATTTTTATAGACACAGGAAATTTATTAGAAATTGAAAAATATCATAAAATGGGCATTATTCGGGGTGTTACAACAAATCCATCAATATTGTTATCTGAGGGCGTTACTGGTGGTGTTAATGGAATAAAAGAGAGGATGCAGCAAATTGCAGAGATGATCGATCCATTGCCATTATCTGTTGAAGTTACAAGTAATGATAAAGTTGAAATGATTGAGCAATCTGAAAGGTTTAGTGAATGGGCAAGTAACATCAATGTAAAAATTACTATTCATGGACCAGAAGGAGAATTGGTCAATATGGAGGTTATACATGAGCTAGAGAAGCAAAAAAATATCCGCGTTAATGCAACAGCTATGATGAGTGCTCAGCAATGTCTTATTGCAGCTATGGCTGGCGCAACTTGGGTGTCTATTTTTGGAGGAAGAGTAAATGATATGGGTTATAACTCTTCTACTGAAATTACTAAATTACGTAATTTGTTAGATAAGTTTAATTTATCGTCACAGATTATTGTTGGCTCAACACGAGAAACTTTTAACATTACTGACTGGCTTGAGGCTGGTGCAGATATAGTAACTGTTCAACCAAAATTCATTGGGGGAATGATTGTCCATCCCTATACTAAAGAAACAGTACAGATGTTTTTAAGAGATGCTGCATCTGGAGAAAAAAAATAAAATGAGTGAGAAAAAACCAAGAATCAGGGTTACATCACGATCCTTTTCAAGAAATTCTATACTTGCAAGTGAGTTATTAGAGTTTTTCCCTGATTCGGTTTTTAATATGGATGGGCCATGGGCTGGATTGCCTAATATAGAAGAATTTTTAAGTGATGCTGATGGTGTAATCTTAGGTTTGGAAAAGATGGACTTACCAATTCTTAAAAAGTTAAGTAACGTTCAGATTATTGCAAAATATGGGGTAGGCTTAGATAACTTGGATGTAAATGCCGCCAAAAAACTAGGTATTAAAGTGGGTTGGTCAGGAGGGATTAATAAGAGATCAGCTTCTGAGCAGGCTTTAGGTTTTATGTTGGGACTCAGTAGAAATTTATTTTTTACTTCATTTCCTTTAAAAAAAGGAGAATGGGTTAGAGGAGGAGGTGGTTTTTTAACAGGAAAAACTATTGGAATTATTGGTTGTGGTTTTATCGGAATGGATTTAATTTATCTCCTACAGCCATTTAATTGTAAAATTTTAATTTGTGATATATTAGATAAAACTGATGTTGTAAATACATATGGTGTTCAACAAGTCTCACAGGAGCAATTACTTAAAGAGTCTGACATCATTTCATTACATGTTCCATTTACAAAATTAACCAAAAATATGGTTAATGAGAAGTTTTTAGTTAGCATGAAAACGACTGCTTATTTGATTAATAATAGTCGAGGACAAGTAGTTAATCAACAGGCATTAGGTTTGGCCTTAAAAAATAATATAATTTCTGGAGCTGCATTAGATGTTTTTGAACCTGAGCCTCCAGTTGATTTATCGTTTCTTGCACTTCCTAATTTAATGGTTACCCCGCATATTGGTGGTAGTGCAGAAGAGGCTATACTTGCAATGGGAAGATCAGCAATAAAGCATCTTAAAGAACATTTTTATGGATAAATCTAAAATGACTATCAATTCATTAAAAAAATGCTCAATCATCATTCGAACCAAAAATGAAGAAAGATGGATCTCCTCCTGCTTGAAAGCTGTTTTTAATCAAACCTATAAAAATATAGAGGTTATTATTGTTGACAATGAGAGCACTGATAGAACAATCAAAAAAACCAAGCAATTTGATAATATTAAATATGTAAGTATCAGTAAATATTTGCCTGGTAATTCATTAAATAAAGGAATAGATACTTCAACTGGTGATTATATAGTTTGTCTTTCAGGGCACTGTATTCCAGTAAATGAATATTGGCTAGAAAACTTAGTTAATGCATTAGAGGAAAATGAAAATTATGCTGGTGTTTATGGAAGGCAAGAGCCAATGTCATTTTCTACCCCTTCCGATAAGAGAGATTTACTTTTAGTTTTTGGATTAGACCGAAAAATTCAGAGTTATGATAGCTTTTTTCATAATGCTAACTCGATTATTAGAAAATCATTATGGGATAAGATTCCTTTTGATAATGAAGTTACAAATATTGAAGATCGAATATGGGGGCAAGAAATGCTTAATCTTGGCTATCAACTTATGTATGAGCCTACTGCTAGTGTATTTCATTATCATGGAATACACCATAATGGAAACATTGAGCGTTGCAATAATATTGTTAAGATTATTCAAGATATGCAATCTGATAATATTGATCAAGGTCGCCTTGACCCAAGCGAGATGCTTATTATTGCATTAATTCCAATTAAGGGCGACGATTTAAAAATTAGTAATAAATCACAGATGTCTTATACAATTGATACAGCCCTAAAGTCAGAATATATAGATAGAGTTATAGTTTCAACTAATAGTGAAAAAACTGCCAAAAAAGCTATAGAGCTTGGTGCTGAATGTCCTTTTATTAGATCAGAAAGCCTAACAAAAGACTATGTTAGTTTAGACTCGGTTCTTAAAGATGCATTAGTAAATTTGGAAGAACAAGGGGTATATCCAGATTTAATAGTAAGTCTTGAAGAAACATTTCCTTTTAGAGAAAAAACTTTAATTGATAATATTATAAGCCATACTTTGAATGAAGGGCTTGATACAGTTATTGCCGCGAAACGTGAAAGTGGATCACTTTGGCAAGAAGCCGATGAAGATGGGTTTAAACGTTTAGATAGTGGAGATACACCTCGAATATATAAAGAAAAATCATATATTGGATTAAAGGGTCTTTGTTGTGTAACACGCCCTGAATTTTTACGTCAAGAGAGTCTTTTTGAGGGAAAGGTTGGACTATATGAAGTTACAACACCTCTGTCATTTTTTGAGGTCCGAGATGGTGATGCACGTGAAACAGCTAGTAAGTTAATTTCTTATTATAATTTTGGACAGCCTAGAAAATAGTAAAAACATATGTTAAATGATATTTCAAAATCTTTTTTTGGTAAAAAAGTTTTAGTTACTGGTCACACAGGTTTTAAGGGTTCGTGGCTTTCATTGTGGCTAAATACTTTAGGTGCAAGTGTTTCTGGTATTTCTATTGATATTCCTTCAAACCCATCACACTTTGATGCTGCGAATTTATCTAATCAAATTGATGATTATCGTATCGATATTCTTGATGCAAATGCAGTTAAGCAAATTGTTAAAAAGATACAGCCTGACTTTGTTTTTCATCTAGCAGCTCAAGCATTGGTTAGGTCATCTTATGAAAATCCTGTGGAGACAATGAAAACTAATGCAATTGGTTCTGCAAATATATTAGATGCATTAAGAGGCTTAGTCAATCCAGTCGTTGCAGTAATGATTACTAGTGATAAAGTCTATGATAATGTTGAATGGTCCTGGGGATATCGTGAAATAGATCGATTAGGCGGCAAAGATCCTTATAGTGCTTCTAAAGGAATGGCTGAATTGGCAATTCGTAGTTTTGTTGAGTCCTTTTTTTCTTCTAAAGATTCAAATGTTCGAGTCGCTATTGCTAGGGCTGGGAATGTTATTGGTGGTGGTGATTGGGCTGTTGATCGAATTGTTCCAGACTGCATGAATTCTTGGTCTAAAAATAATGTAGTTGATATTCGTAATCCAAATGCAACTCGACCTTGGCAACATGTATTAGAACCACTTCGTGGTTATCTTGTTTTAGCATCGCAGCTTTCAACTAACTGGTCTCTTCATTCTGAGTCCTATAACTTTGGACCACATGCTCAGTTAAATTATTCAGTGCGTGAGTTGATTAATGCTATGAGTAATCATTGGGATTTAGTGCGGTGGAATGATACTTCAAACTTAAAAGAGCATCTTCATGAAGCAGGCCTGCTTAAACTTAACTGTGATAAGGCATTAATGGATTTAAAATGGCAGCCTATTTTGGAGTTTGAAGAAACGGTATTAATGACTGTAGAGTGGTATCGGTACTATTATCAAAATAATACAGAGTCGATGTATAATTTTACAATATCTCAAATTGAGCAGTATGCAAGACTTACAAGTGCACGTGATGTATCCATGAGGAAGATATGATTGATGGTGTAATTTATACCCCCCTTTCTATTATAGATACAAAGGGGGGCGATATTTTGCATGCTATGAAATCGAGGGATACTGGCTTTTTTGGATTTGGAGAAAGTTACTTTTCTACTATCGAACCTAATGCAATAAAAGGGTGGAAGCTTCATCATGAAATGGTTCTAAATTTGGTTGTTCCTTTGGGCGCTGTAAAATTTGTTATTTTTGATGACAGAAAAGGCTCAAAAACTGAGGGGGGATTTCGTGAGTTTTCTCTTTCTAGAGCAAATTATGGCCGTCTAACAGTTGCTCCAAAATTGTGGGTTGCTTTTCAGGGAGTTGATTTCCAAGACTCCTTGATATTAAATATTGCAAGTATTCCGCATGATCCTAGTGAAAGTAAAACTAAAGAGCTTAATGAGTTAAATTATAATTGGAGATGAATTAATGTTGGTTATTAAATGAAAGTAGTAATTCTTGCAGGCGGCCTTGGTACTAGGCTTTCTGAATACACAGTGAGTATTCCCAAGCCTATGGTAACAATTGGAGGTCGACCTATTCTCTGGCATATCATGAAAACATATGCGCATTATGGTCATAATAATTTTTTTCTTGCGCTTGGTTATAAGGCCGAAGTAATAAAAGATTATTTTCTGCACTACTCTAATCTTAATGCAGATTTTACAATTGATCTTTCAAATGGTGGTATTGAGTCTCACCAAAAAGATGAAATAGACTGGAAAGTAACTCTTGTTCAAACAGGAATAGATTCAATGACGGGGGGGAGAGTTAAAAGAATGCAAAAGTATGTTGGAAATGAGTCATTTTTACTAACTTATGGTGATGGGGTATCTAATATTAATATTGCAGAATTATTGAAGTTTCATCGAAGTCATGGAAAAATGGTTACTGTTTCTGCAGTCCACCCAATAGCTCGTTTTGGAGAGTTAGAGATTAGTAGAGACAAAGTAAAATCATTTCAGGAGAAGCCCCAAACAACTCAAGGATGGATTAATGGAGGTTATTTTGTTATAGAGCCAGAGTTTTTTGATCTAATTGAAGGTGATGACATAATTCTAGAAAAGGGTCCTCTTGAAACTGCAGCAAAGAATGGAGAGTTAATGGCATATCATCATAATGGTTTTTGGCAATGTATGGATACGAAACGAGATCGAGATGCCTTAGAAAATATGTGGCTTTCTGAAAACCCCCCATGGATGGTTTAGGTAAGTGCCAGATAATTTATTAGTCATAGGTGGAACTGGATTTATTGGAAGAAATCTTAGTTTGGAGGCATTAAAAGTTGGATATAAGGTGGTTGTTTTATCATTAAATAGCCCGAGTTTAGAAAAAATAATTAAAAATGTTGAGTACTTACAGGCAGATATTGTTTGCTTGCCTGAATTAAAGGAAAAATTAGCCAACTACGATTTTGATTATATTGTAAACCTATCGGGCTATGTTGATCATAGTAATTTCTCTGATGGAGGAAAGAGGGTTCTTGATGTTCATTTTGGCGGTGTTCAAAATATTCTACAGTCAGTAAATCTTAAATCATTAAAGCGCTTTGTTCAAATTGGGAGTAGTGATGAATATGGAGGTTTGCATGCCCCGCAAAATGAAAACATGCGTGAATCACCAATATCTCCATACTCATTAGGGAAAACAGCATCTACACAATTATTACAAATGCTGTATAGAACAGAAGGTATTCCAACTGTTACATTAAGATTATTTTTAGTTTATGGTCCTGGACAAGATAATAATCGCTTTATCCCTCAGGTTATTAAAGGATGCCTTTCTTCTGTGAATTTTCCAACATCTAGTGGGAATCAGTTGCGTGATTTTTGTTATGTTGCCGATATAGTAAATGGAATATTAATGGCAATGGTAAATGACAAGATTAATGGAAGGGTTATTAATCTTGCTTCTGGAACCCCTGTTAAAATTTCTGAAGTGATTCAATTAATCCAAAATACTATTAAAAAGGGAAGGGCAATTTTTGGTAAGATCCCATATCGAGCTGGAGAAAATATGAGACTCTATGCTGAGATATCAGAGGCAAAGAAGGAATTAGAATGGAGTCCTAGCATTTCCCTCGAAGAAGGGGTTAAAAAAACAATTGAGTATTACCAAAAAAATAATTAGGACTAGGATATTTGATAAACATTACTAGCTCTGAAGGTTAATTTTTGGAATTTAGATAGAATATCAATTAACTTCTCCATCTTGAGGCAAATGCTACAAGATTTTTCATAATAAAACTATTAGAGTATTCAAATTCTCCGAGATTTTCAACTAATTTTGAGCCTGTTCCTTTTTTGAAATTATAGACACCTTTATTATTTTCAGGGTCAACCCCACTAAAGTCAAAATGAGTACAGCCTTTAGTCTTGCAGCGATTAAGCAGATCCCAGCAAACACCGTAAGAAAGATAATGCTTCCTTGAGAATGCATTGGTTGCTGCAAAAATATCAATAGCCTGATTGTCTCTAATGATTACCCCTCTTATTGTTTGGATAACTCCATTTGGTGTTTTTGCCCCAATAACTAATACCCTACTTGCATGGCTATTCATTAAGCTTTCGATTTGTTGCTTAGAAAAGAATACTTTGCTTAAACCTTTTGCCTCACTCATGTTGCAATAAAGTTTGGAAATAATATTGGCATCCTGAACTTCAACAATTTCATATTCTAGTTTTTTAGAGCGTTTAAGATTACGCCTCCAATTCTTACTTAGATTGTTAAATAATTCATCAGTTGTTAAAGATAAATCCAAGTGCATTGTAAGTGAACTACCAAATGGTTTTGAGGCTGGGGTAAATGCAAGTTTTAAAAACTTTAACTCATCATCATTTGTTGGGCGATTAGATCTAATACGAATAGTTAGGAATCTAAGTGATAAACTTTTCTTTATTGTTTCAATCACCTCATAACTCAGCTCATAACTACCTATAATCCATTCTGGAAACCAAAGAACACCAACACCGAAAGGGTAGCGTTTTAAAAACCCCTGCAAAAATGCTATATTTTTTTTATTACTTTGATATTTCCATCTACAAACTATCCATCCTAGATTTTCTAAATGATTAGCCCAGCTATTATCATGAAGGTAAGTTGCCGTTTTCAAATAAGATACTTCCACCTCCCAATTAAGATCATCTTCTTCATATAAAGACCAATTACTCACAGTTTCCACCTTTTTAAAACTTGAATTATATAATTAATTTGTTCATCATCAATACTTTGATGGATTGGCAATAAGGTTAGGTTTTTATCAAAAAAAACAGTGTTAGGATAATGATCTGGATTATTGGCCACTTCATCTGGCATTTCAATATCTGGCCATCTCCAAGCCCCAATCCCCATTGTTCTTAAGTGCTCAACTAATCCACCATTATCATCATAAAGAATTAAAACCTGAGGAACAACATTATCATCAACTGTATTAAAAAATAACCTAAAACCTAGCTTTTGAAGATTTACACTTAAAGTATTAAAATTTTGGACAATTTTATTTTGAGATTTTTTTAGATATTTAATATTACCTAAATACCTTGTTAGTTGCCAAGAAGGGTTGAAGGGGTGAATATCGAAGTTATGAGTTCTTATATTAGTGTTGTTTCGTAAATTAATCTTTATATTGTTAATAAATTGGCCATAAATATTAATACCAAAACTAGTAAAAATTTTCTCAAGAAAGCGTAATATCAAATATTTTAAATCACTTACTAAAGAGATACTTTTCATATTATTTTTTTTAAGATTATTTTCAATAATACAGTTAATTCTTAGAGCGCCACCATCAATTATTGGTAAATTTTTACGCATACTAAAAATTTCAACATCACCTTTGATACTTTTTCTATCTCGTAATAATTGAGATATTAATCCATGAGAGGCATCCTCAATAACTTTGATGTTAGAGCTATGACACAAATCTACAACTGCATCAATTTCTTTTGTCACACCAAAATAGTGAACTAGAAGCAAAGCTTTAATAGTTTCTTTGCTTATAATTTCTTTGATTTTTTTTATTGATAGACTTAAATTTTGATCAATGTCAATGTAAACAAGGTTATATCCATATGATCGAAGCGGCTTAATTGTTGAATCACACATATATGCTGGAATAATAATGCTATCCCCACTCTGTAGCCCTAGTTGAATCATACAGCTCAAAAGCGCGTCTCTTCCTAAAGGGTAGAAATCATACTCACTCAGATCGTAGTGATTTTTACTAGAAAAAAGCGACTTGATGGAAGGATAAGGTCTTGCTGATATAATCACAATTATTTAAGTAAACGTTTAATTCTTCGTTTTTGTGAATATTGAATCAACTTATTTGAAAATGGAATAAAACAAAGGAATAAGACTGCATAATCATACCAAACTTTAAAGTTAGTTTTAGATATATATCCAAGTGTTTTTAATCGCTCACCATTTGAAAGAGCATTTATTGCCATTAAAAGAAAGTTCTTACTTTGTAATATTGAAATTTCTTTACTATAATCATTTAAAAATTTAGGATCTTGATTTATTTGTTTCGTTATCCAAAGCTCTCTCTCATTGCTAAAAGTAACTGAAGATTTCCATGAATCACTGTCTTCATGAACCCTCCATTTCGCTAACACTTCTTTATGAATTGCTAATTTTGATATTTTTGCAGTCCTTAGGACTAAATCAAAATCTGCAATATAGCTAAAATCAGAATCAAAACCATAATCTAATTTATCTAAAATTGATTTCCGGAACATTACGGTTTCAAGTGAAACAAAATATTTAGTTAATAGATTGCGAAAAACATTCCCTTCGGGTGGATAGTTGCCATCATATAGTGCGCGCTCATTTGAATCATCAAAGAACATAGTGTCACTAATTACTATTCCAACCTCAGAATCGTCAAAAAGATTTATTTGCTTTTCAAGTTTGCTTGAAAGCCATAAATCATCAACATCTAATATGGCTATATAATCTCCATTTAGATGTTTAAATGCTGATGACCTTCCACCCCCTAGATTAGAGTGCTCTGGCGCAAGAAAATATTTTAATCTGCTATCAGAATAGCTATCAAAAATTTGCTTACTGGAATCAGTAGATTTATTATCCCAAAATATTAATTCCCAGTTTTCATGAGTTTGAGTAATAATGCTTTCTATTGATTCTCGGAGGTATGCCTCACCATTATAGCAATTCATAAGTATGCTAACTAAATCTTGATTGTGATTTTTATTCTTCGTCTTGACCATACTTAATTGTTGCCTTTTAGATCCATTGTTTAGAATTAATTTTTTATGTAATTACGCCAAGATATCATGCTCTTAATATTTGTTCCATAAAAAACCTTCAAAAACTGGATCATAATAATAAAATATAGAGTAAATAAGTCCATAAAATGGATTAAACAACTCTCCCAGTGCTATCCTTTCTAAAAAAAATGAATTTGAACTTGTTGGTAAAATAATTATTCTAGCAGTAAAGACTGCAACAATAAATAGGACTATATATCTATCTGGTAAGTATTTTAAAACTTTTATTGCAATGAAAAACATAGCAATAGTTGAAGTTAAAGCTGCTCTAGCGTACAAGATACCGAAGGCTCCTTCTAAATGTGATAAGACCTCTAATATTACTATTAAACTTAAAATAAATAACTCATAATGATTAATATTTTTCCAGTTGTATACCATATATGCAAAGTACATTAGAAAAATGGGCCTAACATAAGTAGAATATTCAATCGTTTTAGCTATAGAATCATCATACTTATTAGCACCAGCAGTGAATATCCCAATATTACTTATGCCGTCATTATTTATGAAAGAATTATTTATATAAATAGCTAGAAAAATGATTATTGAAACATACAATATTATTTTAATAACATTTTTAAAGGTAATTAGATCACCTTTATTACCTCTGTAAATAAAAAAAATGTATATTTCAAAGATTCCAATAACGGGTAATGTGCTGAGATGAAACAATGCTGAACTATATATAATAATTCGTGAAATAATCTTTGATTTGAGTTGGAAGTAGCTATGAATCCCAATAAGTAATGAAAAAGCAGCAATAGAATTTCTAAATAGATTATATCCAGAATTCCAAAAAACCATTGTTACAAAGATTGTGGAAAAAAGTATTAAACTAAAATTAAAATCTGCACTTTGACTGTGTAAGAAAGCTAGGTATGAAACTAATCCAAATATTATTATGTATGTTATAAGAATAAAGCTCTCTGAACTATAGCTTAATAATTCACCAATAGATTTATTGAGAAAAAAATATAAAAACTCTGTACCATTAGCGTTAAATAAAAATTTTTGAATAAGATCTAAATAACTGTAATATTGATTCATGTGGTACATTTCAATATATCCACCTATATCAGTCTCCATTTGAAAAACTTGATTTGAAAACATCAGGCTAAAAGACAAAACATATAATAGAGCAATTAATAAATTGCTTATCTTTTTGGTAATTATTGAAATTACTGCGGCAATTGGAAGGGCATAAAGTGGATTAAAAAGCACAAAAAGAATAAATATTATTATGTTTGGAATGTAATAATACATGCTGATTATTTTTTCTTTAGTGAAGTTCAATTTCGCATATTTTATAAATTAAATTTTATTTTAATATCAATATTTAGTATTAAAGATAATGGATCTTAATTTTTCACTATTAGTAAAAATGTAATAAAGAAATGCATAATTGTATTAACATTATAATGGTTAGGGAATTGTATATATAAATATATAATAATTTCATCAAGGGTAATTAATTTTTTTTATGCAAAAATTTAGCGTTATCATTCCAGTCTACAAGTTAGAGAAGCCAGTTTTTTTAATCGATGCAATAAAGAGCATAAAGAATCAATCAATTGTTCCTGATGAGATTGTTATTGTTATAGATGGCCCTGTTGGTAAAGATCTTTCCAATACAATTGAGAGCCTTGCTACTAAAAATACAATAGTTGTTGTAAGTTTGAAGCAGAATATGGGCCCAGGATCTGCTAGACATGCTGGGATTCTCAAAGCTAAGAATAGTATTATTGCTCTAATGGATTCTGATGATATTTCTAGAAATGATAGATTTGAAATGCAATTAGATGTTTTGATCAACAAAAAAGTTGATGCAGTTGGTGGATGGATTGAGGAGTTTAATACCTCACCAGGCGATCTAAATAGATTTAGAATTACTCCAGAGAGCCATGAAGAGATAGTTTTGTATAGTAAGTGGCGTATGCCTATCAATAATGTAACCTTGGTCTTTAAGAAAGAGGCTTATTTTGCAACAGGAGGCTATAAAAGTATGCGTCAATTTGAAGATTTTGACCTTGTATCAAGAATGTTAATTTTAGGTTTAAAATTTAATAATATACAAAAAGTTTTGGTTGATGTTCGTGTGGGAAATGAAATGCATAATAGGAGAAGGGGAGTAAGATTTTTGATGGATGAAATCAGTGTTTTTAGAGGGATGCATTCTTCAGGTTATATTGGTATCTGGCAATATGCTGCGAATATTATTATAAGGCTCTTTACAAGGCTTTTGCCCAGTAAAATAATCGTACATCTATATACAAAATTCTTTAGAAAGAATACTATGAAAATTTAATTTTATTATACTAATTTATCTTTTGTAACAATTTTGAGTATCAGCTTCATCTTGACAATATGTTAAAAAATAATATAGTACCAATAGTGCTTCATAGAGTTGTGGAGTCTCAAAGTATAAATTTTGAAGATATAACTATTGATTCGTTGAAGAAAATTCTTAGTAAGGATTCAAGCTCATATATTACTGTTAAAGACTTAGAGTATGGTTTAGTTGAGAGTAATAAATTCCTCTATATGATAACTTTTGATGATGGGTATCTTTCTGACTTTACAATCGTTTTTCCTTTATTAAAATTACTAGGTATTAATGCAACCTTTTTTATTAATACTTGTAATATTGGAAAGCCTGGTTTTTTAGATTGGCAGATGATTATTGAGATGAATCAAAATGGTAATATATTTGGCTCTCATGGACATAATCATTTAAAAATGACGGAAATAAGTATGGAGGAGTCAAAATTTGAGTTTAATAAATCTAAAGAGCTATATGAAATAAATACAGGTATTGAGATGAGTTTCTTTTCTTTTCCATATGGTCTTTATAATAATAATTTATTAGAACTTTCCCTAAAATGTGGCTATTCAAATTGCTGTATATCAAAGCATGGTATTATTTATTCGCTTGAGAGTTTAATTCCTAGAAACTCTATAAATGGATCAATGAGTGATTCAGATATTTCAAAAATATTGAATCCAACAGGCTATATCCGCGCAAAATGGATTCTTGAAGATGCTACTAAAAATATTTTAAAAAAAATTATTAGAGAAAAAAATTATTTAGTTTTGAGGAGAATAGTTTTAAAGTTTTTCTGAATTTCCTATCAATTGATATTTGTAAATAACTAGAGATAGAGAACTATTTTTTATACTGGAAATTATTTTATTAGATTGCTAGCAAAATAATTATTGGCTTCTAAATATCCTTCAACGCTTCCACAATCAAAACGCCTTCCTTTAAATTTATATGCTATAACATTGCCTTGTTTCGCTTGTATATTTAGGGCATCAGTAATTTGTATTTCTCCATTTTTGTCAGGTTTGATATTCCTTAGAATATTAAAAATATCTGGAGTTAGTATATAGCGACCAATAATGGCCATATTACTTGGAGCATCGCTCTTTGAAGGTTTTTCAACCATATCTGTTACCATATAGCAGTCTTTTGAACCCTTAACTAAATCACCGGCAATGATGCCATATTTATCAGTATGATCAATAGAAACTTCTTCAATAGCAATTATTGAGCATTGGTATTTTTCATATAGCCTTGTTAATTGAAGCATTACACTATCGGGACTATTAACGCATAAGTCATCTGCTAAATGAACTGCAAATGCCTCATCTCCAATCAAAGGCTCACCAGAAAGTATTGCGTCTCCTAAGCCAAGCATTTTTTTCTGTCTAACATATGTAAAAGTTGATCTTTTAATTACTTCTTTGATTTCCGTTAAATAATGTTCTTTTGGAGTTCCATTTAGTTGTGATTCAAGTTCATATGAGTTATCAAAGTGATCTTCGATAGCCCGTTTTCCTCTGCCAGTGACAATTGCCATATTGGCAATATTTGCAGATAATGCCTCCTCTACTCCATATTGCAATAAAGGCTTGGTTAAAATTGGAAGCATTTCCTTAGGAACAGCTTTAGTGGCCGGCAAAAAACGAGTACCATAACCTGCAGCTGGGAAAAGACATTTTCTAATCAATTTATTTTCCTTATTTTTATCTAAACAAGAGTAATACTATATCCATCATATTTTTCAAAAAAAATGGTTTTTTATAAAAATATAAAATTTTATAATCGCTTAGTCATTTTAATGGTGATTTTCAATTCAATCTTGCTATTTAATAAAGTGTGCACTAATAATTAATTTATATTGACATTTGTTTTTCTTAGAGTTATTACGATATCATTTCCAACTCCAAACTTATCAAATATATTTAGCATATTTTGTAATTTTTTTGAAAAAATTATGTCTTTTTTAAAGACAAAATTATTAGGAAGAAGGCCAACATCATAAGAAAATGAAAACATCGAGGGATATGAAAAAGTTAATGAGTTGATAATTTCTAAGTTATTTTTTTTAGAATAGTTTAGTAAGTTATCTTTATTAAAATGATATAAGTGAATTGGAAGCTCTACACAGCTTGGTGAAAGGGAATATATTAAGCCTTTGTAGTTAGGAACAGCAATTATTGCCTTTCCTTGAGAGGAAAGATGGTTATCAATAAATTCAAAGTATTTACTTGGAGCATGAACGTGTTCTAATGACCAGTTCATTCTAATTAAGTCAAATTTTTTGCCATCTTCAACTTCTTCGATTCCAGACCAACACTTAATACCGTTACTGTTTAAAAATTCCCTTGATGAATTATCAGGCTCACATCCAAAAACCTCAACATGTTGTTTTGATGCTATAAGAGAACTTCCAGATCCCCAAAAATGAGGATTTATTCCAGAACCACAACCAATATCTAAAAAGTTTTTTACATTTCCCTCTTTAATATATTTAATAATTGGATCTTCTATTGCAGGCTTTACTTGAGAACCCAATAAATTTGATATGCTAGGTATAAAGAAAAAAATATATGCTAATGGTGAGTTTGCAATCCAATTTATCATCTTCCCTATAGGGCTTTTTTTAATGCGCGTTTTAAGATCATGCATATGATGAAACGTGTAAGATTCAGAATAAAAAGAACCAATCTCTTTAATAGAAGGTCTTGGGTTGGTAAAATTTAAACCACAATCATTACACTCAACTATTGTGAAATAATCTTGTGTTGATTTGTGAATTAAATCAGTTTGATGGGTAACATTACTATAATTTTTTGATCCACACAAATCACAATTAGTATTTTCCACTTTTTCCCTTCTATTTTTTAGATTACAATTTTTGTAGGAATTTACAAATATAAAACTAGATTTTTTAAAATAATGCTTAGAATGTCGATATTAGCAGATGTTATACACTAAATTCTGACTCTTATAATCGCAATAGGTTTATCAATCTTCTTTTGTTGTATAATTTTGAAAAGGGATAGCCACATAAATTAATTAAACTATATTCACTTGTGATCAAAGAACATTAAAAATGACTAATAAATTAACTATTTCTTTAATAAATTTTTTTTATTACAGCCTCTATAGAGTCTCCTTCAAAACATAGAAGTTAACTAAAGTACTAAATAATTCTTTACTTAAAAGATCCTATGAATATTTCTTTGTTAGCTATCAATTCATTTAATATTGCAATATTCATTGCTGTCTTTTTAACATTTCTCATAATAAACTTACTAAGACCAGTTGCTCTTAGAATTAATCTTATAGATTTACCTAGTAATCGAAAAAAACATGAAGGATCTGTTCCTCTCATTGGTGGGATTTCAATGTTTTTTGCATTTTCAATTAGTTTTTTATTGACTGGTATTGATTTGAGTGATAGTAAGTATTTTTTATTAGCTTCATTTGTAATTGTTACTATTGGGGCTCTGGACGACTACTATGATATCTCTGTTAGATATCGCCTATTTTTTCAAATTTTAGCCGCGACAATTGTAACTATTATTGCGGGCGTTAATATCGAATCAATAGGGACTATTTTCTCATTTAGAGAAGAAATATTGCTTAGCTCTTGGTCAGTTATTGTTACTATTATTGCTGTAATTGTTGCTATAAATGCCATCAATATGTCTGATGGTATTAATGGGCTATCTGGCTCAATAAGTTTTGTTTCTTTCTTTATGCTTGCTTTTTTCTCTTATATTGATGGAAAACAAGAAAGTTTAATAATTGCCTCATTAATGTGTTCAGTAATTCTTCCTTTCCTTTACTATAATCTCAGTAGTAAAATTGCGTCAAAGAAAATTATATTTATGGGTGATGCTGGAAGCATGTTTCTTGGTTTAGGAATTGTATGGTTACTAGTAACTTTATCTCAAGGTAGCTATAGGTCATTCTCACCAGTAATTGCATTATGGTTATTTGCTATTCCATTGATTGATGCAACTTCTACCGTAATAAGAAGAATTTTAAAAGGACAGTCTCCTTTTAAGCCTGACTTAACGCATATTCATCATGTTTTAATTCATATTGGCTTCAGTAAGAAACTTGTACTAATTACTCTTTTTTTATTTTCTTTCTTTATGGCTTTAATAGGTTTCCTAGCAGAGTTTTATAAAATTGCTGAATGGAAAATGTTTTTAAGTTTTGTTATAATTTTTATTATTTTCTATGTACTTAAAAATTATATTATTTCTAAAAATAATATTGGTTAATTGAATGAATAAAACTGAAATAAATTTTGAAAATTACTGGGATTGCTTAGATGATAAATTTGATGAGCTTATAAAAAATGGCTATGTAAAACTACCATCAATAGCTAATTTAGACCTAAAACAAATTTCCAGTCAAATTTCCAGTCAAATTTCTGATAAAACTTATACAGAATTAAATGATGAACATAAAATGTTTATTGGAAATCTTTTATTAGAAAAAAAATTAGCTCCAAAGCTTTTTAATTTTGCTAAAAAAAACTTTGGTTATAAGGGTCTAATTTCAAATCAGTACCATGTTGCTCGTCTTGCCACTCCTGGAGAACACAAGTATAGAGCTCACTTTGATTCACATATTTTTACGTTAGTAATTCCATTGCAGATACCCACATCATTTAATAAAAATGAGTCAATTGGTGAATTAATATTTTTCCCAAACATGAGGCCCTTTCCAAAAAATGAATTTATTGATTTTATGGGTAAATTATGGACCAAGCAATATTCATCTAATTCTGGAATTAAAAAACTTGTTAAAAAGAAGAAAATCCATATTAATTCTTTTAGAGATTATGAACCACTGTTATTTTTAGGTAATACCGTGTTTCATGCCAATAAGCCTTTGTCGCTAAATTCTGAATCTAACCGTTTAACCTTACTTGCTCATTATTTTGATCCATTTCCGAATTACAGTATTGGTAGTCTTCTTAGAAAAATTCGATTACGTTAAGTTTTAAGTTTTTTTATTGGGTGACCTTGTGCTTTCATCTCAAAGACATTCTTAACTATGTATGCTTCAACATCTTCGTGTTAATGGTTATAATTAGTTCTTTAATTCATTCTTTAAACTTTTGCTTAATTCAATCTTTGCCCCTTCTCTTTTGGCGATATTTTATTTTATTATTATTCTGCCTATTGGTATATTTATTCGTCTATCTGGTAAGGATCTGCTTAAACAAAAAATTGATGTTAATGTCAAATCTTATTGGATAGAGAGAACCAAGCCTATGGGTTTAATGAAGAATCAATTTTAAAGGCTAATCCATGATAGCTATATTAGGAATTTCTGCTTTTTATCATGATAGTGCTGCTTCGCTATTAATTGATGGTGAGATAGTTGCAGCTGCTCAAGAAGAGCGCTTTACTCGTAAGAAGCATGATTCATCTTATCCAGTTAATGCGATTGACTACTGCTTATCAGAAGTAGGATTATCTTTAGAGCAAGTTGACTATATTGTTTTTTATGATAAGCCTTATTTAAAGTTTGAGCGGTTATTGAAAACTTATATTGCTTTTGCCCCCAAAGGGTTGCATTCGTTTATTATGGCAATGAGCATTTGGCTGCGTGAGAAGTTATTTCTTAAAAATATGCTTATTAAAGAAATGAAAAAAGTTGATAGTAATTTCAATTCTAATAAGCTTATGTTTGGCGAGCATCATTTTAGCCATGCTGCTAGTGCGTTTTTTGCCTCACCTTTTGAAGAGGCTGTGGTGGTTACACTTGATGGTGTTGGAGAGTGGGCGACCACTACTGTTGCAATCGGTAAAGGGCATGAGCTTAACATTGTTAAAGAAATTCATTTTCCACATTCACTAGGTTTACTTTATTCAGCATTCACCTACTACACAGGCTTTAGAGTAAATAGTGGTGAATATAAAGTAATGGGTTTAGCTCCTTATGGAGAGCCAAAATATAAAGAATTAATTTTAGATAAGTTAATTGATTTGAAAGAAGATGGATCGTTCCGCCTAGACCAGTCTTATTTTAATTATGCAGTTGGTCTAACTATGGTTAATCAAAAGTTTGCCAAACTATTTGGTGAACCTATTAGAAAACCAGATACTGATAAGTTAACTCAGTTTCATATGGATATTGCAGCATCTATTCAAGCTGTTACAGAAGAGGTAGTGTTGACGATGACTAGGTCGCTTGCAAATGAATATAACATTCCTAATCTCTGCATGGCTGGCGGTGTTGCACTTAATTGTGTTGCTAATGGTAAGATACTTAGAGATAAAGCCTTTAAAGACATTTGGATCCAACCAGCATCTGGAGATGCTGGAGGTGCATTAGGTGCTGCATTAGCTTTGTGGCATAAAGAACTCAATAAGCCAAGAAAAGTAAACCTTAATGACTCTATGCGTGGCTCATACCTTGGCCCATTATATACACAAGAAAAAATTGAAAAAGAATTATCAGAATGTGGTGCAATATTTCATACAGTTAACGAAAAAAATATGATTGAACAAGCTGCTCAAGCCTTGTCAGATAAACAGGCAGTAGGTTGGTTCCAAGGAAGAATGGAATTTGGGCCTCGCTCACTTGGTGGCCGGTCTATTCTCGGTGATCCTCGATCAGAAGAGATGCAAAAGACACTTAATCTAAAGGTTAAATATCGTGAGAGCTTTAGACCATTTGCGCCTTCCGTGTTAAGAGAGGATGTTTCAGAATGGTTTGAAGCTGATTATGATAGTCCATATATGCTTTTAGTTGGTGATGTCAAAAAAGATAAGCGGATAGAAATGACAGACGAGGAAAAAGCATTGTTTGGTATTGATAAACTTAATATCAGACGCTCAAATATTCCTGCAGTAACTCATGTGGATTACTCGGCAAGAATCCAGACAGTTCATAAAGAAACTAATCCTAGGTATCATGCGCTTATATCTAAGTTTAAAGAAAAAACAAATTGCCCAGTAATAGTAAATACTTCATTTAATGTAAGAGGAGAGCCAATAGTTTGCTCACCAAAAGATGCTTTTCAATGCTTTATGGGGACTGGATTAGATCTTCTAGTTATTGGTAATTGCGTTCTAAGAAAAGAGGATCAAGACCAGTCATTACTTGGTGATTACAAGGATAAGTATGAGAAAGATTGATTTACAAAAATATTAATAAATATTTAGGATATTTAAATGCAATTAAAAGATCGCTATAAATATTTTCCTCAAATGGAGCATTATGATTCTTTAAAAGTCAAATATTGTCCTTATTTGATGTTCAAGTCTGAGAATAATTATTGCTCTGAGGTTGTAAATACTGATGCAAATGGTTTTCGATACTCTGGTGCGGATGGAAGGCTGCAGGTAGGTAATCTTGAGCCAACAGGGTCTGTAAATATTTTTACTGGAGGGTCAAGCGCGTTTGGCGTTGGCGCAACATCTGATAAATCAACTATATCAGCTTATTTAAGTAAGGCAACCAATAGTAGGTGGATTAATTTCTCTGGCCGAGCGCATGTTTCAACTCAAGAATTTATCACATTTGCATACTACAGAGACCTTCTGCCCTCAGTTGGTAATATAGTTATTTTTAGTGGTTTTAATGATCTATATTTATATTATGCATCTAACTATTTTAATGAACAAGTAGGCACATTCTTTAATGCAAGTGATTGGATAAAAAAAATGAATAGTAATCATAGTTTTAGATCAGTTATTGCGAGACCATTAATAAATAAAATGCTTACTATAATTTATGGAGCTCATCATTTTTCCCTTTTATCAGATGCGGATGCAGTGCATGCTCTTTTTCGTAAAATACCTTTAGGTCAGTTTGAAGCAAAATTTTATAATAATGATGTTATTAATAGACACAATGAAAAACCAAGTGAGGTTCTCGATATTATAAGAAGGAATATTTCAAATTGGAGGGTTATGGCTGATTCTTATAATGCAAAAATTACATATGTGCTTCAGCCTTTTTCCAATTGGTTGCCCGATCGATCATTGACGGAAAACGAAAAACATGTATTTGATATTTTGGATTATTCAGGCGGAGAGAGTTGGAAAGTATTTTCAGAAAGTATTAATGGTTTGCATTCATGGTATTCAAAAGAATTAAGTGTAATATGTGAAGAACAAAAAATTAATTATTATGATTCAAATAGTTTTTTGAATAAAGATTCCAATCAGGATATTTTTGTAGACCGCGTACATTTAACAGATTATGGTAATAAAATACTATCAGACTATATATTGGAGAAGACATGGAATTAGCATTGATTATATTTGGCATATTTGGATTAACCATTTTTTTGTATAAGGTTAGAAAGAACAAAAAAAATAACAATAAGGATATTTATCCTCATTTTTAATAAATAAAATAATACTTATGATTAAGAAAATATTTAACACTATATTGCCTGACAAGAACCTATCTACATTCCCAAAAACATCATTAATAAAAAAATTATCTTTATTGGATGTGGGTGCAAGATTTGGAGTCGGTTATCCTTGGAATAATGCTAAGATTGAGAATCTTAATGTGATACTTGTTGAACCCGATCCTGAAGAGGTTGAGTTATTAAGTCAACATCATAAAGGAGATATATTACCATATACTTTGTGGAGCAAAGAGACAGAGCTTATGCTAAATATCAATAAAACTCCAGGAACTTCCTCTGTACTTGAGTCAAACATACCCTTCCTTAGTCAATTTGATGACAGTCAGCGTTATGAGTTAAAACATCAAATCAAAATAAGCACAAGAACTATTGATAATCTGCACAATAGTGGGGAATTAGCTGATGTAGATTTCATGAAAATGGATGTTCAGGGTGCTGAAGTTGAGATAATGAAGGGTGGCGTAAACTTTTTGAAAAATAATTTAGTAGGCCTTGAATCAGAAGTTTTGTTTACACATCTTTATCATAACCAGCCTTTATTTAGCGATATAGAGGTTTTTGTGCGTCAAGAATTAGGACTGGAATTATGGGATATTAGAAAGACTTATTGGAAATATTCGCAAACTCGCTACAAAAATCCGACTAAGGGTCGTTTAATATTTGGAGATGCTTTATTTTTAAGACCTTTTTTAACACTTGATACTTGGTTACTGAGTATGGACAGTGATAAAGCAAAATCTAAACTACATATGTTGATTACTGTTACATTAGCATATGGTTATTTAGATTATGCTGATGCCATACTAAATGCAGCTTTTATTGATAAGTACTTAAGTAAAGAAGATAAACTCATATTTATTGACCATATTAGGAAAATACAAAAAAGCATTTATCCTTTTAAAAATGGACTAATTCATTTGTTTTTACCACTACAAATGCTTGCAAATTGCTTTAAACCGACTCATAAAGGTTGGGCAACTGTTGATAGTAGCAATCACTTAGGCTCTCGAAAAAAAGGTTTTTTTTGGTTTTAATCATAATTTTGTTATCACTTGAGAAGTGAAATTTACATCAAAGGTGATGATTAAACTATCAGGATTTTTTTACATGAAGGAAGGGTGGTCGAATTCCCTCAATACTAATCCACTGTGACGGAATAGTTTTCTTGTGCCTGTTTTTTAATCTTATCTTTATCACTTTCGAAACCAATCAAGTATTTCTTTAGTGACAATTGAAACATTAAGACCTTCTGACCAATTCTTTTTAACTCTCATAGTTTCTTCAAAATTATCGCACTGTAACTCAATCCGTGCTCCTGAATCAAAATCAAAATAGACTGCTTCTAAAAAACTATTTCCAGAAGGATCTGCCCTATGCACCTTAGAGTATTCTCCTTTTTCTATATATGGAAACATCATAGATAAATCCTCTATAATTTCATCCCTCTTTTTTATACAAATAACAAAGTCTTCTATGTAATTACTCATTCCAACAATGCCCAATATTATAAATTTTTCATTTTTATCTTTTATATAAGGACTTCTTGAATTATTTTTAACAAAAAATGACAATCCACCATCGTATATTTTTAGGTTGTCTCGTTTATACACTTCACTATATTTATTTGGTTCATTCAAATAATGATACACATCTTTAGTCCTCTCAATTTCCTTAAGAATCTCATCTTCAGTCATATAATCCAACAAACTGTCTCCAATGCTTATGCCTTCAATCTCAAAGTCTGAAATATCGCCTGCAAAAACAGACGGTGAACTAAGAAGAAATAGCGAGAATAGAAGGGCGAGTAGTTTTTTCATAATAGAGTCATTTTTGAACCAGAAGTTAATTCTACTACTGAAGTTCTTCAAAAGTATAGTATTTGACTGAGAACTTGCCTATCTTGGCAGGAAAGACTCTATCTCTTATCTCTTTATTTGGGTTATGCATGAGACTATTAGACTCTATCTCAATTGTGAATTCTAAGCAGAGTATGTGTCCATCTAAACACGG
>ENA-OSJC01000280-OSJC01000280.1-marine-metagenome-genome-assembly--contig:-NODE-280-length-52286-cov-6.911663_pt1 | contig 52286 bp, 72 predicted proteins | sample MGYA00237885_ERZ534234 | MGnify/ENA primary metagenome ERZ534234 (study PRJEB26413, sample SAMN06343907) | marine metagenome | isolation source: coastal waters | place: Atlantic Ocean: West Antarctic... | reverse complement strand
ATAACTATCCCCTTCGTCGTGATACGCAACAAGAACTTTGTTGGCGGTACTATCAAAGCAAGAACGAATAACACCAGTAGCGGCTGCATGGAAAACTACTGTACTGCCAAAGCTTATTGCTGTGTTGCTAACCGTGCCAACTACAGCCTTACCCTTTTTGCCATCAGCGGCGTCCTCAAATGCGATTACTACTTTGTTAGAGTTAGAATCAAAAACAATATCTATTCTAGGTGTTCCTGTGTTTGAAACTGCACCAGCTTCATACTGAACAGCCGTACCAAAACTAATTCCTGTCCCAGACACAGTTCCTACTACTGCGTTTTGACGCGAACCAGCTATATTATAAGCAATAACAATACGGTTATTACTTGAGTCAAAACAAGCTACATTGCCTCCAGTTATATTATCAGAAGCAAATACAACAGGAGTGCCAAAGCTTATAGAGTTATCGCTAGGGTTTACTGTTCCTACTCTAGCAGAGCCGTAAAGAGAAGATGATCCTCCTTTAAAAGTTATAACTACTTTATTAGAGTTACTATCAAAAGTGGCGTTAGTGTCTACTGTAGCGCCAGAGTTAAATACTACAGGCGTACCAAAGCTTATAGAGTTATTAGCAGGGTTTATTGTTCCAACGATAGCAGTACCCTGAGCGTTACTGGCGTTACGATAAGCTATAACAACACGATTACTGTTAGTATCAAGGCAGGAATCACCGTAAAGAGCAGCTGAAGCATAGGGTGCAACCGTACCTACCGCCTGATCTGTCCCTGAAATAACACTAACAGTCCCGTCAGAGTTAACTACAACAGGCTTACCATTAGGCAGCGTACCAGAGGCAGTCGCATATACTTCTGCGTTAGCTTGGGATTGGACGTTTCCAACATACTTCATGGCAAATCCTATGCGTCATCTATTTCTTCATAAGAACACGTCGCGGCTAAGTCGCCTGCCACGCTTGCTTGGATTTTAAGAATGTCGCCCTCTACTAAATAAAAACCCATGTTCTTATCTATAGGAACTAAAACTGTGTCTGCGGGAACAGATATTGTTTTTGCTATGTAGTAATCTGCTCCACCGCGAGTTACCCAAACCGATATGTCCGCTGCGTTAACACCGTCTATATTAGTAATTACAAGACTGTTTACCTTTAAAACCTTGTTCGATGCCGCCGTTAATAAACTAACTGCGGAAGCAGCTACATCAGCGTCTACGGCGGTATTTGCGTAGATACTGCTGACAGCTACAATGTTCGGATTTGCCATTTTATTTCTCCTTTAAAATCAATGGACTAGCCGAAGACCATCGCCATCGCAATAGATTTGCCTGTTGATATGCCTGCCGTGCCAAACACTAATTTGCCTGAACCGTTTGAAGCTAACAAAGCCTGACCCGTTGAACCAACTGCATCAGGAAACTCAAGTTCATAAGTAGCTCCCGCCGAGTGTGGCGGACTTGCTAGTGTAACTGCATGAGAGTTTGAGGAACAATTCAAAGCCAGCTTTGCTGAGTTTGTAGCGCCTCGTATAACAACCTTACCTGACCCGTTAGGGGCTAAATCCAAGTCTCGGTTAGATGCTGTAATAAGATCAAACTGATTGGTGTCTAAGTTACCGCCTAGCTTCGGAGTAGTGTCATTCACAATGTCTTGAATGTCTGTGGCAATTGCTGTGATGAACACAATAGCCGCGCCAGATAAACTCAAAGCATTATCACTGTTACTGCTCTCAATAACAGAACGGGTTAATGTAGTCCCCGAAGCAGTGTACGTTCCTGTGCCTATCTCAAACGCAGAAGACCCGTCTTCTATGCAGTATCGAACTGAATTGCCGTTAGAAACACCCGCCCCCGTAAAAGTCTGAAACCCGCTAGTGGCACTGCCAAGCGTTATTGTTCCAGTCCCAGTGGTGCTGGTGGTCATTTTGGCCCTATTTACTAAGACTACCATATAGAATCTCCAAGCTTAAATACGTTAAGCAATTCTTATTAGAGCGTTCGAAGCATCGGGGCTTGGCATAACGATCTTAAAGTCGCCAGACGTTGACGCTTTGTCTGAGCCAAAGTCTAAAACCAAGACGCAGTTTGCTGTATTTGATCCCGCAGCCGCCGAACTGTTATAGATCAAAGCTCCACGAGCAGTAATCGTTGCAGATGTAAATGTCTTATCCGCAAAGTCAGTGAACGCTGTGGTTCCAGAGGACGAAGGCATACTGCTTGATGGAACCAAACTATTGGTGTTAGTACTACCAGCAGGACCACCTGTAGTGTACGTTCCAGACGTACCTACTTCGTTGTTTCCCGCACCAAACGGTGCCGCAGTAGTAGCAGCGTTAAAAGAAGCACTGTTTGTATACAGAGCTATTTGGAACGTATCACCACCAGAGGTAGAGAAGTTGTGTGTTGCGGACAAAAGTTCTTTCTTGAACGATGTACACATGAAGTTTCCGCTGAAGGCCATTTTAAAGTCTCCTTATAAGTTCAGCAAGTTGTGGATGACCCGCATCCGTTAACGCATTCCATACAGTAGTACGGTCACTTTCGATAGATTTACGCATATAATGCGTCACCAACTTTTCGACCTTCTTCTCAAACGCATAGGCTTGGTCTCTAATGGCGGGTGGAGCCGTGTCGGAAACAGATATTATCTTTCCAACACACTCTTCAGCAAGTTCTTCCGGAGTAAACCCACGGTTGTTAGTCGATTTGACAGATACCACATTATCGTAGCGAGGTAAGTCCATATTAAAATCTAAACTCATTGCTTAGCCCTTATTACCTTTCCAGTGCGATATTCGTCGGTCACTTCCTTAGCTTCTCCGAGCATCTTAACACCATTCATGGCTTCTTGGAAGCGGCTATTATACATAGCCATAACGTCCTGCTCGCCCTTCATGTAAATATACGCCTCTATCAATGCCCCATACAACAACGCCATCTCCGCATTTGTACTTAGCCAGGTCTTCTCTGTGTCAGTACCTTGTGTCAGGCTGTTCGGCCTGTAAAAGTAATGAAGCTCCGCAGTGTACGCTACATCAGGAGTAGGGGCCAACAAAAAGTTAGTTACATCAAACTGGCAATAATATCTAGGAACCCCCGTTGTGGTGGCGTCTGGAGTGTATGTTTGAACAAAGCTAGGATCCTTGAACTCTGCAAAGAACGTGTCGCCAAAAACAATCGGGTTTCCTGTAGCGGTTCTTAAACTTAAAGAAAACGGCGCTAAGAAATCGTCAGGTACTCGCAGGTACTGATACGCCTGAGTGAGAGATGCAGTAGCGTTTTTTCGGAACAGACTAAGCTGTACGTTTTTTAGTATACGCTCCTCAGACATACGAATAAACAACGGGATGTTCGTCACAAACCCTGTCTCTTCGTACTCCGTGTAGTCCTTAATAGCTTGCTTTAACTCGCCGTATGTAAAACTCATGTTGTTTCCACCGTAACTACTCCAACTTCGCCTTCTGCAACTAAGGTGCTCGGAGGACTAATCCCAGGGATATTAGCAAACCCCACTGGGTTCCATCCAAACTGTATCGCACGTTGTTCTGCTAAACCCGTCTCTGGTCTAGGATTCATCAATGCTTGCGGGTCGGGGAAAGCTTTAGGTGGGAAAAGCTGCGGTTGTTTTGTCTCGAACTCATCAGGACCAACCTTAGCACCCGTCCACTCCACCTTCATCTCACGAAGGCGGTAACGGCGACCAGACCGATCAGATATTCCCCAAGCATTTTTTCCCGCTGCGTAAGGCATCAGACCCTCAAATAAGCTAGACTAGGTTGCAGTCTCAACGGAGTACGGCCCTGATCCTCATCCGCAGCGCGTTGGAACTCTTCTTCGTAGATAGTCTTCAACATTTGAACCCGATCCGGAGCGCGTTTAACTGCCATGTAATAAGCCAAGCCCGACGCCATACAGGGATAAAACCGGAACGGCATGTCCGTCGTGTTGACCAAATCGTCTGCGTCCTCAATCCTGCGCACATAGTAGTACCGAATCTGATCGGTAGAGTTTTCTGGAACGGACCAAAGATACAACTTGGGGACAATCTGTCGATCCAACCAAAACTGGCTCGGTCTGCCTTGAGTTGTCTTGTTGGGTAGCGTGGCGTAATCCCCGCGGCTAATACGCTGGACTTCATAGTCCGTGTTATCTCTTCGCAGCACAACGTCCAACAAGTCCACAACGTCTGACTCTAAAGCATATTCGGACACGCCTTTTGTCACAGTGACAAAAGCATGTTTCACCGTCCAAAGGTTTAGACCTCGGTTGGCCCACTCAGCAAACATCAGGTTCAAGGATCGACGTGCAGTACGTGCGTCATAACCAGTGCGAACCTCAAGCCCACACCGCTCATACGCTTCCTCGATTATCTCACCAACATCGAGATTAAAGTCTCTTGAACCAGACGTTGTCATTTACTTATCCCATCTTCGTGTCACGGATACCGCGACCTGGCATTACGCAGCCACCATTTTTGTAGCCCATGCGAGCAGCAACTTCTGGGGCTTTTGCCTGTAAAGCTTTAATACCTTTTCCCTTGGCACCGCTAGGTATCGGTTTTTTGTTTTTCATCGGTATCATCCTCATGATAAAGATTATCGAATACTCTATTCACATCCAGTGTATAGTCTAAATCACTTTTTGAATAGTGTATATGTTGTGACGGCCTGAAGTCTGGAGCGCCCTCACCTAAAGAAAACCAAGCAGGATGCGTTACACGCACACGGTTGTTTGGAAGCGCAACAATATTCCCCGTCCATTCTCCTGCGTCTAACAACTGCAAAACGTGGCTTTGTTTATGCTGCGCAGGATCATCTGCTATTTCAGAGTCCGTATAATCTACAGTAAACAAATATTTTGCAGGGAAAAACTGCCCGTCGATCTTTGCCATCCAAGGACACGGCGTAGCCCTGTCCATAACATACACCGCATGATGATGAGAAGCACAGTCCCAAGGCTGGGCGTCATGTGTCGCCATTGGTGTAGGCCACTCAGCTAACGGTATATCCGCAACCAAAGCCGTAAGAGGCATCCGCGCCCACATCGCACCGCCGTGAACAGTGTCTTCTTCCTCGTCTTCTGCTTCGCAACCTGTGAAGATTACCTGGAAACTTAACGACCTGTTTGGCATACTTGTTACAGCTATAACCATAGCATGTAAAAATTCTCCGTGATATTTCTCATGGTTATGAGTGTACTCACGACGAACCCAAGCCTTAAAGTAAGGAATGTTGCTCTGTAAATAGGGCATCTAAGTTAAAAGACCCCCTTAAACCCCAAGCCCGATACTTGTCCTCCGGCCCTGTAACCTTTGACTTTGCCGCCCATTTTCATGCCTTTGACTTTGCCACCAGCCTTCATGCCTTTGACTTTGCCGCCAGCTTTCATACCTTTGACTTTGCCGCCAGCCTTGTAACCTTTGTTCTTCATCTTCATCTTATCTCTCCTTCAAAAGATTCTGACTAATCCACCGTCTGCTTTCCAATTTATGCGCTTAGAAGACTTTTTCTTTTTAGATGCAGACGTACACTGAGACATAGTTGGTCTACACGCTGGATAACCTTTTCGCTTCTCACCCTTCTGGCGACCACAAGGTTTCCCTGTTTTACAGTCAACCCAGCCTTTCCCGTCGTTCTGAGAAAACCATTCCTGCAAAGAATTCTTTTTCTTCGCCATCAGTAAGACCTTGTAACTTTACGTTTAGGTTCGTCTACTTGACCGCAGCCCGCTGCAATAACTCCACCGCCTCTGTAATTAGTAGGGCGTTTAGGCTTGTCTATAGCGGAAATAATTCCCCCCGTAGCAGCCTTCTTAGTAGAGTTTCCCCAGTTTGCGGCCCCCACTTTTCGGCACTTGGCTACCGCTCCGCTTGCGTATGCGCTGGGCCACACCTTGTACCGCGCCTTGACTTTCTTGGCGCAAGCGTCGAGCTTTTTCTTTTTTGCCATTACTTGTCCCCTCGGGAGGCCTGGATACCTGGAAAGGCATTGATGTTCTGCTGATACTCATCTTGTGAAGCACTCCTAACCAAAAAGTCTTGCCACATAGGTTTGATCATGTCGTGGTTCTCGCCCACTCGATAGCTAATAACTGCCGTGTCTGATTTAAGCTCGTACAACTGTAGAGCCCCCCAACTTAAAATCCCAATCGTCGCTAGTGACGCTATGTTGTGAAAATCAAGTTTCATTGTCACCATGCCTTGCAAGACCAATACTTGGCCTTTAGTTTGTCTAACGTACCTTTGTCACACCCATGACGAGCCCTAAACGACTTGCGCCGTTTAGGGTTATCTTTTTTGATTGTCATGTTGGCATCGCCGAACCGGACGATTTTCTCTTTACCTTTATCGCAAGCCTTTACAACGGACTTTTTACCGCCAGAAATCTGGCGCTTGGGTACGTTGCACTTCATCTTTGACTTGTCGATCTTAGCCATACGTTTTACCTACGCTAGGAGAAACGTAAGTTCGGTTCCAGTGCCCGTAAGCGCAGAAACGAAAACCCCAGAAGTAAACAACATCCCGCTTTCAGGAATGAAAATCTGGTTCATTCCTATAGGGAACTTCTGGACCAACAGAGTCGCCCCACCATTTCCGTTAGTCAAAGTAAAAGATCCCGCCGCAGTAGCAAATATATTTACCGTTTGAAGCCGTGATCTCGACGGCCCTATAAGAGCCGCCGCCGCACCTTGTAAATGAGTGAAGGCAGTAATGTCTGAGCCTGCCATAACAGAACCCTCCTTTAAGTTATTAGCCTACACCGCAGTTGCGTCTTGCAGATTATTGGCCTGCACATAAGTGAAAGTCACAGTGATTTGACCCGCAGTAGCAGCCGCTCCCGCAGATATAAGTGTTGCTGTGATCTGGCTGTCAGCACTAAAACGATCTGCTGTGTCCAAAGACCCTGCGGCTAAAGTGGAAGTTTCCCCAACCGCTTTAATATTGGTATTTGCAATAAGAAATTGAGTCGTCTTGCTCAACACCCCTACAGAAACAGTAGCTGCGCCAGCAGCGTTACTAGCTATAGCCACTCTTATTGTGACACCCAGTAGCTGTGAATTAGTTGGAATGACGCCGACATCGTAGGTAGTTGTTCCAGCGGCGACTTGTGCGTCAATCATAATAGATTGAGACATTACAACTTGACCTACGTTGGCAACATTTGAGCCTACGGTTGTTCCTGTTGTATCTTTGATTGTACCGGCCTTTATTGGGCCAGAAAAAGTTGTAGTACCCATGTTGATCTCCTGTCTGGGTTAAGTCAGCCACGGGATGTGACTGTCAGGGATGATTATACGATACAACAGGAAAAACAAAAAAGAAAGGGGCAACCGAAGTCGCCCCTTCCAAACTGACACCGACGAGTGCGTAGAATCCACTAGTACCCGCCATTAGCCGTTATTACGCTCCTGGTGACCCGTAGATACAACGTGGATCTGAGAACCCGAAGCTGTAACGCTCACGAGCCTTGAACCGCATGTTACCTGTGTCGAAATCACCTTCCATATTTGTGGAAAGTGGAGTCCGCTCAAAGTGGATCATTCCACGAGGAGCATCTGACATCACAAAGAAGTGGTCCGGATCAGTAAGGAAGTCGTTGACGGCGTAACCTTCAGGCAACATTCCCATTGAGCGGATCGCGTTAGTGTCGTTGTCTGCTGTGCCGACACGAAGGTTTGAAACCATCAAACGCTCCGCAATAAATTGCGACTGACGTGGGATGATAAGTTTGGTGCCGCGAAGAGCAACCTTCAAACCGCGTTCGTCAACAAACCCTGCAATGTTGATCAAAGCATCTTCAAGAGATGTTTCGTTCAAATCAGCAGCCGTCACTGGACGGTTGGCAAAAGTTCCACCGTTAGTTAGCGGGTGTGTAGTGGAACAAAGAGCAACTCCGTCGCCGCCAGCAGAAGCACCACCAGTGAAGGCGTTGTTAAGTACTGAAGCAGCTTTGACTTGCTTTGTGTGTGCCATTGAACGAGCCAACGCACGAGTATAACGTGAACCAAGACGATCATAGAGATTGTCTTCGATAGCTTCCTCAGTAATTGAGAATGCCAACGCTATTGTTTCGTGGTTGTAACGAGCAGTATATGCTTCGTTAGCGTCGTCAAAGTTGACAGCAGAACCCTCAGACTTAGTGGGTGCTGCGCCGAATCCGGACAACATAACTTCCTCTTCGAATGCTCGATCAGAAGACTCTGTTGTAAAGATTTCGGAGTGCTGGTTCTCGTACCGAGCGTACTCCATTCCGAACAAGGCGTTGAGGCCCGGCTCTAGCTCTTTCGCTAGTTGTGCGCGTGAAATAGCCATTTTTTAGACCTCCTATACGCCAGTAGACGAAACAGTACCCGCTGCAATTCCGCCATTGGCTGAATTAAACGAAGTATTGAGACGTACGATTAAAGAAATACCTGCAACGGTGAAGTCCGCATTGTCAGGATCGTCTTGAATCCCAATAATCCGCAGCTTGTGAGCAGCAGTGGTAGCAACAGTATTCAAATCAGCAGTAGCCGAAGAAATACCAGAAGTGTTGTTGCCCGCAGTAGCAGTGGCAAAGTTGATGTTTTTGAAAACAGCCGCTCGAACTTCAGCTTCTGTGTTTCTTGTGCCAACTACATTAGACGTTGCAACAGTGAACGTCTGCATTGGGTTGTCGTACACGAACGCCGTAATAGGGAACACTGGGTCCGCACCCGCTGCTGTACCTTGCCAGCTTGCAGAAAAGATTTTCTTGCCATCTGATAAGCGAACAAACTCGCAACCCCAGAACACGCCGAGAAGACCGACGTTACCACCCGCTGCGGCTTGCGCCTCAGAAATAGTACCACCAGCTATAGGTATCACGGGCGAACCCTGATACATTTTAGTGTTGTTGTTAGACGCAATGCGGTACTGAGTTGCCCCAGTAGTGTTCGCACCCTGTCCAACAATGCCGACAGGCCGTAACCCATAAGCTCCGTTAGAATTTGCCATAATAGCACCTCATATGATTAATTGGAGTCGCGTTCGCGGCCTCCAAATGATACACGACTTTGCCGATCATTGTGAATCGGCATCGAAGGATGTTGTTCCTTCATTAGGTCCTGGTCTACAGCTGTCATCTGTTCGCGGGTTCGGCCCCCGTAGTACTCGTTTCTTTCGCGTGCTGTCTGTTCAGGCATTCGGCATAGCATCAGTCCACCTTGTCCTATAACGCCTGCATACCGACCATCGTCAATAGTTGGGGCCTCATAGTTTGGATACTCGTCTTTCCGGACAGGTTCCCATCCTTCACGAAGCTTGGAGTTGACATTCATTTTGTCCTCTTCGCCCCGCATTGCAACTCGTACCCAACGATGCACAAACCCCTCAGGAGGTGTCGGTGCCGATAGGTGGCTGGGCGGTGCCCATGGTTTTCTGCGCGTTTCTTTTTCGCGTGTTTCGCTTTCGCGTGGTTTTCTGTCAGTCATGTCATCAATCCTTTACATACTTTGCGTATTCTTCAAGAGGTACGCCTAGCTTTTTTGCAATTGCAACCGCGGAATGCGATAGCTTGACCGACCTGCGCCCTGTTTTCGTGCTGCGGGATGCGGAGTTACCAGCAGAAGCGACCTGACTTCCTCCACCCGATTTAGTCGTCTTAAACTTGTGAGGAAACTCCTCACGCATACGACGATTGAGTTCAGTATAGTACTCATCGTTGTTCGGGTCAAACCCTTCCTCTTCGATGAGCTCCTGATGAACAGTATACGCAGCAGTAGTCATGATTTTATCGCTGCCGAACCATTTGTTCTGATCTTTCCAAGCAACAGCTTTTTCGTCAGGGACAGGTGCCGCCTGACGTTGCTGTTGTACTGGAGCCTGTTGCTCTTGCTGTTGGACAGGCATCTTAGCCTGCTGTTCAGCCCGAGCTTTTGCCGTGTTGTACTGTTGCTGTTGGATAGCAATGTTAGACAAAGCCTGTTGGGCCTCTAACATCTTATCCGTATCTCCAGCTTCGTATGCCTCTTTGTAGATGCGCTTTGCACCTTCGGTTTGAGACTCCAAACGTGTGCCGTACTCCGACAGGTAACCCGTATCCAAAGCCTTCACACGAGTTTTCAGCTTGTTGTTCTCATCGATCAGCTGCTGAGACAGCCGAACGGCTTCGGACTTGTCTCGCTCTTCCTGACGGAATTTCTCCGTCAGTTTTTTGATGCGCGACTGCACACCCTTGCTATAAGTGTCTAGCTCTTCTTCGCTAGATGCCTGTTTAACTTTTGGTTCTTCCTGACTTTCAGGTTCTTCCTGACTGTCGGGCTCCTCAAAAGAAATCTCTGTCTCTTCAATTTCTTCAGACATAACTTGCTCCCCTAAACATGCTTGACATCGTCAGGCTCAATAATAGTAGCGATAACCTCGTCATCATTAATGATACGAACCTCGCCACCGTCTATCTTAAACCTGGATCCAGAATAACGGCCAATGCAAACCCATTGTCCCTCCTTGCACCACGGCTCACCACCCGCCCCAAACTTGTCGGGATCCTTGTAAGCCAATGGCCCGAGCTTCATCACATAAGCCACAACCGTGGCTACAGATTCTCGCTCTCGGACTTCGTCTGGAATATATAAACCGCTCTTTGTTTTAGCTTTGCCCTGATACGGCATAACTAAAACCCGCCAGCCTGTTGGCTGCGGAAGTCTTTCTAGTAGCGGTTTTTCTAAAAGGGAGGGGTCCAACACCCGCTCATTAGCGTCAACGTATGCGCTGTCCAAAGCTTCAGGCTCTGCTTTTGCAGGGTCCTTGTCCTTGTTCATTTTCTGCGCAACGTGATCAGGAAGATATAAGGTCTTCGACATCGTCTACGGTTCTCTCCAGCAGGGACTTGATTTCTTCACGAGCGAAAGAGAGTCCCCGTATCTCTCCCACCGACATTTTGTACTGTTCCCAGTCTTTAACAGCACCGCTTGCAAGAGCGCCCGAAATATCTCTCTCGCGCTCTTCAAGTTTCTTGTACATGTACTTTGCCCAATCGACAACATCCATTATAGATTGTCCTTGTATTCCTCTTGTAGGTCAGATGTGATTGGTCCACCTTCCACCCACTCGCTGCATGTACTCTCAGTACTACACACAAACTTGTGCAGTTGACAATAGCCTACGTCCCCAGAGTCGTCCCCGATACAATCCAACATATCCTCGGTCTGGTTGTACATACCGCACACGCCGCAGGTTTCGTCAGAAATCGCGTCCCCGTAGTTGTACTCATACTCTGCCATGTCCATGTTTTCCATGTTCATGTCAGCATCTTGGGTCGGAAGAGGACAAGACTTACCGTCGTCGTCGTCTTCCATCTTATCTACAGGCATCCCCTCTGGAAGGATGCTGATCATAATTGTAGTCATCAATAAGTCTTCCCGCGTTTTGCATTATCACGGACATCACCTTGGCGAACTTCGCCACCGTGAGCAAACTTTTTGGTGTCGTTATCGTCATTATTGTAGGCTCGGCTAGCCATGTCCGAAAAAGTTTTTGCGTCTAATCTACCACTTTCCGTAGGAGTTATTTTCCCGTCAAACATCCTAGCCGAGATGGCATCGCTGATGCGATTCTTAAGATTGGTCCCTCCGGCGGGGCGATTTCTCATATCCTTTTTTGCCTTTTCGGACATGTAAAGTTGAGCTCCATGAAAACTCTTCTCGGTCTTCAGCTTCTTGGGCTTTTTAGATTTATTCTCGGGCATTGTATTTCTCCTAGACCATAAGTTCAAAGTGGGGGCCGTCGATAAACGGGCGGCGGTTCTGTGAGCGGCGCTCATCAATGTAACTGTTCATAGCATCTTCCATTGTGCCACCATGAAACTGCGCAATGTTTGACACTGTCCATGCTGCGCCCCAACGAATAGGAACATCAACCTCACGGGCAGCTTCTGCCATAGCGTCAGCAATATCATCGTACAGATTTAATTCCCATGAACCACGGGAGCCAATATACGCCATTAAATCCACAGCATGCCCGTCAAGGTGCTTGGACTTCATAGTCTGAGATGCGCCTTTCTCAACCAAGGTACGTTGCTCTTCCAAGGTTCTCATGCCGCAGATCACACCGAAATCAATCTTACTGCGGTGAATGGCCGAGGTGACAACAGAGACAAGCCGCTCATCTAAGCCGTCCAGCCTATCAAGGCTGCGTTTTGAAAGTTTAAACATTATTTCTTACCTCCGAAGAATTTTGTTGCTGATCTCACTGCAAAACTACTCGCAACAATTACACCTAACGTATAGCTGTACCAATCCGGCATGGTGGCGAGCGCAGCAAACCCATTAGCTACAGCCTTGTCTGCCCATTCAAACGGGAGAAATGCAAGGATTAAAGGAATACTAAAAAGTAAAACTAAATACTCATCTTTCCAAGAGTTCTGAGTACCCTGGGCCATAATCTTTTCCCAGTCCGCTTCAGATGTAGCAGCCGACTTCATTATAGTAGCCTTGGCTTCCGCCTCAACCATCTTTAGGTTTGCATTCGCAGCTTGTGCACTTGCCTTACCTTTAAGCCATCCGCCAGCTAACTCAGCTATCGGACCTATGAGTGCCTGTATCATTTGTCGTACCTCTCTTCATGCACAACCTTGTTCGATGTTACTGTGGTCGTGGACTCTTTGCCCATCCATATGCCAAAAGCTCCCGTGAAAGCCCCGGTCACGACTGAAATTAATCCCGCCTGACTGACAGACAAGTCCGGCTGTGACATCGCCCACTCTAGGCAACGTATGTACATAATAGTCGTAACCAGCATCATAAGACGCGGTAAGACTTTCCATTCATCTAGACGTATCGCCATCGCTATCTCCGAATGTTACTTCAAAACATTGTACCATAATTGTCGAACTTGTAACTAAAACCTTAGCATCGTCTCTAGCCTGCATACATTCTATCTGGTTTTCGTGCTGAGAAAGCTGGTGGTATCTCAGGTCACTATTGAAAAACTGCATCCAGATTAAGAACCACATCACCACTTCTCCATGTAGCGACCAATCGCATAAACAAGCGCGGCCATACCGCTAACAGCAAACATGCAACCCATGCACATCATTAGCATCTCGACTAACTGTTCACGTTCCTTTTCTTTCTGCTTTTGTGCGGCCCTTCGTGCTTTACGCGCTTCAGCCTGCCAAGCTATCCAACGGTCCCAAGTACCCGGCGGACCATACAATCTGCACCAAGACTCCAGTTCACGGCGCTGCTCTTGAATCTTTTCAAGGGCTTGAAACTCTTCCCAATCACCCTCTGCGCCGCCTGTAATAGCTGTAATAGGGTTATTCTTTTTACGTTTTACTGCGTCTTTAAGATCGTCTTCGGCGGATAGGAACTTGCCAACATGGCCCACCATATCCTTAACTTCACGCCCATTTTCAAGGCACTTCTTTATAACGCCATAAGCCGCGTTCGCCGCCATGATGGTTTCAAGGACAGCCACAGGCTAGCCCCCTTGTTGCATCTTGTCACGTTGAACTTGAATACGCTCACGGTTCACATCGTTTCTATTGTCTGCGATCTCCTCCGAGCTTTCGATCCTCGCTGCTGAAGACGCCGCCTGCTGCTGCATCTTCTGAAGCTCGATTAACATATCGCCTTGGTCTTCTTCAGTCTTACGCTGCAAGTCTTGCTGCTTGATCGCCAACTCTTGCATTCGTATTTGTACCAATGGATCGCTCATGGGGTCGTTCCCAGCAGGTAGTAGACCTGGCAGAATCTCCGACATGATTTTTTCCATCTGCAACGAAATCAACTGCTCCATCTGAGCCGGATCCTGCATGTCTTGCTGCACTTTCATGATCTGCTGTTGCGCCGCCTGCGGGTCAATAGCCCCGCTTTGAGCCGCCAGCTGGGCTTGAGCAATGATAGCCTCGATCTCAGCGCGAACCATCTTCCGAGCCTTCTGAGAAACGTGCTCCATAACGTGAGCGTAGAACGTGCCCATCACTTGAGGAGACGTGGAAACCAGCGGAGTCTTCATAAACGCCATGTGCATCCGAAGGTGCGCGTCGTGATCCTGATCTGGGAACGTGTTTAGAATCTCACCCATCAACGCACGAGCGTTCTCAATCGCAGGATCAAGCGGCTGTGGTTCAGCAGGGGGCGGCAGAATCTCATCAATGTTCTGGACTTCAAGAGCCTGATACATCCTACGGTACGCCGCGTTCAAGTTGTGCAACTGCGGGTTAGACTGAGCCAACTGCAACTGCGTCTGAGCCAATGTAACACGCTGCGCCATCGAGAATATATTCGGGTCGCTGACTGGGATAACGTCTACACGTCCATCAAAGTCCGTCGCCATAATCATGCGATCACCGCCAACCACGTCATATGGGTAGCCGTCATCAGGCATGTTGTCCCTGAAGATCCGAGCTAGAACACGGAACTCTTGGCGTTGTGCATAATGCAGCCGCTTGTGGATGGCGGACATAACTTTCATGCCGCGCTCCAGCATAGCCACTGTAGTCCCCACAGGAGCCGCTGAGTTAGTGTCCCCTGTCTGTTGGTCTGCCAGTGAAACAAAACGCCTTCCGCCCTCTATGAGGACGCCTAGAAGCTGCGCAAGAGTAGCCGATGGTTCTTTGTACGGCAGTGGGATAATCGCATCCCGTATGTTGCCGCCGGGAGCGTCAATGTCTCGCCATTCTCCAGGCTGTAAGGGCTCATCGTCATTTCGAACCCTTACACCCCGAGCCTTGAACCCAGCAGGGAGGTTTGCCAAGGTTCCGGCGTCGATCAACTGGCGAAGAATACTCGTAGCAGCGCGGCCCAAACCACCAATCATGTGGATCAAACCGAAACCGTAGAACCCTAGACCAGGCATAAACTTGTAGTGGACGAAGTATTGCTGCTTCTTAGCAATCCCACCGCCCTCTTCAAAGTTACGACGAACAGACAGGATGTGCCCCGAACCCTCATCCAACGTAACAATGTACGGTATAGCTACTCCGGTAGGCTCTCCATCAGGAGCCATATCCTCAAATCCCTCGATGTCTAAGTCCACATGCATCTCAAGAATAGTGTAAACTTCGTCTGAGTAAGTACGCGACGTGCCTTGTATCTCGTCAACCTTCTGACGAACATCGCTCTCGTGGTTAAACGCGCTTAACTCTACGTCTCGGTAGAAGCCAGCTAACTGCATCTTGCGGATTTCATTCCCATCCATGCGAAGAACATGCGTAACACGAGAAGCTGTCGCCAGATCAGAGGCAGCGTAAGGTACAACCAGATCCTGTGCAGGGATAAACTTGGATACAGCCCGCTGTTTTGCCTCGTCAAAGTAAACTTTCTTAAACGTAGAGCCAGATAGCGGTAAATAAAACAACAACTGGTCCATGTCTGGATCAAACTCTTCCATGACCTCCATAATCTGGTAGTTCATGAAGTCTTTAACCCGAGCAGCCTGTTCTTCCCGAGCTACATCCTGCAAACCCAAGACCTGAGTCTTGACTGGGCCACCAGATGGCAGGAGCTCCTTGTAGGCCTGTGCCTGAAACTGTGTGACGCTCTCCGCGATCAACGGGTGAGTAACCCCCGATGCCCCTTGGAAAGGTTGTGTGCGCTCGTCATACTTAACGCCAAGCTGGTCTAGACCCTGAGTGTAGGTTTCTTCCCACTCGGAACGAGACTCCATGTCATCTTCATAAGACGCCCGAAGGTCAGAAGATATCTCCCCAAGGTAGCCATCCTCCAAGAAATCAGCCAGGTTAGCGTTGTGAGGGATCTGTGCTTCTTCCTCGGCTCCCTGCATCGCCTCTGCCAAGGCTTGAATAATTGCGCCACCCTGACCGTCGTCTAGAACTTCGGCACCACCAGCAAAATCTTCAGGCTGCGGTACGGAAATATCTACCGAAGCCTCTGTCGGCATCATGTCTTCAGGGGAAATTCCAGAATCTAAAAGTGGTGGCAAAGCCATTAGTAATACTCCCGCTTACGGCGATATTCGTTTTCTTCTTCTTCCTCACCATGAAGGGATATAAACCCACCTTGGCGAAAACGCATCAATGCTAGTGTCATGCTATCACAAAAGTCGTCGTGATCTCCATTAGGAAATGAAACAACTTCCTCTATGACTTCATCAGCAAACTTCTTGTCCTTTGGGGCCCACACTACACCAGCCTCGAACAATGGCGCAACCATGTGCATTCTCGTCACCTTATCACGTCCTTTGCCCGGCGAGAAGCCCAAGGCTGGTATTCCACGCAGACGCAACTCGTCAATCAAGGGCGTACCCGAAGCTTTCGCCTCGACCAGAACCATGTCTGGCTCCCAATACTCGTGCTCTTCAAAGGCTTTTTGCTTTAGTTCGGGGAAATTCCACCTACCGCGCTGCGCATCCATCAAAATTAGGTGGTCAGGCCCCCCTTCTTCGGGCTGAAAGACGCCCCAAGTGGTGATCGCAGAGTAATCCGCCGTTTCTTTCTTGGAAAACGCCGTGTCATACGCCTGAAGAATGTACTTAACAGGGGGGATCTTCTCTTCTTCCCAGTCCTGCCACCACTCACGCTTGATTATAGCCGATTCTGATGCCGTAGGGTTCTGCTGCCACTGCGCATTCCACTTTCCGACAGGCAAAGACGCCTTGATCGAAAGCAAAGCGTCCTTATCCCAAAATTCCGGCCACAATGGATTGTCACTCGGCAGTATCGCAGGAAATTCCACAACCTCCCACTGGTCAGACATGATATCACTGCCCTGCTGGGCCAATAATCTGCCTGTCAAGTCTTTTTTACCCCATCGGGTCATAACCAAGATGATCGTTCCACCCGGTTGAAGACGCTGACGAGGCCCAGAGGTGTACCATTCGTAGGCATTGTCGAATGCGCTCTCGCTTAAAGCGTCCTGTTCCGAATGCGGGTCATCAATGATAAGTAAATCCGCTCCGCGACCTGTAATCGCCGCGCCAACGCCAGCAGCAAAGTACTCCGCGCCCGCTGTAGTGCCCCACTTACCCGCGCCCTTGTTATCTTCCTTGAGATTCGTGTCCGGAAATATCTCTTTATACGCTGGATCATCAATCAAATCTCTTACTTTACGTCCAAACCGTACCGCCAACTCAGTGTTGTGCGTAGCCTGGATAATCTTTAATTTCGGATTGCGGCCCAAAAACCACGCTGGCATCAAGAAACTTGCAAACTCAGACTTGGAATGTCGAGGCGGCATGTTGATAATCAAACGCTTGAGCTCCCCACGAGCAACACGTTCAAGTTTTTCCGCAATAACCCGGTGATGACTGCCCTCGATGAAGTTCTCATACACATGGTGCGCAAACGGCATGAACTTCTCGTAAGCCTCTTCACGCAAATCAAGCCTTTTCTTGGCCTCGGTTAAGGCCAAGATTTCTTTTAAAGCTTCTTCAGGTAAGGCTTGTAAGTTCATACTAAGCGGGTCGTTGGAGCAACTGATTCAGTAGTCGATGAAATCTTTGTCTTGCTCTTCTGACCAGGGCCCACTCGACCTCGGTTGCCTGCAAGTCCCGTATATGCCCTCGTTCCAGCACCCGCTCGTTGTCGAGATGAAACCACTTTAGTAATCTTCTGGCACACAGGGCCATCTTCAGTAATCACAAGCTCGAAACCTTCTGGACACTCGTTGACTATGTTCCCGTCTTCATCAGTGCTTGTGGTGACTGGGACAAAGATGTCCGTGCCGTCTGGGTCCGCGGTTACTACTGGGTCCGCGGTTACCACTTCTTCTTCGTCAAGATCGATCTCTACTTCTTCTTCTTCAGGCGGAATATCCACCGTTGAGAACACAGTGGGGGTTACATCCACGGTGGTTTCAGGAATAACCGCTAAGTCTGTGGTGGTTTCAGGAATAACTGCCAGATCCGTGGTCGGATCGTTAACAACCGCAAGGTCTGTACCCGTGACAACCGCATTCGGATCTACCGCAACCGTTGCGGTCCCATCAGCGGCAACAGTGCCAACTTCCTGATCGGCCTGAGTTGCCGCTGCTGGAGCCACAAAGTCAGTGTCCACGCCACTTGGAGTGTCCAGCGTGGAAATGCCGCCAGTTCTAACCGAGGTGAACGGAGTGGAAGTGAAGTCTGGAACCCCAGACGATGCTGCTGCCTCCTCTTGAGCCTGTAATCTTAATGTCTCAGTCTGAGCATCAATAGGTGTAACAACCTCGTCAAACACTTTGATCGCTTCATCAAGGTCTTGACCTACGTCCACAACTGCTAGCCTTCCGTCTGGCGCAGTCAACGTAGTCGTCCCATCAGGATTTGGCCTCACAGCAATGTTGCTGCCGCCACCGATACCCGTAACCTCATCATCTAAGCTGGGGGATACGGGAGTGTTTGTCATGATCTCACCAGTAGGTGCGCCCTGAATAGCCGCTATCTGCGCAGGCGTAAGCTGAGTGCTCTTTGCCGCCTTTTCCATGGATCTAAGCTCGGGCATCGACAGGCCAGTAGCCTTTTGGATCCGCTTTAAGATACCGAAATCTACAACACCTGTTTGATTAACCTGATCGTTGATAACCTCTTGAGCCGCCATAGACTCCATAGAAGTTGTCATCGGATCTCGTTGATCCGTAATAGCCAGCAAAGCTTCTGGCCCCTCCAAATCATACGCAGTAGAAACCGTCGTGTTCTCACTGGCAAGTGTGCCTGATGTAGGACTCAGGTTGGGGTTCAGAACCCCTGCGTTTTTAGCCGCGGTAGCCGCTTGAGCAATGGCGCTAGGAGCAACGCCCACTGTGCCACCAGCTAGTCCATCGGTGAAGGCACGACCCGTGTTGTACATCGGATCAATGTCCGTGCCCAACCGGTTTGAAGCCACGTTGGTTAGAACCTCTTCACCAGTTTCTGTCAGGCCGCTAACAACGGGGGCCGCTAACACCGCTGGAGTTGGAGCCAACCTACTAGCTACTATCCTGTCGCCAAGCGCACCTACAAACGCCGCTGGCAAGGATCCATACGCCGCCGCGTCCTGTAAAGCAACCAAGGCCCGCTGCTCATCTCCACCATATCTTTGTAGTTCTTCTTGGAACTGAGGTGTTTTTTGAAGACTGCCCGCGTTGTAGTCTGTTTGCAAATTACTGCGAATACCTTCAATCGAGGAATCCCCTGCGCTCAACCCAGACGTAGCAAGCACCGCCGCGCCGCCATAAAGAGGGTTAATCGCCGTGGCACCAACATCTAAAAGAACGTCCGCCGCTTCTTGAACCGCGTTGTTCGTTGTAGCTAACTTATCATCGCCCCATTTGGTTCCGCCAACGGTCAATGCTCTGCCGTTAATCAGATCATCAAGAGTGGTTCCAGGGCGAAGCCTCGCAAGATCTTGCCGCTCCTGCATCTCTTCGCTAACTCGATCATACCTACCTTGGGACAACTCGTCCAAAGACGATACGGCAGGAGAAACAAACTCCGATACCCCAGTAACTCGGTCTTGAGGTCTATCATACTTAGCCGCGGTAGCCGCGCTTGCTGCACGGGCAAGAGCCGCATCAACCTGTCCCGCTCCGGAACCCTGCAAATCCATGATCGGATCCACAGTCCCACGGAAAGGGTCTTGGTATTGCGCGTTGGAGTCAAAACTCTTACGGAAATTATTAGCAATGTTCCCTGGAGCGTTGTATAAGAACTTGCCTGCCGCATCTCCGTAGTTCCCAAAACCACTTACAATGCCGCTAGCCTCTTCAAAACCGCCGCCCACAAAGTTGTTCGCTAAATCGTCAGCTACTCTGGAAGCTCCGCTCGTATCAACCAGAGTCTTTAGTCCCTTGGGCACATAACCAGGGATCCCAGACACAAAGTCTGGGTTGTTCGCAATAACCGCAGCGTTGTTCATGTCAACATCCGCCTGCGCCGCCTGTTCCGCCGTGGCGTACTCGGTGCCAAACGCATCATAAGACTTCTCAAGTTGAATGCCGGAACCCGCTTCGTTCAAGAAATCCTGCGGGCTGTAATTAGCAAATCCGCTTAGATCCGCAACCACGTCGTTCCCAGGCAACGAGTCGAGAAAATCCTGAGCGGATAGGGTTGTCGCAGGTGTGACGCCCGCCAAAGAAACATTCGCACCCTGCAAATCAGAAGCCGTCCGATCACCGCTGATAATCTGATCAAGGGCCCTCGCGTTGTCGTCCGACAACGTAACCCCGCCGCCGCCAGGTGTGACATACGTCGTGATGTTGTCCGAAGCTATGTCGTCGTTTAAAAGATCCTCAGCACTAACAGTGGCACTTGATCCACCAACCCCAAGGTCCGCGTCTAAATTACGACCCGCCCCAGTGTCTACCGTGTAGTTAAAATCACTGTTGTCAAAAGCCGTGGCCGCTGCCGCGTTGTTAGCCTCGTCCCTCGCAGCAAGGTCCGCACCACCGTAGTTCGCAACCTGCTCCGCAACAGACAACGGAGCCGCAATAGCCGAAGTCTTGTCCTGACTCTTTAATAAAGCCGCCATCGTCTCCGAATCCGGAGTGTAACTCTCGTCGTCATCCGGAACCGAGTTGTACGCATCAACCAATGCCTGCTCGCGCGAAGACAATAGATTCGTGGGCCGCGATACTGGGCGCAAAGAACCAATGCCCGCAGCGCGGTTTGCCGCAAACGTATCCTCGAAAGATGCTACCGGAGCTACCACCTTAGGGGGAACCACCACCGCTGGCGCAGGGGAACCACCGCCACCGCCACCAGTGTACGGAGCAGCACGGTCCACAGTTAACGCAGTTAACTCCGCGCCGTTGGTCTCCCAAGGGCTGTCACTGGATGCATAAATCTCGTTGATAACATCCTGATTGGTCTGTGCAGGAGTAAAGTTTGTATCGTTAGCAATCGCATAAGCGGAGGAGGTAGAGCCATCACCGCTCCGTCTGTCTTCTACAGCAGACGAAGTATCAAGCACCGGATTGTTAGGATCGCTGTAGTCGTTATAGAAAACAGTGGGCGCAGGTGCACCGCTCGGCTTGTCGTCGTTCCCGCCACTCGGCTCGTCATTCTTAAAGGTCCGTGGATCGTGGAACGCCGAAAACAAAAAGGGATTCCAAAGTGAATTACTAGACATGATCAACCTTCCTCACAAAGTACGAACCAACGCAATCGTAGCCCCTACTGCTCAATATCCCATTAAAGACCCGTGGATCAAGCTTCGATGTCTGACCAACCCGTATGTCAACAACACCTAACTCTTCCGCCCACCGCTCAAACAATCCCAATAACTGAAGCCCAACCCGCGATCCACGCTTCTCAGGTACAACATACCACAAACTGTCGCCCGCTACCAAGTCACGACTGAAGAAATAAGAATTCGCCTTCCCAGCAAACACACCAACAGCCTCGTCTCCATCCCACGCTAACCAAAAACCATGCCTGGAAAGATGAGTGTAACGCTCCGCATTGTCCAACAAAAACCCAGGATCAAGGGCCAAGTGACTATGAGCACTCTCCTCATGAGCCAACTTGCCCAACTTCAATACCGCGCGAACAACCGCAGGACGAAAATCCTTAACAAACTCAAACGATACCGTGTCGAGTACTAAATCCTTCAACGCTTATACAACGCATCTATGCCACCAGGAGTAGAATACTGCTCAATAGCACCCGCTCCAGGTAAACCACGACGACTCAATGGACTCATCTTGCTACTCGCACCAAAACCGCGAGGTACAGCAACATTGCCCAAAGGTGTCGCATCCCCAGGTCCCTGCTCCGCGAACAACGCAGCCAACCCCTTCGCAATCGCAGCCTGACCAGCCTTGTCCTCCGCCTGAGGTACAAGAGCCGTGGGCCGAGAAACTGGGCGAACCTCCTTGCCGTTCATTAACTCAGTCGCATACTTCTGAGCATCCTTGGATATCGTGCCCTTCGCAACATTGCCAGAACCGCCGTTGTACGCCATCAACGCCGTCGCAACATCGCCATCATAATTCTCAATCAACGCACCCAAATACTCAGCACCAAAACGCAAGTTATCAACCGGATCATTGCGGTCCTGAATAGGAGTAACCCCAAAACCAGGGTTAATACCCGTCTCAGACATGATCTGAGTTAAACCAATCTCGCCGTCCTTGCCACGAGCCTTCGGGTCAAAACCACTCTCGCGCTGAACCAAACTCACAAATAACTCAGGATCAACACCATAACGCTTCGCCATATCCGAAGCTACCTGACGATAACGATTACTATCTGACATTCTAAAGCACTCCATGGACTTTGGGCCACGCTACTACATTCCCAAATGAAAATAAAGTGCGCATAAATTTAGAGGTTTTAGCTACTATCGGCTCGGATCTCGGTCCATGGTAATAACTTGTGGGCTACATGCAAGTGGAATGGAATTAGGGCGGAGTGATTTTACAATACCAATATTATAGGACAGATTGTGTGCTACGCACCCTCTATATATGGGGGGCCCCCAAGCGGGCGGGCGCGATATCGAGCAGGATCGGCACCAGTTACCCCCAGCGGGCGGCGTGGTGCTGCTATGCAGCACGGGCGGGCGGGCAGATGCTGCGATGCAGCGGGATCCTGGATCAGATATTCGGTGAATTAATTGCATTATTCGTGCAATTAATTGCATTTAGTGCTTGATTAATTGCTCAACATACTATCTTGTACTTGTACAAGGACCAAACAACTTGGCCCTCTCAATTAAGGAATGAAAACCATGACCGTGGAAAAACTAATGAGCTCAATTGTTAAAGACTTTGACACTTGGACCCGCTCTTATGACATAGATATGGGCGAAGATATCCGCCAAGAGGTTGAAGCTATGGAGGCCGAAATTGCCAACCTCCAAGCTACAATCAAGAAACGCAAGGCGCTAGCAATCGAGCTTAGAAAGGCCGTGATGCTGGAGCCAGCGAAACCACAAAAGCGCGTTCCAGATGTTGCGACATACATCGCGCTGCACGGTCAAGAGGCATTCGACAACAACCACAAGCTCACGGTGCCGCGTCCTAAGTTCGCTTGGCTTGCTTAAATAACTTGTGCTCCGGTCATGCATAGCGTATGATCGGGGCATTACTTTAACTAAACAAAGGAATATACAATGGATGCTCTTTTAAATATCTTATTAGGTTTTTGTGCAGGACTGGCGATCGCGTTAATCTTATTCTTTCCAATCGTCTTGGGGTGGGTGTAATGAAAGCCGGAATCATCTACAACGGGCCAAGCCTATTGGATGGCAAGCCAATCGTCGTTATTGCGACGTTCTCAAACCGAAACACAAAGACGGGCGCAGTTGTTCAAACCTATATCTTGCGCTCCGATATTTCCCCGTTGGAAGCTAGCAAAACGGGAGAAGACTTCTCAATATGTGGCGACTGCACCATGCGCGGGGAAGTAAACGACGATCCAAAGCGCAAGCAAGCCAAGGGTCGCCGCTGCTACGTTAACCTAGGCCAAGGCGTCTTGATAGTTTACAAGTCATTCTTGCGCGGCGTTTACCAAATCGCGGACAATACCGCAGATCGCAACACCATAGGGCGCGGGCGCTTTGTCCGCATCGGAACCTATGGGGATCCCGCAGCGGTTCCCGCGGACGTGTGGACGGATCTGCTAGCAGAGGCCACCACGTTTACCGCATACTCACACCAAAGCGGCTGGCGTCCGGACATCGCGATGCAAAGCGCGGACAATCGCGCCCAAGCAATAGCCCACTGGAAAGCAGGGCGGCGCACCTTCCGAGTGATCGCGGACCTTGGAGACCTGGACAAGGCAAACGAGGCGCTATGCCCCGCATCAAAAGAGGCAGGGCGGCGCGTACAATGCACAGCCTGCAAACTTTGCAAGGGCTCGAGCCTAGGTAAATCAATCGCAATAGTGGAGCACTAGATCATAGGACCATGGGCCACGGCTCATGGTCCTTTTCTTTGTCGACCGACCATCGGGGGAAACTCCCCCAGAAAACAAGGCCGCAGGGCCGCAGAGTTAAGACGCAGGGCGCAGAGCCGCAGAGTATATAGCCTCTAAACGAGGCCGCAGGGCGCAGAACAAGGCCGCAGGGCCATCAAACCGTGCATGTTCGGTGCCCGAGATGCCAGATGCAAGTAACGTGGACCCAGAACCCCCATCAAATAAAAGTAGATCACGCTCAACGGACCTCTTTACCAAGATGAAATTTGCCCCACCTCGTACCCAGTATGCTGTATTCCACGCGACCTGATGAGGCGAGAGTTTTACTTGGTTTGTTTTGGATACTTTCAATTCCATCCAGCAAGGAAGACCATCCCACACTAGATGAACGTCCGGAACACCGCCCCCGTGCTTGTTCTCAATCCTTGTCGCGAAGCACTTCTTCGGTAGGTTCGACCTTAACGTGTTCCAAAAGTTCGCCTCTGGTCCCTTGCTCATCTGGGGTGATATCCTTTGCTGTGCCTTCGATCACGAACGCTTGTGGGTAAGCCTTTTGCAACATCGTGAGACGAGCGGTGATCTCATCCCGAGACAGTTGATCGATGGTGTTGATGGTTTCGCGCCTGTCGATTGTCAGACCACCCAAAGCAGAGCGAATTTTCTCCGCGTTGATGGCAGCAGAAAACTGACCAGCATCTTCCGCACCTAACGAGAGTTTGTGCAGCCTCTCTAGCTGACCGATAGTAGACACCGCATACCTACGCTCCCGCTCCTCACGCAGTTCGGTGATGTATTCCAAAACGTGTGGGTAGTCCCGACCATTCAACAAGATGGACGCCTGACTTTTAGCTAAGTCGGGGGCATACCCAGCCTTCCGAGCGCACTCAGCGTTGTTGTATATGCCTTCGACAATGAACCTCGCGAAGGTTCTCTGCCTGTTGGTCAGAGTTCTGCCGTGTTCCTCTTCGATCTTTTTTGCAAGAGATACCATTGTTGCCCCGTTTGTTGTTTAGATGCATGTTATAACAAGTTTAATTCAGAGGCAATCTTTCCTATATAGGGGTTTTCACCAGAGAAACGTACTCAACGTACTCACTTTGTAATAATCCATGGGCTACTTAGAGAGTTGATACTACTAAATAACTTTGTCACTGAGTACGCTTAGTACGTCGAGTACGTTTATTTTAAATGGATTAAAACTTTTTTCCTTTTTTCCTGGAGAATACCCCTATAGGGAACTCAGCGTACTCTGGACCGTGGTCCGTGGAACAAATCACTTGACCCGTGGACCGTGCTGCAATAACATACATGTAACACGCAAGTCTTAATTAAACCAGACAAGGATACAACTAATGCCTAATCACTGTTATCAACGTGTATACCTTCAAGGACCGACCCATTTGATCCAGCACTTACATGCTGCGCTGTCGAAGTCGGAGCCAGAGTTTTGCAGCACGATTGCGCCCATGCCGTTTGAGATGTGGGCCAAGGAGCCGCAGCCGGATCAGATGATGCCTGAATGGTATGAGTGGCGGCACAAGAACTGGGGTACGAAATGGGATGTCTGCGAGGCTGAGATTGATCATGATGGTCTTGCGTATACGGATGACCAGAAGGTTGCGTGGTTCTCGTTCAAGTGTTGGACGGCATGGGCACCGCCTGTTCCTGTCTGGGATCGTCTTCATGCGATGGGCATTGAGGTTCTGGCTGAATACGAGGATGAGGGTATGAACTTTGCGGGTGCGTATCAGTACGGCGAGGATAAGTGTTGGCAACCAGAAGAGGAGGATGCGTGATGGCTAACACGGTATGCATGCACCACATTGTGGAAAAGCTGGATGAGATTTCCAAGAAGATTGAGGAGGACATCAAGATGAACCCTGATGTCGATGTGTTCTGCGATGTGGGTGTCGAGGACCTACGTTGGGAGCTTATTCACAACATGGGTGTCAATGCCCATGCAGCATGGAAGGACAAGTGCTTGTGAACAGCGTATCCCACTGCCCTGATTGCAATCACAAGTTAATAACATGGGACAGCAGACCGCACAGCAAGTACGGGTTCCAAACCATACGGCGCAAGAGGAAGTGCGCCAAGTGCGACTATAGATCAGTAACAGTAGAAGTCCCAGAAGAACTGGGTAATTCAATATTCGAGGAGGATGAACAATGAAAGGGGACAAAGATTTCAACATTAAGGTGTCGGTACGCAACGGCAGGTTATTGATGGCGATCAGGGCTAAGTATGATTCGGTTTCTGATTTATCTCGTCAGTTAGTCAGAGGTAAGTCTCAGCTAGGGGCTCTTGTTAGGATGAAGTTAAAGCCATTTAACCGCAAGGGGTGGACAGATTTAGCTTTGGATGTTGCGGCGATGGTTGGCAAGGAGCCAGAGGAGTTATGGCCCGAGCACCTTCGTGAGTTACAGTTATTAAAATCGTCATCTGAAATGGAAGTTGGTTTGGACAGCGTTAAGAGAATAATTCAAGACGGGTCCTCCGAGAAAACTCTGTCCCAATTTAGTGCGATCTCAGATTTATCCAGAGGATTAACACCAAGAGAGCGCCGTTGCATATCTCTACGTTTCGCACTGCATCAGTCTTTAGACGAGACATCTAAAGCAATGGGAGTTACGAGGGAGAGGGCTCGTCAGATAGAGTGCAAGGCCCTGCGGAAGATGAAGGGCTGCGCTACGAAGCTGCACTACCGAACGGACCACACTTGGGAAACCAAGGAGGCTTTAACAAGCAAAGGCTTAGACCTTTTCAGCGATTAAACAAGGAGGATGAACAATGATATTCTGGCACATGCTTGTGTTGACATACACGATTGATGATCAAACTTTTGTATCGGAGTTTTTGTTTCGAGATCAGTCTACCTGCGCCAATGCGATGGACGAGATATATCCTACGATCTACGCCGAGTACCGTGACAGCATGGCCCAGTGCAAATCGACTGATATAGCTTCGAGCTACACGATGCGCCCGAAGGCGAGACCTAGTTCATGAAGGACACGGTCACGGCTCAACTAAGGAGCAAGATAGCCAAGCAGCGCACAGAGATTGCGCGTTTGACGCAGAAATTAGAGCAAGTAACCAAAGAGAAAACCGAATTAGTTCGGGACATACAATGGATAAAAGGAACACATAATGGGTAAGGTAAAAGCGTGGCTGATGGAGCTACAGGAAATGAATAGCACGGGCCCATGTCCGGTATGCGATGGCGAAGGGTTAGAGTCTGTTGAGGTCTTCAAGCCTCAGTCATCCAGCCGAGATATTGGTGAGCCGTATGAAGAGATGCGGCATTGTGAGGCCTGTGACGGGAGCGGGGAGATCGCGTTGGAGGATGAAGATGGCAACGTATGAGGTGATCTGTGAGTTCGTTGTTTCGCGCACTGTTTGGGTTGATGCGAGGCACGGGGTTGAAGCGAAGGGTTTGGCGAAAGCAGAGATATCGAAACGAGAGGGCATTCCCAGCGAGGAGGTTTTTATTATGGACGCGCAGCGGGAGACGGTGACGCACCCGTATCAGTTTGATTTATGGAGGGAGGACCAAGATGACAAATAAACAGATGGACGATATACTAGACGAAGTATTTTCTAAGGTATTTGGAGATTTGTGGTGAAGGCTGTTTGGAGTAAGTTCAATCCTTCCCATCCACCCCTTTCCCCGATCACCAAGCACCGGATTGCTGTTGCTGTAGCGATATCGAACCGGAGCCGCATAACCAAACCACCTACGCTGCCGAAGTCACCGTGGGAAACAAAGGAGAAAAAAGATGATTAGAGAATTTTGGAACAAGATGTTTGGCAATTTCAAGTCCAACAGTAGGTTGAAACGTCCGGAGCAAGTTCTGTCGGAACTGGCTCAAGGTCGGGGGTCCGCGCGTCAGGTATCGGCTCGCTCTGGTATCAAGCTATCGATTGTCCGGACGAACTTATCCATTCTTCATAATAGACATTTGATTCGCGCTACGGGAACCACAGTCCCGTCAGGTCAGTCAGAAGAGAATGTGTGGGAGGTTGTGAAGTGATACTACTATCACCCTCAGAAGAGACCATACTACGGCACCTTCGCCAGCAAGTAGATCGGCTCCAGGACGAACGCTATCGAAGGGATGCCCGTCCATCGATAGCAAACGAACTACGCGAGGCAACCTGGGAGCTCAAAGACTTTACAAGTAAGTTGAGAAAAGAAGGGAGGAACATATGACCGAGGAACTGCGCATTCGATACGAGGAATATTACCGAGAGCTTTGGCTCAAGCAGTTATTGATTGACCGGAAGTTCAACCCGATGGCGGCGGAACCTAAGAAACGCCAGCCACGGGATGCGGACGATGCAGATCTAATGCAGAGAAAGAAGCTAAAGTTGTCGGCCCAAGCGGAGATCATAAACAACCTGATGAACAAGAGCATGCTTTACAGAGACATAGCAGAGATTTTGGGCATCACTCAACAGGCGGTCAGCGACACGAAGAAACGGTATGGATTACCGAGGACCGCGGAAGAAGTAGCAAGCACAAATGGAGAATAAAACTATGGAAATGAACAGATCATTTGAGACAAACAAAATGCGGGTGATGATCGAGGGCCTGACCTACACGGGCAGTGCGTTCGGATCGAACGAGTCAGGGGATACGGTGTTTTTCAACCAGCGTCTTGTGGAACGGGTATCGCTGGATGTTGGGGATATCGTCGAGGCCCATACCATCGCGAACTACGAGGACAAGAGAGCCGAGACACCATGGCGGGCGATCCGAGTATCCGCGGAAAAGCAGCAAGGACAAGAGGAGGTGCTACCAGAGGTCGAGCACCCCAAGGTGCGATCCGCTGCGGAGTTAGATCAGGAGATTTTGCACCTGTTGCGGGACGAAGAGGTGTCCTACTGGACGAGCTCCGACCTTGCAGATGCAGTGGACGCTGACACAAAGACCGTGGGCAACTCATGCCTTCGCCTGTTCAACAAGTCGCTGATTGCAAAGGCCGATGTCCACGGTGGACCTGTCCAGGAGCGGGCGACATTCTGCCTTTGGGCCCGTAATGCGGACCAATTTCGCTAACGCTTGCACTGCGCAACCATGTGGAGTATAAGCGGACAACAATTACTCTTGTACTAGGGGGCCCACATGGCACGGCAGAAGTTAGACGACGAAGACAAACAGAAGTTTAAGAACATTGGCTTGTTAAAAGAGGACCATGAGCTGCTGCTCGAGATATCTCGTGCCGATCAGCGGTCCATGGCCCGACAACTATCGGTTCTGATACGCAAAGAGGTTGCAGAAAGATCGTTGCAAAAAGAAATACAGCCGTCTATTGTTTAGACACTGCTCTTCCTGTCACCTTGGCCCCCTGTCTCCAGACTAGGGGGTCTTTTTCTTGGCTGGGAACGCACCCTTCTTGTACCCCCGAACCTCGGCAATCCCTGCGGATCCCCTTCGCTTGAGGTTGGAGCAGAAAGCTTTGGCTACATCGTAGTCTAGGCCTGTCAGTTCCATGAGTTCTTTCGCTGCGGTGTCACGAGAAGCGTAGCCAGTGGCCCGCTCCTCCATGATCTTGGTTACTTTCTCGGCGTCAAAGTCAGCCATTCTCTTGCTTGCTCCCCTAATACTTTTGCTCCGATGTTGATCTTGTTGCGCAAGGACTCGACGATCTTTTCGTCCAGTGTGCCTTCCGAGATCAAGTCTACATAGGTCACGTTGTTTCTCTGTCCTATCCGGTGGGCACGGTCCTCTGATTGGATGCGCGTCTCCAGATTAAAGTCGTTGGCATAGTATACCACGAGGTTAGCCTCGGTCAAAGTCAGACCATAGCCTGCGGTGGCTGGATTACCAACGAAGAAACGTAGAGGGTGGCTAGGGTTCTGGAAGTTTAACAAAGCGGCGGCCCGATCATCATCTGATGTGTCCCCGAAGTATGCAGCGGCGCTGCCTTTGCCGTACTTTTTGTTCAGCATCTCGGTGATCTGGATGATGTCATACCGAAACCGTGACCAGATGATTGCTTTGCCCTGGTGTTCCTCTGTGATTTCCTCGAGCGCATCCATCCTACGGGACGGGAAGTACTTCATCTCCCCATCGTCTGTCTTGAGGTGCCCTGACATTACCTGCTGGATGCGTAGCATCTGCGTGATTACTGCTGGGGCTGACACCATCTCCCCGTCATCGAACAGGAGCATGGCCTGTTGTTGCAGCAAGCTGTACATCTTGGCCTGTTCATCTGTCAGCGTGACGTAGCGCACGGTGTATATTTTCTCTGGAAGATCAAGGCAGTCCTTCTTCAGCACTCGGAAAGAGAAACGATCAATGTTCGCAGTCAGTTCATCGAGGTTCTTGTACCCCACGATCTGTTGGAATGCCTGTGCTCCCATCGATCTGCGCTGCGTGACAGCGTACCGACCTTGGAAAGCGTAGTAGGATTCGTAACCCAAGAGACCTGGACGTAGGAACTCTGTCTGTGCAAAGATATCCATCGGACTTTTTGTAACGGGAGACCCTGTCAACAGTCTTCTGTACTTGAACTGCGCCGCGATCTTCATTAAAGATTTAGTGCGTTTGGCCTTGTGGTTTTTGATCGTAGTTGATTCGTCGATGGCTATCATACCATAATCGCCAAGCGCACGAGCCATCCATTCTCCAGCCTTCTGCCCCTTGAGCGAGGAGAAAGCTTCGACGTTCATCACGAAGATTGTCAGCCCAGCGAAGTTATCTTGGACCGATCGCATCTCTTCCTTTTGTTTCTTGTTAGGTCCACTGACCCAGCGAATCACACGGTGCGGCACGTCATCAGACATGTGCTCGGGGATTTCTTTGGCTACCCAGTTACGGTACACACCCTTTGGTGCGATGACTAAAGCAAAGTTTATTTTGCCAGCCAGGAACAACATACCCATGTTGTCGATCAGAACTTTAGACTTGCCTGTTCCCATCTCCATGAAGTAACCGAACTCGGTGCGGTCCCAACCGCACTTCAGAGAATCTTTCTGGTGGTCGAATGGTTTTAATTTATATTTGTAGTTGACAGTCATCACATACCTCCACTAATGTCTTTACACGGATAGCATGAGGCTACCAGACAAATCAACCCTGAAGAGGAAAAACTTTATGAGCGACATATTTGAAGACATCTTCGATGAGGCTGACGCGGTCAGTCGAGTTGACACAGGAACAGGGAAGCAACTAAGCCAACTGGTCCGAAACCTCCGCACTGTAGAGCAAGACATCGAGGATGCGGAGACACACCTGAAAACTTTAAAGCAAGAGAAGCACAGGCTTTCGGTGGAGAACATCCCAGCATTGATGGATGAGATGGGGGTCGAGCGTCTAGATGTAGACGGCGTGACCGTGGAGCGTAGGATGATTGTTGCGGCAAGCATTCCTGTTGCCAACAAGGACCAAGCGTTCGAGTGGCTCCGGTCCAATGGGCTGGACGACATCATCAAGAACGATGTGACCTGTTCGTTTGGCAAGGGAGAAGACAACGTGGCGGGAGATGTTATCGGCATCTTGCGTGACAAGGGTTTCGATCCGAAGACCAAGACCCACGTTCATCCGTCAACACTGAAGGCGTTCGTTAAAGAGCGCATCACTGACGGCAAACCAATCGACCTCGACCTGTTCGGGGCATTCATATCAAACACAGCAGTAATTAAGAGGAAAGCGTGATGGGCATTACTAAACAAGACCAACTCAAAGAGATGGATAGCATACTTGATCCATTGGATGATGGACCGATTAACTTCATACAGGAAAAGTTCCGGCAAGAGGCCATGACTTTTGAGGAAACGATTGAAGATTTCCACTTGATCCAACAGTCCATCGAAGACGATGCGATTGAAGCGGACATGAAGCGTCAAGACGATGCGATTAGAAAGGCAAAGAACAATGGCTAATCAAGTAGCAACAAAAAAAAATGCAGAGTTAAGCACAGACATCATGGACGACATCCTAGAATTTGCAGGCGAGGGCGCTGCCTTTGGCGCAGATGAAATGCAGATCCCGTTTGTTCGGGCACTACAAGCGTTGTCCCCACAGCTTGGCAAGAAGAAGCCTGAGTACATCGAAGGTGCGGAGCAGGGAGATATGTTCAACACTGTGACGGGCGAAGTCTGGAAGGGCGATGACGGCGTAACGATTATTCCTTGCTACCAGACCACCAAGTATCTGGAGTTCACACCTCGTGACCAAGGCGGTGGTTTCCGCGGAGAGATCAGCCCAACTGATCTAGTCTTGCAGCGCACCTCGCGTCAAGGTTCCAAGGAAATCCTTCCGACAGGCAACGAGTTGGTCAAGTCAGACCAGCACTACTGCTTGGTGTTGGGTGGAGACGGCGCGTATCAACCTGCTGTCATCGACATGAAGTCCACGCAGTTAAAGGTCAGCCGCCGTTGGAAGACCCAGATCGCAATGCAGAAGATCAAGCACCCTAAGACGGGGGTCATGGTTGTACCTCCTCTGTTCGCTACCGTGTGGAAGATCACTACTGTTGAAGAGAGCAATGACCAAGGCACATGGTTCACACCGTCTGTCGAGAAGGTCGGTCTTGTAGAGAGCCGAGATCTTATGCTTGAAGCCAAAGCCTTCCGCGACAGTGTCGCTGCGGGCGAAGTGAAAGCTGCTTCAGAGGAGCGTGTCCCAACTAGCTCTTCTGTACAACAGGATGACGACATCCCGTTTTAAGCAGCCTCGGGAGTGGCGATGACTGTTGGCGCATTCTCCACGCCACTCCCATTTTTCACAACAGGAGCAGTACATGACACAGGCAAAGAGGTTGCTTGCAGTATTCGTTGGTGCCAAAGCTGCACACGGCACGACCACAGTGGGGCGTGTTGGACGGAACGGTAAAGCAGAATCCAAAAGTATGATCGTTCGTGAACCTTTGACCGAGGAACTTGTTCAAGGCCACATAGATGGCAAGCAAGGTGTCGGAGCGATCCCAATCAACGAGGAAAACAAGTGCCAGTTTGGTGCGTTGGATATCGACATCTACGATCTCAACCACAACGAGGTGCAAGACAAGATAAAAAAGATGAAGCTGCCTTTGATCCATTGCCGATCAAAGTCTGGCGGCGCACACCTGTACCTCTTCATGAAAGAGATGGAGCAGGCTGCGGACATCCGAGATTACCTGACCGAGATGTCTATAGCTTTAGGCTACAGCGGCTGCGAAGTATTCCCGAAGCAAGACACGATCATCGCGGAGCGTGGAGACGTGGGCAACTTCATCAACATGCCTTACTTTAATGCAGAGTTACCGCAGCGGTATGCCTTCAACGAGAAGTGCGAAGCTATGGAGCTAGATGAGTTCTTGGGTGCGGTGAACAAGGCACGAGTTTCGCTGTCCGACCTAGAGGGTATGCGCCTGTCCAAGCCTCGCAAGTATTTCACAGACGGACCACCCTGCCTTGAGCACCTGTTCGCGGATGGCCCCATCTCTGAGTTCCGCAACAACACCCTGTTTAACGTGGCTCGGTACTGCAAGATGAAGAGCCCCGACGATTGGCAGAAAGAGTTTGAGGGGTATAACCGGACTTTGTCCAGCCCTCCGCTACCGTCCAGCGAGATCGTCAACCTGAGTAAGCAGCACGAGAAGAAAGAATACCTGTATACCTGCAAGGAAGAACCCATGCGTAGCTATTGCGATCCAGCAATATGCGCCACGCGAAAGCACGGCATCGGAGCAGACGGCCCAGACGCTATGGCTGTAGGCGGACTGACTATCATGCTGTCGGAGCCTCGTCTGTTCTTTATGGACGTTGATGGTGACCGAATCCAGTTGAGCACGGAGCAGTTGCAAAACCAGACGTTGTTCCAGCGGGCGTGTATGGACCAGAAGAACATGATGCCTCCGACGATGAAGCCTCAGAAGTGGCAGCAGTTGGTCAACAGTTTGATGCAAGGTGCTACCTTCTTGGATGTACCACCAGAGCTCACGATATCAGGCCAGTTTACGGACCACCTAAGATCGTACTGCACGAGCCATGTCAGGGCTATGTCACCGGAAGAGATCGAGATGAACAAGCCTTGGACTGATGGTGGCACAACCAAGTTTAAACTCGATGGTCTTCTGGAGTATTTGCACCACCGCAGGTTCAGTTCACTCACACGGGGTCAGATCATGCAGATGATCCGTGATCTTGGGGGTGACACTGGGAAACAGAACATAATGAAGCGCACCTCAAAGGGCGAGACACGGTCCACGCTTAGATGCTGGGTAATCCCTGCGTTCGAGGAAGAAACAATAGAACTACCAGTCAAGGAGATCTCAAATGACATCCCATTCTAACAAACTGATGCGGGTATCAGACGTAGCAGAGTTGCTCGGGGTATCCAAGTCATACGTCTACAAGCTGGCGTCTACCGACCCATCATTCCCGATACCTATTGTTCTGGGGTCAGAGCACAAGAAGCGATCTTCGAGCCGTTGGGTTCTATCTGAGATTGAGGATTGGGTAAACTCTAGGCCAAGGGGTAAAGACTATGATACCTAATTCAAAGCTAATTCTAGGACCACCAGGCTGCGGGAAAACCCATCGCCTGATACAAGAGATTAAGAATGCGCTTCAGGCAGGGACACACCCGTCTCGCATTGGTGTGATCTCGTTCACCCGCAAGGCAATCGAAGAGATGATCGCTCGGTCCTGCGCGGAGTTTGACCTAGAGGCCAAAGACTTTCCGTACATGAAAACCAGCCATGCCTTCGGGTTCCATGGACTTGGGCTCAAGACCACAGACATCATGGGACCAGAGGACTACAACAACATTGGCAGGGAGATCGGCCTGACCTTTGAGGGCAAAGACTTCACGTCTGTTGACGGCGGCATAACTCTACCTACGATTGGTGGATCAGGGGCACGTTACCTGCAACTGGACAGTCGTGCGCGACTGCGGATGATCGACATAGAGCAAGAGTACAATGAAGAGGCTGATTGGAACCTGTTCTTTGCCAAGCTAAAGCAGTTGTCTTCTCAGTTAGTCGAGTACAAACGCGCAGTGGACAAGTACGATTTCGTTGACATGATCGAGCAGTACATTGAGCACGGAGATGTTCCCAACCTGGACTATCTGTTCATCGACGAGGCCCAAGACTTCACCCCGTTGCAGTGGGAGATGGGAAAGAAGATTGCTGCGTCTGCGGAAAACGTGTGGATCGCTGGCGATGACGACCAAGCCATCCACCGTTGGACAGGCGTTGATGTTAATCTCTTTAACAAAAGCTCTGACAACATAGAGGTGCTGTCTCAGTCTTATCGTATACCCAAGTCGGTGTGGCGAGTGGCGAGAACCATTACACACAGAATCGTGGACCGTCACATCAAGATGTTTAAGCCTCGCCAAGAAGAAGGGAAGGTTGAGTATGTAAACTACCTGTCCGAGGTTCCACTGTCCTCGGGGTCATTTACTTTGATGGCTCGTACCAACGGGTACGTTTCGGAGATGGCGAACTACTTGCGGTCCAACGGGTTCAAGTTTTCTCGCAATGGTAAGTCCAGCCTGTCGGATGATATGGTCGGAAACATACTGACATGGGACACCCTGTGCCAAGACAAGTCTGTAGGTGTGCAACAACTCAAGGCGCTCTATTCTGGCGTAAAGAAGCAGGGGAAAGATGCTGTTGTCCGCAGAGGATCGACTCAGCTGCTAGATGCGTTGGCACCTGACGACATGTTGGACATGGACACTCTGATCAAGGACTACGGTCTGCAAAGAGATGCCTCAACCAGCGCATACGATGTGCTGAATGTTGCATCTTCTGAGCGGGACTACATTGACGCGATCTTCCGCCGAGGCGAAGACCTTCTGTCTAGTCCTCGTATCAAGGTGTCCACGTTTCATGCTATGAAGGGCGGGGAGGATGACAACTGCGTTGTTTGGACGGCATCAACCAAGGCCTGTGAGCACAGCAAGTTTCCAGACGATGAGCACCGAGCGTTCTATGTCGGCGTTACTCGAGCACGACAGAACCTCTACATCCTGCAATCCGACAACAAGTATAGGTATTCTCTATGAAACGTGATGAAGTATTAGACACAGCAAAAGAACTGATCAATGGACAGAGGGCCAAGGACTACGGGGATGCATTCGAGAACTTCTCCCGCATAGCCACAGGCTGGAACGCAATCATCAAAGAGGCGATGACTAGCCACGGACATGTAACCGAGCGGCACGTTGCGCTGATGATGGACTGGTTGAAGACAGCACGACTGCTCAACGACTTAGACAAGGCTGATTCGTGGATCGACAAGTGTGGGTATAGTGCGCTTGGGGCAGAGTTTACAAATCGTGAGAAGGGACAAACAGATGGATAATGCAATACCAAAAGAAATACAGTTTGATGGGGATTGGCCTTGGGTGACGTTTAAAAATACTTCGAAGCAGGGACTGGTTGTAAGTAAAGATGTTGGAGGGCTGACATTGGTTGCAACTTGGGTAAGAACGGATAGTTTTACAGAGGATAGAGACTAAGCCATGACTCAGAAGAATTTATTCTCCGTGGACTCAACCACAAATGATGCCGAGGGCAATGAGCACAGCGACTTGCTGTTCCAGATGAAGGGGGAGATGGACCTTATCGAGGATGACTGGAACATCCCCACTGAGTATCCTGATCTGACGGGCTACAAAGAAGTTGCAGTCGATCTGGAAACCAAAGACCCGAACCTTACTACGCTTGGCCCAGGCTGGGCTAGGAATGATGGTCACATCATCGGCATTGCTGTGGCAGCGGGAGAGTACAAGGGGTACTTCCCTATCCGCCACGAGAACGGACACAACCTAGATCCGCGGATCACGATGAAGTGGATCAAGAAACAGATGTCTGTGCCTGAGATGAACGTGATTATGCACAACGCAACCTACGATGCGGGCTGGCTACGGGCCGAGGGCGTGGAGATCAAGGGGCGTATCATCGACACGATGGTGACAGGCGCATTGGTTGACGAGAACCGTTGGACCTTTGGCCTTGATGCGATGGCCCGTGACTACGCTGGTATCCGCAAGAACGAGAAGCTTCTGAAGGCTGCTGCGCTTGAGCGTGGGCTAAACCCCAAGTCAGAGATGTACAAGCTGCCCCCTAAGTTTGTTGGTGGCTACGCTGAGATGGACGCTGTTGCTACGTTGGCATTGTGGCAAGCTCTGAAGGTGCTGATTGACAAGGAAGAACTGTGGGATGTTTGGAACCTAGAGATAGATCTGATCCCCTGCATGTTGGACATGCGTACAAAGGGTGTGCGGGTTGACCTAGAAAAGGCAGAGTTAAACAAGAAGCTCTTGCGTGAGCAGAGCAGCTACCTGCGTGGTGTACTTGAGAAAGAAGCTGGAATGGACGTGGACATCTGGGCGTCCGCATCTATTCAGAAGATGTTTGACAAACTAAATCTGGAATACCCGAGGACCGAGAAGGGAGCGCCATCGTTCACTAAATCGTTTCTCAATGAACACCCAGCTAAGATCGCACAGGTGTTGGTTAAGCTGCGAGAGTTTGACAAGGCTGACAGCACGTTCATCGACAGCATCCTGCGGCACGAGACCAACGGGCGCATACATACCGAGTTGCACTCCACTCGGAGGGATCAGGGCGGCACGGTGACGGGTAGGTTCTCGTCGTCCAATCCTAATTTACAGCAGATTCCAGCACGAGACCCTGACATCAAGCGTTTGATCCGTGGCCTGTTCATCCCAGAAGAGGGATGCAAGTGGGGATCGTTTGACTACTCGAGCCAAGAGCCGAGGTTGTTGGTTCACTTTGCATCGATGATCCCGTCTACGATCAGGCACCCTGTTGTGGATGAGATCGTGGAGGAGTTTAACAACGGGGACGTGGACCTGCACCAGATGGTGGCGGACTTAGCTAACATCACACGCAAGCAAGCCAAGACCGTGAATCTCGGCATCATGTACGGCATGGGCGTGGCGAAACTGGCGGATCAGCTTGGCATTTCCAAGGAAGATGCCAAGGATCTGATCGAAAGACACCACTCTAAAGTTCCATTCGTTAAAGGATTGGCAGACTTGGCCTCTAAGCAGGGCGATAAGAACGGACAGATACGCACTCTGATGGGCCGTAAGAGCCGCTTCCACCTCTGGGAGCCTGTCACCTTCGGAGCAGGCAAACCACTGCCCTACGACGACGCTGTGAAGGAGTACGGGGGTGCTGGTGGTAGAGGCATACGACGTGCGTTTACATACAAGGCTCTGAACAAGTTGATCCAAGGATCGGCGGCGGACCAAACTAAGAAGGCGATGCTTGATTGCTACAACGAGGGGTTCACCCCTATGCTGACGGTGCATGACGAGCTATGCTTTAACATAGAGAGTGAGGAGCAAACCGCTCGGATCAAAGAGATCATGGAGACGGGGATCAAGCTATCTATACCATCGAAGATTGACGTTGATATTAAAGATGATTGGGGAGAAATAGAATGATGCACATAGAAGATATTAAGGCCATGGGTTTCAAGCAAATGCACCAAGCTCAAGTAGAGGCCCTGTTGATGTTTGTACAGGACGCTCTGCGCCTAGCTGCGATGACCGAGGAGCCAGATATATTAGCCGACGTTGAGCAGTCCGCGGACGAACTGGTCCGCCTGTTCGGTGGCAACGGTGTCTCTCTCAACTATGTCATAGACTAGCCCTGTAAGAAGGAGTTAGCCGCACGTTCCGCCGGAGTCCCGCCTAACAAGGCGGGGTTCACGGGCCCAGTCGCACTAGCCTGGGTTATCGTAGGGGCTGGCTGCGGTAAGTTGCCTTGCTGTTGTGGGGGCGTAGGGGAAAGCCCTGCGGGAGGAGTAGGGGAAAGCCCTGCGGGAGGAGTAGTGGATAATCCCGCTGGAGGGTTGGGGGACAACCCTGCTGGGGCTCCGCCCCGAGGTCTAGTATCTGTGAACAAATCGTCGTCAGGCTTGAGAGACGTGCCCCTCATTTCTTTTTGTATTTGACGAATCTCTTCTCGTGGATACAGTTCAAGGATCCCTGCATCACGCATTTCTTGGAAGTTTTTCTTGCTGGGCATAAACGGTTGGAACTCACCGCGAACAATATCCTTGTACCCGCCAATGTTGTTCTTTTTGAGAACAGTCATTATCTCCCGTTTGGTCATACCCATGGTGTCTAAGTCTTCTATCATCTGATAGTACTGACGATCCACTCGTAACTTGGCGTCATTCGATTTTTGGTACGCTCTTTCTAAAGACGTTGAACTTGCATTTCCGTCGTCCGTAACTTGATTAAACATCCGTTTGGCGTCCGTCTGAGCTTGCCCCAAACGGTACGCGCCATACTCCAAACCTCGGGCCGGATCAAACTCTAGTGGAGAGAGACCAGAAAATGCGCGGATAACTTCTGTCGTAAGATTACGTTCTCTTAACAGTTTGTCTTTTGGACTCACCAGACCTGGAACAATGTTGCCTACCGTGCCTCGAATAAATCGACCAGGTTCTCCGTCCAAGTCAACAGGGGACACGCTAGGAACCATTGTGTTCAGAACATGCGTGATCATCTTGTAGCCTTTAGTACCGTCGCTGTCTTGTTTGTTGTAAACTTCAGCGCCTGTAGATGTCCGTCCTCCACGGAACAACACGTCTGTGACCGCTTCAGTTAACATAGCCTCTGAAAGGAATGGAGAGAAGATTTCTCCAACAGCACCACCAACGGTGCTAGTAAACGTGGACCCAGGACCTTGGCCCTCTTTGACTGCGCCTTCAAACTCGTTCATCGCACGAACAGCAAAACGGTACAGCCCGTCATAAGGGTTCGATGTACTGAAGTTAAGGTATTGAATCTTCCCGTCTTTCTTTCCGATTGGTATAAGAGTTGCACCTTTTTCCCAAGGTGCAGCAAAAGATCTCTGGTACGATTCCATCTCTTCAGGGGTAACTCCAGAAATTGCATAACCCATTTCCTGTACAGCGACAGGAGCGGCAATAGTTGTACCCAAGAACCCTATCATTCGGTTGCGCCCACGAGTTTGCACCGCCGGAATGTCTGAGGCCATGTCGTCCAAACTCTGACGTACAATGTTGAAGCCAGTACGATAGATTTCCGCAGGGAATGTAATGAAGTTACCGAGAGGCAGGCGGCGACCAAATCGTACAAGGTCCGTAGCGCCTTTGTTGTAGTTAGGCACGGTGTCACGGACGATCTGCGCTGCACGGTGCTTGATCATCTCGTCAATATCAGCCTTGGCAAAAGTCCCGTTGTTGACTGAAAGTCGGGTGGCCTCGGACATGTCCTCGCCGTTTTTCGTAAGGTACGCAATGGCTTGTTCAGCCTGCTGTGCGTTGCTAAAGTCCATGCCATCCAGAGATTTACGGATGTGGGCTTGTTCAGCTACATAATTGTAGTGTTTCCAAAAATCGTCGGAGCTTTGGTAAATATTTTCTAGTGGCTTGAGGTATCCGCCCGCAGCTTTAGCAAACTTTTCCCGTGAAGGACTGCCCGCTATTAAAGCTTCTATACCGCTCTCAGGTCCACGGGAAGTCATGCCTACGCCCTTACGCAAAGAGTCTTGGATTTCTCGTAGCTCTGCGTTGGTGCCTAACATGCCGCGCTGTTGGGCATCCATTAACTCGGCTATCAGGTCATCATCACCTTTGGTCATTAAGTTTCCGTAGACCAACTTCATGGAATCTTTCATGCTTCCACCTCGGCCAATGAACGGGACGTTCCCGTTCGCTAGGGCAAAAGCAGCGGCAGTGGTGAAGTTTCTAACCTGTGTAATCGGAGAAAGAATAGTCTTACTGTACTGTGACACACCTTTTGCACGAAGCATCCAGTTCCAAGTGCTCCGCACCATTTGGGAACCCATGTCTTCTTCACCAATAATATGGTTGGTTAGATTGTTATAGATAGGGCGCGGGACATAGTGATCGTTTAGTGTACCCCACCCAGAAGTACCCAACAAAACCTCTTCATCTGAGGCTTTGGATGTACCTTTTCTTGCGGCCAATGGAGTACTTAACTCTCCAAAGTCAGAGGAGTCTCCACCTAAACGAACGTAACCACGATTGATTAGTTCTGCTCTTTGAGCAGGGCTAAGTCCTTCCCCTTTAATTATCACATCTTTTAACAAGCCTGTTTTACTGCCCGCCAAGCGGGAGAGACTACCAAAAAACTCGTCAACAGCCGAGAACTGAGCCAAGTCAGACACAGTTCTCAATGCTGACTCTCTGAAATCAGTGAAAACCTTGAGACCTTGGTCCGTCTTTATGACCTTGGTCCCCGTTTCTCCCATCAATGCTCTAAGAGTTTTAGGTATTTGCTCCCTAGAAACAAGCATTCCAGTGTCTAGTCTGTCCCTAGCAATCCGTCCGCCCTTAAACGATTGACGAGCTTTGATAGTGTGTTTCGAGAGAAAAGATTCCCTGGCTTTTTTGGCCGCTTCACCTGTAACCTTTGAACCCACTTCAACTATGGGGCCTTCAGGTGTATCTTTTATCCTAAGGCCGTTGGCGTCTAGAAACTCATCGGTCAGCATAGACTTGTTTACATCTCTACGAGCTAGCTCCGTGAGTTCTCTTTGTGTAGCTCTTTTATTAGACACGAAAAAAGCGTCTGCCATTTCTGTAGACTCTTGTGTCGGCACATAATCCTGATCTTCGTGGATACGATAGGACCGCTTCATGTAGCTGCCATCGTTGTCGTTAATTATATCGTCAAGAGAACGTCCATCTTTTGTAGTAATATTATTGTTCTTAATGAAGTTACTATTTCTAAGTTTTGCGGACCCGTTGTCTATAGCTTCCCTGTATTTTTTCAAGCTTGGACGAAGAGGCCCGGGGAGTTGCTTTAAAAGGCCAGCTTTAATAGTCTCGTCAGCTTCTGTAAGATATGCGTTGCTTCTGTTTAAGATTTCAAGACGCTCTAAGTTTCCCTCAAGTTCTTTTGGGGGAAGATCTTTAAACAAATTGTCTAACGCTGTGTCATATTCTTTCTGCATAAAAGCAACCTGCTTGTTAGCAGCGTTTGTCTGTGCATCAATAGCCAAACGAGTCTCAGAAGCCGATTGAGGCAAGTATCCCTTTGGAGTAACCATTGAGATTGCATCGGCCTTAAAGCGTTGCACCCTGCTCAACTCGTCGGGGGCCATCATCCTCTGGTAAAGCAGGTTGTCAACATTGGCCGCAGTAGTATCGATCTTTTTCTTTAATGCTTTCGCACCCATCTGTCCCACGGGAGAATTGATCGCTCCCCCAACAGTTTTCCCTGCGCCCATCAGAGCACCTTGTGCTACACCCCCAAGCAAAAACCCTTCGGATCCAACCTTTAGTTTGTTGCTGAGTCGAGCAAGGGCTTTCCATCTTCCTTCTAACCCTATTAAATCATAGGTTTGTGTCGGGCCCATCTCCGCCCAGTCAGCAAGAGTAGTCATGTTGTCGTCTGATACAAACCCGTCTGCTGCACCCGCCGCTAACAATTCTTTTGTTGCCAAGCCAAACCTTTCCTTTGTGGACAACGGGACATTCTTCAGCCCAGCTTTTAAACGGTTAGCTTTAGATGCAGCACTGACCGCTTTAGCCGCAAGACCCCCAGGCACAACAAACTGCGTTATGATTTCGGCACCTTTTCCCAAAATGCCCTCGGGCTTTAAACCAACATCGTCCCGAAAAGCTTCCATGCCTTCGGTAATTGCATCACCGTACTCTGTTCCCACGGCAATGTCGGGCACAAGAGCCAAGGTTGTGCCTGCGCCTTCAATAGCTTTAGTAACCCCAGAGCCAACTCCTAGAGCTACGTTCCCAACGCCTTCTCCAAGACGTTCACCAAAGGTATCAACACCGTCGTCAAAGCCAATGATGTTATCCGCCGCGGCATACCCAAGCTGTCCTACTTTTTCTGTGACATAATCTAAGGGCGCAAAGCCAGTGTCTCCGATCAAGGTCTTGCCTCGATCATCTAAACCTCTTAATGAGATCAACCGAGTCTCGTCAGGGGGAGTCATGCTTAGCCCAGCAGGAGGTGTAGCACTTAACCCCGGCGGAGTAGCACTTAACCCTGCGGGTGGAGTAAGTGAAAGCCCACGCGGTGTTTCAGCCATATCTTAAACCTTTATCCCGTTGCTGGTGGAGCATACGGATTGCCGTCTGCATCCACGAAGTTAGTTCCGTCAGTAGAGTAGAATGGTTTCCCTGATGGATCGTACATAGTTACACGTTTCTCGTCGCCACCAGCACCAGCACCAGCACCAGCCGTTCTGCCGTACAATGGGTCAAGGACCGAGGCAGCTTGCTGCGCAGCTTCTTGGATCGTGGTCCCAGGATTGCTGGACATGATGTTTTTTATCATATCAGGAATAGCTTCTGCATATTTAGGCAGCGGCTCATAACCGCTGCCGCCTGTTTTAGCCGCAGCACGGGCCGAGGCTGTCTGTTTGTAGTTCTGAAGACCCATGACCACGGCAGCAGCAAAGGCGTCGGGGCCTTTGCCCACGGCGTTACCTACAACCACGTTATCAATCCGGCGGTTGATCTCGTCGATGTCGGTGATATCCAAGCCGAGCACGTTCTCTGCGAAGTCCTTCTTAGCTGCATCAGTCGGTTGTTCGCCTGCCTCAGTCAAGACTTGATCCGCAGTTTGCGCTGGATCTTTTGACTTAGCAGCGGCTTCAATGTTGTTTAGTTTTTTCTGGGCTGCTTGGGCTACGGCAGCTTCGTCGCCAATATTCTCCGCTAAAAACTTAACCGCGGCAGGGTCTAGACTATCTAAAAAGCTTTTGAATCTTTCAGGCTCCATTGTGATGTCTAATTTCTGAGCGTCTGCGGGAACATCTCCTTGAAACTGCGGTCTAAATGGAGCTACATCGACAGACCCGGCGGTTGCAAACCGCATAGGAGTGTTTGGTGACGCAGGCTGCGGAACCACTGGACCAGCAGCCATTGGATTCAAGGACCGAGGAGCAACAGTCGTGGGCATAGGCATGTTAGGCATCATAGGAGCAGCAGGCATAGGCGGGGGAGCCATAGGTGCGCCGACCATGCTGGCAGGAGATTGCTGCATTACTGGTGGCATAGGTGGTCGAGCGGGCATAGCCGCCTGCATCAACTCAGGGGAAGACGCCAAGATGCCACTCGGGCGCTTAATCCCTGCCATCTGATCCAGCTTGCTTCTAGCTGACCGCTGAGACGCTCCGAATAACGCCGCGTTGTTGATCCCACCTTGCATCATCTTGCTATCCACTTACGTTTCTGATTGCGCCTAAACCACCAAGGATCGGGGCCTGTCCGCCTTGTCTACCGTATATTGTGTTCGCCGTATTCAAAGCACCGCCCATAAAGCTGGCTTGCGGTGTAGCCGACGCTGCCAAGGATGTTCCGCTCGAGGGTATACCCGAAAGAACATCACGCATGTACGAGAACCGAGCGAACGGTTCGTATGCTTCCTCTAGCTGGCCTGCACGTTGCACGTCGTACTCAGCCTGCAACTGGTTTTGCTCCAAAGCACCTGTGTTAAACAAGGTGTTTACGTCTTGGAATCCGAGAGACTGCGTTGCTTCTCCAAGCGCGCCGATCCCAGTGCCAAGGCCCTGGAACAACTGACCCGCTGTTTGCCCGCGCTTCTGCTGGTTTTCAAAGGCCGATTGAGCCTGCTGTTGTGCGCCAGTGTAGGCAGCGGAGCGAAGTTGAGCTTGGGTTTTTGCGATCTGATCCGCTGTGTTGCGAGTTAACTCAGACCCTGCCACCGCTTGACGAGACCCGCCAAACGCTCCTTGCTCTACAGCACCGGAGTTTATACGGTTTCGTTCAATGTCAGACTGCCGCTGAATGTCTGACGTAGTCGTATCGATTACGTCTTCAACAAACGGGTCGTAAAATTGTTTGTATGAGGTAGGGTCAAAAGCACCTGTGGACCCTTCAACAGCTGAGACGCCTTGGTTGAACGTATCTTGTGCGGAATCGATAAAGGGTTGGTACGATCCCATCATCGATTGGTATTGCTCACCCGTTACTGGGTCAACGCCACCAGTAAGACGAGCGATGGCTTGTGTTTGTGGATCAGTGAAGCCGATCACATCTGGAGATGCAACGCCGCCCTCGACGGCGAAGATAGGCTCACCATATTGGTCAGTCATAGCCTGCGTTACGTCAGCAGTGTATGTACCGTCTGTGGCCTCATACATCTGTGCCCCAGTTTGGGGGTCCATGACCGGAGTGCCATACAAAGGATTTTGGGCCGCGATCCCAGTGATCGTGCCCGTCTCTTCGTCGGTCTGATATATGTTTGCTAGCAGGTCTTTTAAGAACTTCTCCTGATACTCAGGAAGAAGCGACATCTGCTTCTGGATTACCTCTTGCGCTGCCATGACTATGCCGCCCTCTCGAGTTGATTCATCATCTGATACATCTTAGCCGCCCCAGCATTGCGATTGCCGTTCCCTGCGCCCCTGACAGCATCAGCCGTCATGACGAACTCACCGTCCGAGAGCCGTGCTTCTTGGACTGGGCCACCGTTCTGATAGATCGTAGCTGGGATAGAATCGCTTGTCCCAGTGCCGGGGCCATCGATCATCCCGCCCATAGCCGCTCTCCTAGTGTAGTTCACAACAGGAGTACCGGGAGCCGCGGTCCCACGATAACCAGGATTGCGTTCTCCGGTGTCATACTGAGCCATTTCAAGAGGCGTCATAACCTTATCAAACTGTGGTTTCCGCTGCTCGTACAGCATCTGCTGGAGAATACCACCCATGATCGGGTCTGTTCGGCCCTGTGCATCTTCAACACCCGCCGCTTGCAGGATTCCACGGATCGCACCTGACGGCCCGCCTTGGAAACCACCGAGCATGGCTTGTTTAGCCGCCATCTGCTGGCCTTGTTGTCCAGACAGAAGGCTCATTATGTTTCCACCCTGCTGATTTGGACTGCCACTTGCGCCGCCGCTACCAAAAGAGTTCAGGGCATTCATCGCCACCCCAGCGTTCCCGAAGGAACCTTGGGCAAATCCGCCAATGCCAGCCCCGATGGCATCCTCAAAAGACCCGCCGCCTAAGAGTGATCCCAGTCCGCCTCCGATTGCCGCGCCACCTGGCCCGCCCGCAATCATCCCAACAAGGGATCCGATCGAGGAGAACAGGTTGCTTTTGTTTGTGTCTGCTTGTGTCTCTTCAGCCATTACGATGCTCCTGTCGCTGGAGGTGGGCCGACAACAGAAACTGTTGCGTCAACCCGTTCTTTTTTAGGCTTATCTTCAGTTTTCTTTGTCATGTGACCACCACCGTTACCTGTCCGACTTGCCCTGCACCGACTGAACCACGCAAGCTCGGGCTGTTGCTTAAAGTTATCTTAACAAATCCGCCGCTCTGAAACAAGGCTCCTGTCTCAAGACCCGAGTCATCAGTTTGTAGATCCGTTAGAGTTAGAGTCGTGGCCCTGAGATCCCCAGGGTTTTGCATCTGCTCCAGATACACCGAGAAAGAACGCACTAACTCTGCAAAATAGTTTTGCATGTACTGCGGCGGCGGAACGGGGAAGAACGGGCGTGTAAGACGACGGGACATTAACGCCTCCCGTCTGAACGGATATCAACCCTTGGAGAACCCAAACGCCAAGTGACTTCAAGTTCGTCCGACGAGATCTTAAATCTCATCTGTCTTCCGCGGAGCCTAAAATACAACTGCTCTGTTCGTGCGCCTACAGCCGCAGCTTGAGTCTTAACAAAAGCATCCGTCTGACTGCTGCTGTATGTCCCATCGGGGGCGTTTTTAACGTCAAGAGTTATGTTCGTTTCAGGAAGAATAGCAGTAGAGTTCTTGAAGTCCACGTCAGGAATCATCTTGCGGATAAACATAAACTGCTCACCGTCCCCAATGTCCATGGGGCTGGATTGAATGTAGGCGTTGATCGCAGAAGCGGGGTTCGTGGTCCCATCATCAAAGCCCAACTCGTGTTCGTACAAGAACCCATCGTTGTTAGCTGCAATGGGAAAATCAAAGATACCACGATCTACCCATGCAGTGCGCCCAAAGGTGCCGTAATACCAGACCTGCTCAAGGTAGTTGTAAACAACGTACTTATTAACTTCCTCACTGTTCGAGCTAGGGTAGAACCACCAAACTTCTGAGTGCTCAGTGTTAAGAGCTACGTTTATTTTTTCCATCTGGTTGTCGTTTATGTCAGAGAAAACATAATCTCGAACCGAGCAGGGAAGACGTTGAACAACCCCGCTAAAAATGTAGAACTCTGTGCGACCCATCCAGAACACATTGTCATCCACGGCGATAGCTGCGTTGGGACTAGCAATAGTTATGTTCTCTGAAATAGCGGTCACACCAAACGTAAAGGGTGGGCCTAAGTACTGCATTGCGTACAACGTAGTGTCGGTCATAACAAGGATCTGCTGCCTGGTTTCAATCGCCGTAACAATCTCGGACCCAGAGCCAAGGCGCAATTCACCCGCTGTATTGGTTGCCGTAGCGGCCCAATCAGTAATAGATTCTTGGGACGAGAACCGGATAGTCAAAGGATCTTGGACACCGGGAGTAGATTCGGGGTCACATCCAAAGGCAATAACGTGCCGATCTCTGTCAGAGACTAGGATCTGTTTTGCAACTGTGGGTATTTTAGGAAGAGTAGAAAGAGTTGTAATGTCTACCGCTCTTGCGCCGAGGCCCCCAGTTTCATCCCAATAGTATATCCCGCCATCCCTGACGTTAAGCAGCAAATCTTCCCCAAAATTATCGTGTGACCACAACCTCAGGGTGTTGCTGACAATAGCGTCCGTAGAAGCAGAGCCCCACGTTCCACGGCTCCATGTCCCTGCGCCCCAGCCAGAAGACCTAACCGTTGTATCCAAGCCCACGTTTATCTGATATTTTCCTACCGTGGAACCACCGCCATTCCCGCTGTCGCTGCCGTTTGCAAGCAGGGGAACCAGAGGGTCATTTATAGGAGTACCCGCTGCACGGGCTGTAACATGATACGAGTTTGCGTTTACAACAAGCGTGATTTGATACTCTTGATTAAGAACACCCGCAGCAATTACTCCGCCAAGAGTTGCCGCACCACTATACGCAACAAAGTCGTTTACAACAGACCCATGTGCTGTGTCGGTTACAACTAAAGTAGAAGACCCATTCGTAGCCGCAAACGTCACATCTCCCGCAGCAGTCGTAAGTCTGAGAGGTGTGATGTCGTTATACTTTCCGCCTCTATCAATATAATACTTAAAGTTCGTACCAACACCCATGTATTGATCACGATCAAGCGCCACCCAAGGGTGAAGCGCCCGGCAAGTCCCGAGGTAGTTGTCCGTGCCACGCTTTTGCCAACCACCAATCTTCTCAGGATAACCTTTTGAGAACCGAACTTGGTCGGAATCAAACCAGCCGCCTTCGTTGGTGTACGCGGTAACTTCCCGGTTGACGCCGGGCTTAAACTGTAACTTTGATAGAGGCATAGATCACGATACATCCTCATAAACGATTAAAACGCGAAGGGCGCTAGCCGCGGTTGCGGTGGCAGTAAGTGCTACATTTTCCTTTAGGTAAAGAGGAAACTCTTTTGTGATTACATCTAATGTTGCGTTCGCCGCTACGCTAACTTGGTGTAGAAACTCTACACCACCAATTAACATTGTTGCAGAAGAAGCGGTGTCGTTAGTGATGTTTACAATCCGGACGCCTACAATCCGATAGAGGTGGCTTCCCGCCGTGGTTAGCAAAGTGGTGCTGCCCGTCCCTACCGTAGTAGTAACAGTGCTTTCCCCGATAACCGAAGATGCCGTTAAAAGATTCGGGTTTGCCATTGTAGTCTCCTAGAATAAAACACTGTATGTATAGGCCCTTGCTGCGGTAGCAACAGTGGTAAACGCTAAAGTAGCACTTCCATTCGTTGCCATAACCTGCCCAGCGGTCCCGTCTGAAGTAGGAAGAGTTAAAGCGGACACAAAAGCTTGCAGATTAGCGTCATACGCCAAAACATTCGTGCCTATAACCAAGCCAAGGTTGGTTCGTGCGCCAGATGCATTGCTCGCACCTGTGCCCCCGTCCGCAAGAGCAAGGTCCGTGATCCCAGTAATAACCCCACCAGTGATCTTTATCGCACTAGAAGCTATGTTGTCCGTAAGACTGGTTACTTTTGCCCCACTTCCAGCACCGTCACAAAAAACAGCATTAACCCCAGCATTGGTTGCCACCGCCGGAATCACGACGTTGCCACCGCTTCCCTGTGTTACAGTAATTTGCTGGTTTGTTTTGTTGTAAATAAAGTAAACGTGTTCATTGGTGTTCGGAGCTATGGTAAGCGTTGCCGCTCCTCCAGGGCTTCCCGATATTACTATCACTTTATACTGGCCCTCAGAAAGAGAGCCGTCACCCGTGGTCAAAGTCTTGGAAGTGCTACTTAGGGTTATCTCAAGAACGCCGTTGGTTAAGCGGTCTACGATATTCAAATTGGTGTTGGTTGTTGTTCCCCAAGTTCCTGACTGCTCACCATTTCTGATGAGTTCAAGACCTGTATTTGATGCATATGTACTAGCCATCTACTTTTCCTATGCCGCTATCTCGGTCCAAATTGTGTCAACGCCGGGAACAATGTTGCCCCACACTAGCACAGAACCTACTTGCCCACTAGCCTCTATGCCAGTTAAAGTCACGCTGGATCCGCCAGAAACAGAAACCGTGCCCAAATTCCCAACAGCGCCGAGTCCTACAACACTAACACTTTGGCTTGTTTCTTGTGTTACGGCACTTAGCGCACCAGTAGCCGCAATCCCTGTTACAGAAATAGCTACGTTAGTAAGACCAATCGCTGTACCGACTTGCCCCGTTGCCGACAACCCGGTTACAGAAACAGAAATGCCCGTGCCAACAGGCGTTGAAATAGAACCTACCTGCCCTGTACCAACAGACGCGCCAGCGTTTACTGTAGCGCCTGATCCCAAGCCAATCGCTACAACGCCGTGCACGCCAGTGGCGGCAACGCCAGTTACGGATACGGTCTGATCTGTATTAGTTGTTACTGAGCCGACTTGCCCCGTTCCTGCAACGCCAGTTACAACGACTCGGAGGATTGAATCGCTAGCCCCTATTGGGACTTCAGCAATTGCCGATGCACCTAAGATCATTTCAAGTACCTCACGTTTTAACTATAAGTCTTGTAGCAGATATTGCTGTCCCTGCAAAGACACTTGGATCGGCAGCGGTCTCACCTATCGTCCCGTCTGTCTGAACGAAGTAGCTCTGCCCTGCTGTGAGACTAAGTTGGTTCTCACTGACCGAGCCGATGATGTCTACCGTGCCGCTAGAGCCAGATGCTACTTGGCCTCTGGTTATGTCTGTGGTGCCAACTTGAAATACAACAGCCTTTCCGTAGTCTGAAGCTCCGTTATCCCTGTAAGCAGTAACAACCTTGCCAGCATTGCTGTCAAAGGTAGACCCTACAAAACTTATATTACTACTGGTGAACTCTACTGGAGATTCAAAGCTAATTGAAGTTCCGCTGATAGTTCCAACAAGTATTTCACCTTTATCGGAGTCTGCATCGTCAACATAACTAAGGCCAATTTTGTTATTAGCACTATCAAAAACCATCAAAGGATAGTCTGTATCAGCCGCTGAAAAAGTTACAACGCTTCCGAAACTTATTGACGTACCGCTCACAGTTCCAACAGCGACCGAGCCGATGCCTCCATTCGTTCCGTCAATGTAGCTAATTGCAACTTTGTTAGAGTTAGAGTCAAAAACTGTAGAGGTTCGACCTATGTTTATTGAAGCCTGAATCACAGCCTCTGAACCAAAGCTAATAGAAGTTCCAGACACGGTTCCGACTCGAGCCGCTGGAGGACCACTAGAGCCAACAGTGGTACGGTATCCCAAAACAACTTTATTTAAGTTACTGTCAAAAGCTAAACTAGGCTGGCTACTGTTAGCGGCGTTAGCCACAACACGGCTTCCAAAGCTAATATTTGTCCCGCTGATAGTTCCAACAACTACGCTTAAATAAGAACTATATGTTGGGGAGGGTGGTCTAAAAGCTATAACAATCTTGTTCGAGTTGCTGTCAAAAGTAATAGCGTTGAAGTTGGCAGCGGCGTTGAAAAAGGATGCCTCAGTGCCAAAGCTAATACTCGTACCAGACACGGTTCCGACCCGTGCTTTGCCAGTATTAGAGGCACCACTGTCTCTGTAAGCTACAACCACCTTGTTTGAGTTGCTGTCAAAAGTAATAACAGGACCACCAACCGCCGCACTTAAATACACAACAGGAGTACCAAAGCTAATTGAGTTGCCACTTACCGTACCCACTACCGCAGTACCGTAATTACTAGCGTTAGCGTAAGATAGGACAACTTTGTTTGAGTTACTGTCAAAAGTTGCAGAGATGTTATATGCCAATGCCGAATTAAATACGGCGGGGGTTCCTACAGCTTGAGGTACTGAATTGTCAACCACCGACCCCTGAGACATGCCGATGTAGTTCTCTGAGGTGAGGTTGGTGGCATCAGTTGCGTTTTGAAAAACCTTTGCAGTACCATAATTTGAATCATTACCACCTTCATCACCGTAGACTACAACTACTTTTTTCTGGTCAGGGTCATAGACACTACCTATCTGTATTACTTTAATAGTGCTAAAGTTTGTTGCAGTTCCAAAAGAAGGAGTTGTCCCACTTATAGTAGTAGGGAGATTTTTCCCTGAGCGGGGAGAAGTTCCTGTTTCAATAAAAGAAATAACAGTTTTACTTGCATTTGCATCATAAGCAAGACTAATTCCTTTAAGTTCTAAATTTGAATCATCAAATACAACTATACTTCCAAAAGAAATATTTGTCCCAGAAACTGTTCCTACAACGCATTTTCCTTTTTCACTGTCACCATCATCTTTGTATGCAATTAAAACTTTTTGGGCGCTGGAGTCATACACAATTTTTTGTGCTGTGGTGTTTCCGCTTTCAAATGTTACCTGATTACCAAAACTGATAGAGGTGCCACTTATTGTGCCGACTGCGGCACACCCTACACTTCCACTATTGTAGTTTGTCCATATTGCAACTACTTTTTGAGTGCTGGCATCATAAGTAATATCTTCAATCCCAGCATTATTATTGGTTATGTTACCTTCACTACCAAAAGAAACGGAAGTCCCACTTATTGTGGCTACTTTAGCCCTTCCCGGTCTGCCACTAGCACCCGTATCTCTATAAACAACAACACATTTTTGAGCATTTTCATCGTATGCAATAGCCGTTGCAGAAGTAGAACGAGAGTTAAAAACCACCGCAGAGCCAAAGCTGATTGACGTGCCGCTGACAGTCCCGACAATAGCAGTTCCGTATCCAGAGTTAGAGTTTGATTCCCAGCTAAAAATAACTGAACCTGCGTTTACATCAAAAGCTGCGCTTAAAGCACCGGGCGAATTACCTGTAAAAACGGTAGGTGATCCAAAAGATATTGATTGACCACTAACTGTTCCAACTACAGCCGTACCCCTACCGCTGCTGCTGCTATAGTCAGCGTACCCTACAATAACTTTGTCATTACCGGGGTCATAAACTGCTACATTAAAAAGGC
>ENA-OSJC01000279-OSJC01000279.1-marine-metagenome-genome-assembly--contig:-NODE-279-length-52334-cov-12.205771_pt1 | contig 52334 bp, 42 predicted proteins | sample MGYA00237885_ERZ534234 | MGnify/ENA primary metagenome ERZ534234 (study PRJEB26413, sample SAMN06343907) | marine metagenome | isolation source: coastal waters | place: Atlantic Ocean: West Antarctic... | reverse complement strand
ATTGGAGACTTACTCTCATTCACGACTGCTCACCCAAAAACAAAGGTTCTAATCGCCGCTGAATCCAATGGTAGACGCGAAGTTATTGATGAACTTTTCGTTAAGCATGGATTATCGACGCAGTCGGTCACCAGCTGGGTAGATGCGAAATCGCATGAAGCCAACTTACTGGTCTGTGTCGCGCCACTGGAGCGAGGCCTGTATTTACCTGAGGCAGATTTTTTACTGGTGACAGAACAAAACCTGTTCGGCGAACACGTGCTGCAAAAAAGAAGGCGCGACAAACAAAAAGACAACGCCACAGAACTGGTTGTAAAAAGCCTGACCGAACTCAATATTGGCTCACCTGTGGTACATATTGATCACGGCGTAGGACGCTATCTGGGATTGGAAACTTTGGCCATCGAAGGTCAAGAAACAGAATTTTTGACACTTAGCTATTTTGAAGAAGCCAAACTCTATGTGCCGGTATCCTCGCTTCATCTAATTTCTCGCTATTCCGGCTCTGATGAAGGCACTGCCCCCTTGCACAGATTAGGCGGAGAAGTCTGGGAGAAAGCAAAACGCAAAGCTGTTGAACAAATTCGCGATGTCGCAGCTGAGCTGCTGAATATTTATGCGCGCCGAGAAGCCCGGACCGGGTTTGCTTTCCCTGAACCTGATGAAGCCTATTTTAAATTCGCGAATAATTTCCCGTTCGAAGAAACCCCGGATCAACAGACAGCAATTGAACGTGTCATATCCGACATGATTAGGCCCAAGGCGATGGATCATCTGATCTGCGGTGACGTCGGTTTCGGCAAGACAGAAGTCGCCATGCGAGCAACTTTTCTGGCTGTGCAAGCAAACAAGCAAGTCGCCATATTAGTGCCAACGACACTACTGGCGGAACAGCACGCTGCTACGTTTAAAGACCGATTCGCCGACTGTCCGGTTAACATTGAATCGATTTCGCGGTTCAAATCCAAGAAAGAACAAAAGGTTGTCGCTGAAAAGATGCGCGCCGGCACGGTTGATATTGTTATTGGTACCCATGCGCTGATTCAAGAGGGTATGGGTTTTAAAGACCTCGGACTACTGATTATCGATGAAGAACATCGATTCGGTGTACGACAAAAGGAAAAAATTAAGTCCCTTCGCGCTGAAGTCGACATCTTAACGATGACGGCAACGCCAATACCGCGCACGCTAAACATGGCAATGTCCGGCATGCGGGACTTAACCATCATTGCGACTCCGCCCGCCAAACGTTTATCCATCAAAACGTTCGTCAGGCAACGTAGTGACGCCCTAGTTCGCGAAGCCATTCAACGTGAGTTACTGCGCGGCGGACAAGTTTACTACCTGCATAACGAAGTCAAAACCATCGAGAATACTGCCCAGAAAATCATTGAAATTGTTCCCGGTGCTCGCGTGTCCGTCGGCCATGGTCAGATGCGTGAAAGAGAACTCGAACAGGTCATGTCTGATTTCTATCACAAACGCAGCAATGTGCTGGTCTGTACGACAATTATTGAAACGGGTATTGATATTCCAAACGCAAACACGATTATTATGGATCGCGCCGACAGATTCGGCCTGGCTCAGATACATCAACTGCGCGGGCGCGTTGGTCGCTCTCACCATCAGGCCTACGCATACCTTTTAACGCCTCATCCTAAAGCGATGACAAGCGATGCAAACAAACGGCTCGAAGCGATCAGCGAAGCTGAAGACCTTGGTGCCGGATTTATACTCGCGACCCATGACCTTGAAATCAGAGGCGCCGGAGAGTTGTTGGGCGACGAGCAAACCGGCAACATGCTGACGGTTGGCTATTCACTTTACATGGAGATGCTTGAACGGGCCGTGAAGGCGATCAAAGAGGGCAAGACGGCGAACCTCGATCGCCCGCTAGATGAAGGTATTGAAATCAATCTACGCTTACCCGCACTGATTCCAGCAGACTATTTGCCCGACGTGCAAAGTCGGCTGGTATTGTACAAGCGCATCTCTAACGCGGAAAACGAAGATAGGCTAAGAGAGCTACAGGTAGAAATGATCGATCGATTCGGACTGCTACCGGAAGCGACCAAAATACTCTTCAGGATCACTCGCTTGAAGATAATGGCACTCGCGCTCGGCATTAAAAAGCTTGATGCTGGACCCAATGGTGGCAAAATTGAATTTGATCAGGATACGCCCATCGATCCATTCAGTATCGTGCAGCTGGTTCAGTCTGAACCACATCGCTATCGCCTTCCTACGGCAAATCAACTATCGTTTGAAGAGAATATGCAGAAACCAGAAACCCGATTCCAAAAAATAGAGAAGCTTTTTGAAAGACTGGCAAACAAAAAACGTACAGCGACAGGCTAAATATATTGGTTCGCTAGCGTCAGTATCGTTGGCACTGCTTGCACTAAACACTATTTATGCCGTTAGTGCAGTCGCTGCTGAACGCGACTATGATAATTGGTATCAAGTCGAACTCGTCATTTTCGCGCAAAAAAACCCGACCACCAGTGACGAAGGCTGGGCATTGGAGGATCTATCCTATCCTTCGAACATGCTTAGTGTTTCGCCGACTTCAACAGACCTCATCGAGCCTTTGTCTCTGAAACAACTGAGTGAAATCACAAGTTATGAACAACTCGTACCGGCCGAGGATAGCTTCGAGCAATTTCAAACAACAAATGACTATCTATTCTCTAGCAGACGGCGACAACCTGCCGTTGTTAACAACGAAAGCGAAAGTGACTCCGAAAAAATTACTCAACAAGGCGAAATAACCACCGGGCAGTATGATTCAGCTGAAATGGCCACGGCGCCCTCATCTGATCCATTGCCTGAGGAATTGTCTGAGGAACTGTCTGAGCAACTATCGTCTGATGAATCGGCAACCGCATTAGAGTTCTCTGCGGCCTATTTAGATCAGCTTTTCAACGAAAACAGACCGACCGCTTACAAAGAATTAGACCCAGCAGAGAATGACTTGGATCGTATTGTTAGGAGCATCAATCGCTCTTCACTTTACCGTTTATTAACACATAAGAGTTGGCGTCAGCCTGTCGTCGCCGTAGAAAATGCAGCGCCGATTCTCATTCAAGCCGGACATCACTACGATGATCTGTACGAAATCGACGGTACAATTAAATTGAGCAGGGCTCGCTTTTTACATTTTTCAACTGACCTGTGGTACACCGAATTTAGCCCGCTTTACAATACGTCCAACAGTTCAATTGAGGCTCACCAGGTACTCGACATTGACCCCGCATTAGCGAAAGCGCACCCGAAGGTGCTGCAGTGGGAAAATAATCGAAACCGTTACGTGCCCATACACTCCCATACACTAAAACAATCCAGACGGATGAGGAGCGAAACATTACATTTCGTCGATCACCCTTATTTTGGCATTTTGATATCTGTAAAAAGCTTTGACTATGCGGCTGAAGAACTGGACATACCTTCGGATAATAGCGATTAGCGCGATTATTTAGCACTTAAACAAGATGCTGCCCTAGCATGCTTGTTCAGACTGTTGATGCAGTATGCGCGTTGTGAACACGCCTTGTAGATATTAGGGGACAGAGCTCCCCCCTCATTAAGACGATTTAAGATAAGCACCTATCACTTGAACAACACGACCTAGTCCAACATCCAGATTTTCTTTGATGACGTCCATTTCAATCGGCTCGTCTTCAATTCCCGCACCCGCATTAACAATAAAAGAAATGCCGGCATAGGGCAGATCTCGCTCACGTGCTAAGGCTGCTTCCGGCATTGCCGTCATACCGACGATCGTACAACCGTCATTATACAATCGCTTTATCTCTGCGGCTGTCTCTAACCTTGGTCCCTGAGTACAACCATAAACACCATTCCATACCCCGGAAACATTCTGCAATTGTTCAGCACAGTGAATCAGCTCTGCACGAAATTCGGAGTCATAGGGATAGGTGAGATCAATATGCGTCAACTCATCTTCGTAAAAGGTATGTTCCCTGCCGTAAGTGTAATCAATAATTTGATCGGGAATCACTAGGTCTGCAACCTGAAGGCTCGGGTCAACGCTACCGACAGCCGTAACGGCGAGCACTCTTTGCACATTCAACTTGACTAACGCATCTATGTTGGCGCGGTAGTTAATTCGATGAGGTAGAAATCGTGGCGGATGACCGTGCCGAGGCAGAAATACTAATTTTTGGCCGTGAAGCTCGCCTTGTTCAACGTAAACATCACCATAACCTGTTGACACAACTGAACCCGTTATGTTCTCCAACTGTGAAAATTCTGCAAACCCTGTACCGCCAATTACCGCTAACACATTAGCCTCTCTATATTGATATCAATGACTTTAATCGTATTGTTTACTGATACTTTGCTCGCTCTCAATCGCACTACACTCGCACTAAGTCTCAGTCGTGTTACTCAGGCTAGCTGTCTTGTCGACTAACACTGACAGGTTACCGATTGACATCAAATGACAATACAACCAAGCCAATTCGCCCGATTTAAATAATCCCAGCGCTTTGTCATCGTCCAATGCCAATAGTTTCTTCTCGTCAACAATCAGCAAGCCCGTCAATGATAACTGCTGGCCGTCGGTCATGTCGATTTCAGCGTTGAGTGACATCAACAAGTCATTATCCCGCAGTCTTTGAACAAATAATTCTGTCCGCATGTATTGCTTCTGATATTCCTCAAGGAAATCGATCGATTGCTGCAAAATCGGTGTCGTCTCGCCATCAGCAAAAAGAGGCTCTCCCTTGTCGTTTGAAAAACCACTGAAACCCTCATCAATACAAACCATGCGTTGACCTGGCTCAGCCGTTTCGGACAAGACGAAGGGGTATCGGCGAATAAAAGCCGGGATAAATCGACCATTCCATGAACCCTCTTCGTTCACAAACAGGTTTTGTTCATTGCGTAAACCCAGCAGCGCAACCGGTACGATATTGCCGCCGGCCTCGATAAATACGATCGGAAATTCTTTAGCAGCTTCGGTAAATTCAACCCCGGCTAAGATCACAGAATTTGTCTTTGTGGCAAAAGAAAAGTCATCGGGTCGGGGCACGATCTTTAGATCTTTATGCTCACTTGTATTGAGCCCGACCGGCTTCGTGTAAAAAACTAAACTCGTCATGATATTTCCCTTTCTTGTTGCTCACCCGGCGCATCCATTCTGTCAGATTCTAAATGTATTGTTGACGTCGGGAAGGCGACTTCCGCGCCGTGCGCTTCTACGACAGCATAAATTTCCAAGAGAACCTTTTCTTTAACGCCGTGGAATTCAACCCAATTCGTCGTCTTCGTAAAGGTGTAGACAAAAAAGTCTAATGAAGACGCAGCAAAGGTATTAAAATTGACGATTAAGGTTTTCGTTGGATCGATATCTTCATGTTCAGAAAGCATCAATCTAACATCGTCAACAATCACCTTTACTTTCGCAGCATCGGCGTAACGTATACCGATCGTTTCATAGATGCGTCTATTCCTCATCCTTGACGGGTTCTCGAGCGCAATGCTGGTAAACACGGAATTCGGCACATACAACGGTCGACTATCAAAAGTCCTTATAATCGTTAGACGCCAGCCGATCTTCTCAACTGTGCCTTCAATATTTCTATCGGGACTTCGAATCCAGTCACCAACCGCAAATGGCCGATCGAGATAAACCATCAGCCCGCCGAAAAAGTTTGCCAAAAGGTCTTTTGCAGCAAAACCTACTGCGATGCCACCAACCCCACCAAAGGCAAGAATGCCAGAGATACTGATGCCAAGTGTTTGCAGAACAGTCAACGCAGCTGTAATAAAGACCGATATGCGTAACAGCTTACCGATTGCATGTGCTGTTGTAACGTCACTGCCATTGGCGATGAAGCCATCTTCGCAATTGCTTACAAATTTCGACAAGAACATTGTGATGAGGCCGACAACACAGATGAATCGTATTGGCTCGATAATTTCAGCTAGACCTGCTTGTGCCTCAAAGGAGACAATCTCGGCCGCCCAGGATAAACCTACAACCCAAATAAGCAGCGACATGGGTCGATGGATAGACCCGATGAGCGCATCATCCCAAACGGTATTGGATTTTTCTGCCTTAATCAGGAGTTGGCGAAGCACATAGCGGACCACGAAATTAGCAACGACGGTGGCCAAAACAATCGTAAACACCTGCACCAATACGGGCTTCGAAATCCACGCGAGTAGACTACTAAAAAGGTCTTCCATTTAGACTACTCTATTTAAAGACTGGGTTTGTGTCAGGTAACGTCGCCAGATTGTAACCGCTTTTATCTTCTTCGACTGCTGGGGTTTTAGGTCTAACCCTACGCGGCGACTCTTGCGTTGTTTGATCGCTTGCGGTCGAAGATGTCGATGAATAGAGATAACCATATTCATCTACAGCCGCAGCAAGCAACCATGCAGTCGTATAACCGAGGCTCACCAACTCAATCCTATTTTTTTCAGCCGTTGCTCTTGAGTCAGGTCCAACCAAGACCCTGTGCTGAACCTCACCATCAAGCAACGAGGTTTGTCCTCGTACGCTATTGAAATTGTCGGCCAGCATTCGTTCTTCCTCTAGCGCCTTTTCGACATCCGTATAACTTGCCGCCACAACAAAATATTGTTTTGTGTCGCTCTCCATTGATGCTGTCGCAGTCGCCGCATTCGCATCCGTATCCAAATTGAAACGCCAAGGGGAGATCCCCTGCTGCGCGAGCAGTCGGTCAACTTCGCTGTTTGTACTGACCGCTCGAAGCAGGACACGCTGGTAGGTTACGCCGTCTACCACCGTCGCATGGGTCGTCACATCAACACCGAGCAAACCCGAGAGACGAGCAGCCTCTGATGTCGCTGAGGCGGCTTTGGCATAGCTGCCAACAACCAAATATAACTCTGCTCTTGCTGTCATCGAGACCAACAGCAACGTCAATGAACAGACAAAGAAGCATTTCATATGTTTTGGCATTTTTAAATTTCTCTGGTTCAAATTTTTATAATGATTGCACTCGCCAAGTGTAGCACCCTAATTCATGGATTACTTTCATAGCCCATTGCCGACTTGGCGCCTGTTACGCGCAATCAAATCAACCAACATCAACTGGCAATCATCCCAGACAACCCGCCGAATAATAACGCCCCTAAAGTTTAGGTTGTCAAAGAGGTATTCCTGTATATAATCACAGTACCTGTATATAAAACCATGAGTGGGTGGTTACCCATGTTGATCCTCGTAGTAATGCAAATCAATGCTCTTGCTCGAGACTAATTCGTTTTAAACAGTATATATAAAGCAACAAACACTACTGAGCGCACCTATGATCAAACTAACGCCGCGACAAACTGAAGTCCTCGACTTCATTAAACGTTATATGAGCGACACTGGCTATCCTCCGACACGTGCGGATATTGCAGCAGAACTTGGTTTCAAAAGTGCTAATGCGTCGGAAGAGCACCTTAAGGCACTAGCTAGAAAAGGTGCCATTGAAATGATCCCAGGTACATCTAGGGGCATTAAGTTACCCGATGAAGACGGCCTTCCGATCGTTGGTCGTGTTGCTGCGGGTAGTCCGATACTCGCAGAGGAGCATATAGAGAATCATTGCGAGATTCCGCCGAGTTTTTTCAATCCGCCGGCGGACTATTTGTTAACGGTACAAGGCGACAGTATGATTGAAGTCGGTATCCTTGACGGCGATCTGATCGCAGTCCATAAAACACAGAATCTCAACACCGGTGATATTGTGGTGGCGAGAATAGAGGATGAAGTTACAGTCAAACGCCTAAAAACCAATCGCAGTAAGTATCAGATCACGCTTCTGCCTGAAAACAAGGACTACAATCCCATAGAGGTTGATTTACGGGAGCAAAACTTTGCGTTTGAAGGCTTGATGGTAGGGGTTATTCGCCACTAGCGTTACTCGCCATTCTGAGATTACGCGACGACAGGTGTTTGACAGAACAACGGACCAAGTTCGACACATTGATGCCGACGTGCCAGCAATTAGGGCGCGTCAGCAATCATGCTAAATGTCCCTGTTATTGATGCTGTTATTGCTGCTGTTATTGCTTAGAACTAGCCCGACTCAATCGCCGGTTTAGGCGACCGCCTGACGTCATCGAGTCACGGAATCGGCATTGAAATTTCAAACCGACGCCTTCTTATCTCGCTATTACTTTCCTATTACTTTTCTGTCATTTCTTTGTCATCTCGCTGCGACCCCGCAGGAGCCGCAGCAAAATTATCGCTTTTTAAGACGACGCTTCGTCGGTGGCTTTTTTCTTAGCCGCGGCGCTCTTCTTCTTCGCTGCACTTTTCTTTGCTGCAGCGCTTTTCTTCGCTGGTTTCTTGGCAATCTTTTTAGCGGCTGTGGTTACCCACTTGCCATCGATAAAGTCTGCTCGCCAACCGGTTGGTTTACCCTCATCCGTTTCTGTCATGACGTACTGTTCTTTGGATTTTCGCAGAAACTTGACGAGAGAACGTCTATCGTCGTCGTCTTTAACAGGCGCGCGCATTAAAAATGCATATTTAGGGTCAATTTCATTTTGGTGTGGAATCAACTCATCCAGATAGGGCGCACGTGTTTCTCGATTCTTCGGAAACTGGCTCGCTGCTAAAAAGATCCCCGCTGCACCGTCTCGGAGAACATAAATGTCATCCACCTTTCGACACTGCAATTCGGGCATAGGCACGGGGTCCATCTTAGGTGGCGCAGGTTCGCCGCTGCGTAGGAGCTTGCGTGTATTCTTACAATCCTCTGCGGTACAACCAAAATACTTGCCGAACCGACCAGACTTGAGCTGCATCTCGGCGCCGCATTTGTCACAATCTAATATTGGGCCTTCGTAGCCTTTGATCTTGAACTCACCCGGTTCAATTTCAAATCCTTCGCAGTCTGGATTATTGCCACAAATATGCAGTTTTCTTTTCTCATCAATCAGATAACTGTCCATCGCCGTTTCACAAGTCGGGCAACGATGTTTGGTTCGAAGGATTCTTGATTCTTCCTCTTCGTCATCCGCATTTACGTCAACAACTTCATCACCTGAAACGAGATTAATGGTTTGTTTACAGCGCTCTTTAGGCGGTAAAGCATATCCAGAACAACCCAGAAAAACGCCAGTACTGGCCGTTCGTACCTGCATCTTTCTGCCGCACAGCGGGCAATCGATATCGGTAATGGTTGGTTCATTTGAACGCATGCCGTCATCACTGCCAGCGGTGCCTACCTGCGCTTCGAAATCGACATAGAATTTATCGAGCAGGTTTTTCCAGTCTTGCGTGCCTTCAGACACTTCATCGAGTGATTCTTCTAAACCCGCCGTAAAACCGTAATCCATCAACTTGGTAAAATTCTCGTTGAGCCTGTCCGTGACCAACTCACCAATCTTCTCCGCATAGAATCGTTTGTTTTCTACCGTTGCGTAGCCTCGATCCTGGATGGTCGTAATAATTGAGGCATAGGTAGACGGTCGGCCAATACCCTGCTTCTCCAACTCTTTTACCAGACTAGCTTCACCGTACCTGGCTTTAGGTTTAGTGAAATGTTGCTTAGGCATCAGCTCTTTAAGACTTAATATTTGACCTTGCTTGTAATCGGGTAACGAAACCTCTTCTTCCTTTTTGCCCGCGCTAGGCTGAGCTCGAGTGTAGCCATCAAAGCGCAGAATTCGGCCTCGAACTCTTAACTCGAGGTCCTTCGCATCAACAATCACACTTGTACTCGTGTACTGCGCATTCGGCATCTGACAAGCCACAAATTGGCGCCAAATAAGCTCATAAAGCCGTTCTGTATCCCTTTCCATGCCGGCAATAGATGTTGTTTTAACACTCACATCGGAAGGCCGGATTGCTTCATGCGCCTCCTGTGCACCTTCCTTGCTCGAATAGGTACGCGGTTCGTCGGGCAGATATTCTTTACCATAATCCGACTCAATTAAATCACGACATCGAGCGATAGCATCGGCACTCAAATTGGTCGAGTCGGTTCTCATGTAGGTGATGTAGCCAGCTTCATAAAGCCTTTGGGCAAGCATCATTGTCTTTTTAACGCCAAAGCCCAGCCTTGTGCTCGCGGCCTGCTGAAGCGTCGATGTGATGTAAGGTGCAGTCGGGCGCGTCTGAGTCGGTCTATCGTCTCGGCTTCGAACGGTGAAGACTGTATCGTTAAGAATCGACAGTGCCGCATCTGCTTGCGCTTTATTAACTGGACGAAAGTTCTCGCCGGCCTGCTTGGTCACTTGAAAATTCACGGCGGGGTTATCCTCGTCCGCGAGTAAGTCAGCAAAGATTTCCCAGTATTCTTCCGGGATAAACGCACGAATTTGGCGCTCTCGCTCGACAATCAATTTTACAGCGACAGACTGTACGCGACCCGCTGAAAGTCCTCGCGCAATTTTAGCCCAAAGTAACGGTGAAACCATAAAGCCAACAACGCGATCTAAAAACCGTCTAGCCTGCTGGGCGTTAACGCGCGCCATGTTAAGTTCACCCGGCTTTTCGAAGGCTTCTTGAATGGCTTTCTCGGTGATCTCGTTGAAAACCACCCGGCGATATCTTGATTCGTCCCCGCCGATTGCTTCACGCAAATGCCAGGCTATCGCCTCACCTTCCCTGTCAAGGTCAGTTGCGAGGTATATTTCATCAGCGTCTTTTGCCAACTTGCGCAGTTCAGCAACGACCTTTTCTTTGCTCGGAAGGATCTGGTAATCCGCATCCCAGTTATTATCAGGATCGACACCCATACGTGCAATTAGCTGTTTCTTTGCTTTTACTTTCTTATAGGCAGCCTTTTTCTCTGGCTCCATTTTGCGCGTTTTAGCCGCTTCCTTAGCCCGCGCCTTTGGATCAGAGGTACTAGACCCACTGGTTGGCAAATCACGAATATGACCAACACTGGACTTAACGATGAAATCGTTACCCAGATATTTATTGATGGTCTTTGCCTTGGCAGGAGACTCTACGATGACGAGAGATTTACCCATGAATTTCGATTACTCAATAATGACTGATACAAAAAGGGCGACATATATAGTGGCTATAAGCTTTCAGGTCAAGCCCGTCGCGACTCAATTTCTATTTTAGCTTATCCGACCAAACCGGATGCTTGTCAACCGAATTTCTCAAAGACGACTCAAAACAGCCTATTTGATGGCAGAATCATTGCGGCCTGAAGACAGTGGCAAGCCGACACAAGTTGTAAGGAAATCAATGAGTTCGCTAACTTCTCCCTGCTCTTGCCAGTAGATCGAGAGGATGAAATTTTTTTCTTCAACTTTGACGCAATCGAAGGGGAGTTTTGAAAGATTTGCAGACAAAAACGTCTTCAAGCTGTCCGGCAGGCCAGAATTGATTGGCTCAGCCTCTTCCCACGGCACTTTGGATTCAGCCGATGATGACCTGCGTTCGAAACACCAATCGACAGCACCTGATTCACGCCAATTATCCGGTCTCGAGCGAGGCAGGCGATAACCAATAACGGCAAGTTTACGCGGCAAAGGTTTGCCCGTATTCGACAGATATTTATTTCGATCGGGATCAGGGTCTTCAATATGCGTAATGGCGACTCTGATGCCCTGTTTCATCGCGATTTGGCGCTTTGCCATGGCCGCTTTTTGCTTTGTAGAAGGGATAATACGCATGATCGGTGCAAGGATGACCAGCATCACAATGCCAATAATGACATAAACCATATGTATCTTGCCTCGGCGCAACATTAGTTACGCGAATAGTGAACGAGCTTGTTATAAACTTTATTGCATAAGGAATCGTATCACTATTGAGCCTGAGACGTTTCCTGTGTAAATTTGCCAAAAACGACGACCAAAATTCTCACAAAAACAAAACAATCAAAGAGAATAACGGAAAGGGGTACAACATGGCTGAATACAGGCACATCATTGCAGCGGTCGATCTGACAGAAGAATCCCATCATGTAGCAAAGCGAGCCTGCGCACTTAGCGCAGCATACGGCTCCAAGTTAAGCTGCCTACATGTAATAGAACCATTGAGTCTTGCCTACGGTGGCGACATCCCTATGGACCTGTCTACCATTCAAGAGCAGATTCAAGAAACTGCCAAACTACATTTGGCAGAATTTGCTAAATCACTGAATATTGCGCCTGAAGATCAGCACTTAATATTTGGCCGACCAGAGACAGAGATTCATGCTCTGGCAAAACAGGTCGATGCTGATTTAATCGTCGTCGGTAGCCATGGCCGCCATGGACTTGCGTTGTTGTTAGGCTCAACGGCTAATGGTGTTCTGCATGGTGCACCTTGTGACGTGCTTGCCGTTAGAGTCGGCAACTAACTAGCCTACCCAAGCCGCCTCAAGTCCGTTATTGTTAGACTCGCAGTAAATACGAGTTATGGAAAACTATGCGGCTTCTTGTACCGCTCATCTTTACCCTTGTCGTCTCAAGCTTTTCGTTTGCCAACTCAGCAAACGCAGATGAGGCTGGCAATCGTTACGAACAGCGAAAGCTATATCAAAAATTACTGCACGCAATTAAAACCAACCAACGCAGTAAATACCACGCACAAAAGGATAAGTTAGTTGGCTACCCGCTTTATCCTTACCTTGAATATACAGACAAAATTTATCGTATCTCTCGCCAATCCGAATCGAGCATTCAAAGCTTTATTGGCCAATATGCAGACACACCGCTAGCGAATCAATTGCTTCAAAATTGGCTCTATACCCTTGCTAAGCGCGGCGACTGGTCCACTTTTATCAACAACTACAATGACTATCGCGCGACGGATACGAATGTTTGCAACTATGCGTTTGCTTTGTATAAGACCGGTCGGACCCAAGAGGCACTTGACCAAGCACAAAAACTTTGGCTCGTGAAGCATTCCCAGCCGGACAGCTGCGATCCGATATTCAAGGTATGGCAGGATGAAGGTTATTTAACCGACGAGATCGCTTGGCAACGTTATGAGAAAGCACTGAGGGCAAACAATTTAACGCTTGCCAACTACTTAACCCGCTTTCTAGCGAAAGCCGATCGAAAGCCTGCAGATGACTATACGTTAGCGCACACTCGACCTGAGTCGTTCTTTCGCAGCAATAGTCTAAAGCCGACAGACAAAAGATCCACGGCGATTTTGCTGCACGCGTTGAAGCGAAGTGCGAGAAAAGACGCACTAGCCGCCCTAACGTCACTCGAAGCGAACTTACCGCTGGAGCATGCCGAACCAAACGATATTGCAGCCACCTACCAATACATTGGTGTAAGACTCGCTCGTGACCCGAAATTAGTCGACCACCTCGTTCGCATAGAAAATCATTTAGAGCCAACAATACAACTCAACGAAACCAGAATTCGTACAGCTCTTCGAAATCAATCTTGGCAGGAAGTTTTATTACTCATTTCCAAATTGGATCAAGATGCAATTGAGTCCGATCGCTGGAAGTACTGGCGCGCAAGAAGCCTTGAAGCCACTAATAATGAGCGCGACAAGGTTATCATTGATGGTCTTTACGCCGAGCTTTCAAAAACCCGAAGCTACTACGGTTTTTTAGCGGCCGATAAAACATCACAAGCCTACAGCTTCCAGCGTGAGTCCATCGAGGTGTCCAACAATGAGTTGCTTGATCTCGAAGCAACACCCGGCATTCAGCGCGCCAGCGAACTTCTCATTCTTGGCGAAAAAACTCGCGCACGTCGCGAATGGAATTTCACTGTCAAAGACTACTCAAATAAAGAGCTTGCCATTGCAGCGATGGTCGCTACGAAATGGGGCTGGCATAAGCAAGCCATCCAAGCAATGATTGATTCTGGACGATGGAATGCATTGGATACCCGCTTCCCATTGGCCTATCTCGATTCCTTTCGAGCTGCCGCTCGCAAGTCCGACATCCCAGCGAATTGGAACCTCTCTATCGCTCGCCAAGAAAGTGCCTTCATGCCGGATGCTAAATCCTCCGCAGGCGCTTTGGGCTTAATGCAGCTCCTACCCTCTACGGCAAAGCGCACAGCGAGACACCAGGGACTCAGAGAGCCGACGGATTTTTCTTTAACGGACCCACACAAAAACATTGAGATTGGATCGGCTTACCTCGGACAGATGTTCAGACGGTTCGACAACAATCGTATTTTGGCGTCTGCTGCTTACAACGCTGGACCAACCCGCGTCAGTCAATGGCTAGATAAATCTGTGCCGCTTGATGTCTGGATTGAAACAATCCCTTATTCTGAAACCCGCAGCTATGTGATGAACATTCTAATGTTCTCAGCAATCTATGCGGATAAATTGGAGCAACAGCCGGTGCTCATCTACCCTCACGAGTATGAAAGTTTTAGCGACTCGCCTCGGAACCTTATAATAGGTAACTGATTGCTCAAATAGTGCGCTGCGCTATACTCTGCGTTTTTAGACATTCAAAATCACATGCAGCTAGTTGATATTGGTGCGAACCTAACCCACGAATCCTTTCAGGAAGACTTTGATCAAGTCCTCTCGGATGCATGCCTGAACAATGTGCAGCAACTTATTGTCACGGGCGCTTCGCGACAAAGTAGTCACGACGCATTAGCGCTCGCGGCAAAATTTCCCAATCAACTTTGGGCAACGGCGGGTATTCATCCTCATCACGCAGAAGAAACCACTGCGGATGTGATTGAGGAACTACGCCAACTCCTCGCCCATGAAAAAATTAAAGCGGTGGGTGAAACCGGTTTGGATTACTTTAGAGATTTCTCGCCTCGCGAGACTCAACGACAATCTTTCGAAGCGCACATTGAGCTTGCGATCGAATCAGGTCTGCCGATGTTCCTACATGAACGTGATGCTCATAAGGATTTCGCTGAGATATTACGTAGTCACCGACAACAGCTCAACGCTGTCGTTGTGCATTGTTTTACAGGTGACAAAGACGCTCTGCATGACTACATTGATCTAGATTGTCATATCGGCATTACTGGCTGGATATGCGATGAGCGTCGAGGCACCCATCTAATACCGCTCGTGGCGGATATACCGCTGGACCGGATTATGATCGAGACGGATGCACCCTATCTGATGCCTAGAAACATCAAGCCCAAACCAAAATCAAGACGCAATGAACCTAAAAATTTACCCCACATCTGCGCATTCCTAGCAACATGCCTGAACACGTCTGCTGAGGCATTGGCGGCGTCGACAACGATCAACGCACAACGATTCTTCGATTTGGAGCCTTTACAATGAAGCCAAGTGTGACGCTCTACACCACCTTGGGTTGTCATCTTTGTGAGGACGCCTCAGATCTCCTGTGTAGCTACTCCGGGACAGTTCAAGCCATTGACATCATTGAAGTAGAAATCAGCGATACAGACGCGCTGATTGAACGATACGGCATTCGTATACCTGTCGTCGCGATTCCGAATACGGGAATCGAGTTGGGTTGGCCGTTCAACGCAGAACAACTCAAAAAATTTTTAACAAACTTGTAAACTGTTCGCATGCCTCCCCTTTTACAATGTCATCGAATCTCTCACAGCGCCGGCACAAAGTCGCTATTCAACAACCTTGATTTCACCATCAATGAAGGCGACAAAGTGGGTCTCGTCGGATTTAATGGCGCCGGCAAATCGACGCTATTGTCGATCCTCAACCAGTCTTGCGAGGCTGACGAGGGAGATATTTCCAGAAGCAGACAACTGCAACTCGAATCTGTCGAGCAATTTATCAGCATAGACCTGATGGAACTGACGCTACTTGAGGCGTTGCTTGATAAATTATCTAACGACGAAAAAGACTTTGGTGAGTACAAGGTACAACAATGCTTACAAGAACTAGGCTTTAGCCCAGCCGAATTCGACTACAAAGTAGCAGACTTAAGTGGTGGTCAGCAAAATCGCTTAATGTTTGCCCGTGCGATAATTAATGCACCCAACCTTATACTTTTCGACGAACCAACCAATCATCTAGATCTACAAACATTGTTGTTTTTTGAGGCAAAACTGAAAAGTTTTAAAGCAGCTTTTGTACTGGTTTCCCACGACAGAGCCTTCCTTGATGCCGTCACCAATCGAACAGTATTTATTCGCGACGAACGCTCTTACAACTTTTCTATGCCCTACAGCGAAGCCAAAACCAAGCTTGATGAACAAGATGCAGCGGATGCTGCTCGATTGAAACAAGAAGAAAAGACCATAAAGTCCTTGGCTGAAAGCGCCAAGCGTCTTGCCATCTGGGGCAAGGTCTACGACAGCGATAAGCTCGCGGCGAAAGCAAAAACCATGGAACGGCGTATCGAGAAACTGCAGGAATCTAAAACCTTTGTCAGCAAAGGTTCCAACCTTTCTCTAACACTGGACGTCGGCACATCTCGAGCAAACAAAATGCTACATATTGAAAACCGTGTGATTGAATCACCCGGTGACAATCCGCATCAGCTTTTTTCCATCAATGAATTTTATATCCGCCCTGGTGATCGTATCGCGCTGCTTGGCCACAACGGTGTCGGTAAAACCACTCTTATTAAATTAATTATGGCGCAATATGCAAAAAATTTTACAGGTGACTTCATCAAGTTCAACCCGCAGTGTGATATTGGTTATTACGATCAGGAGATGGCCGGATTTTCTGCGCAGCTTTCCTTACTAGAAACCCTAAGAAAACACTGCCATAGAGGCACCGAAAGCGAATTCAAGGCATCATTAATCAAAGCAGGCTTCGAGTTTAGAGACCACGACAAGAAGATTAAAGTGCTTTCCGGCGGTGAGAAATCGCGCGTGATGTTTCTGATTATAAAGATCAATCAGCCAAACTTCCTCATCTTGGATGAACCAACGAATCACATCGATATTCAAGGTAAAGAAGAGCTCGAACAACAAATTCTCGCTACCAACGCAACAGCACTAATCACCTCTCACGATCGCAAGTTCGTTGACACTATTGCGCAACGCTACGCGCTCATTATTGACGGTCAACTGAAGGAAATAAACGATCCGAATAGTTTCTATGTTGAAAGCCGAACGAAGCGCGCCGCACAATCTTGTCACTCGGTTGATTCAGTTGTCGACGTAGCCAATCAGGATGAAAATTTATCGAGCGATGCTATTTTGGAACGAATTATGGCCTTAGAAATATTGTTGGAGGATGATCGCGCCAGGAAGCCGAAGTTCCAAAAACTTGATCGCCAAGCCCTTTGGAATGAAGAACTGGAACAACTGAACCAATCGTTGAGCTACCTTTAAAAGACTTTCAAGAGATCTTTAAGCTATTCCCAAGAAACCCTTAATGTGCAGCAAGCGCGTTCAATATAGTGCAGTGAACAGTTGACTCCTCGCCGCCGCAACAGGCCACGGTGATTTGTTGCAGAGCATCTCTCATCTTCTCAAGTTCTATAATTTTCAATTCAATGTCTGCCAGCTTCGTCTCGGCAAGTTGCTTGACTTCACCACAGGTACTATCAGATTCCTCTACCTGAAGAGAGAGTAACTCGGTGATCTCTTTTAACGAAAAACCCATTCGCTTTGCTCTGATAATAAAATTTACGCGTTCAACAGCATCAGCGGTATAGAGTCTATAGCCTGCGTCACTTCTTCTCGGCGCATCAATCAGGCCCTTCGTTTCGTAAAAGCGTAATGTTTCGTTATTGGTTTCCGTTCGCTTTGACAGTTCGCCTATTCTCAAATATCCCATCAATTTCGCTCCTTGGATGACTTATTCGCAGATCTTTGCCGACGCACGTGGACGTCGAGCATTGTTTGTTTCCCTAATTGTAAACCCTAAAGTTAACAACAGGGTAAAGACTTTCATCCATTTTGGTCACAAAAACCAAACGTGTGCTCTGGAATCGTTTCAACTCCCGGGCTTCTGCGAACTTTCTCGGCAAAATTTCACCCAAAGACACTTTCCACCCATCGCGTTCCCATTTACTATCCATCGCTCTAATCACATAAGCCTCATTCACTTAATGGTAAGTGATCTTCCCGATAGGTAGGTGCCAAATCGAATTCGATACAAAACATAACCCCGCATTGAGGATCGCCGTCATCAATGGCGGTCAATCGGCCGAAGCTGCGGTCTCACGTGTTTCCGCGCAGGGCGTAATCGGTGCATTAAAGGCAAACTATCAGCATGTTGAAGCAATAGAACTGGATGCGACCGTGGCCGAGAAGCTGAAACACTTTGCGCCGGACGTCGTTTTCCCTGTGCTACATGGGCCGCCAGGAGAAGATGGCACATTGCAGGGCTTTCTCGAGATTCTCGAATATAAATACGTCGGCAGCGGCGTGCAGGCTAGCGCCGTTGCGATGGACAAAATACTTGCAAAGCAGGTTTTTCGACGCGCTAATTTACCGCTAGCTGACGAAATTGTTTTCGACGCGCAAACTGATAGAGCGATCGCCGTGGCGGCGATTATTGAACGGTTAGGCTCATTTGTCGTGGTAAAACCGGCATCGCAAGGCAGTGCACTAGGCGTCACACTGGTCGAAAATGAAAATGAACTTGATGCGGCCATGAAATTCGCCGCAGAACTCGGCAGCAAAATCCTCGTCGAAAGTCGCATCTCCGGTAAGGAAATAACGGTCGGCGTGATCGATACAGACGATGGTCCCGTTGCGCATCCTGTCATTGAAATCACGACCGCGGCAGATAGCTGGTATGATTTTGAACATCGCTATACAGCGGGGTTAAGCGATCACATTATTCCTGCTCGACTGCCCGATGCTCAACTTGCTCGGCTACAAAAAATCGCAATCGATGCCCATGTCAGTCTGCAATGCCGCGACCTTTCAAGAGCAGATTTCGTCGTTCCAAATGAATCGGAAGAATATCTTCTTGAAGTCAATACGCTTCCGGGCATGACGCCAACAAGCTTGTACCCAGACGGCGCGGGCGCCCTGGGCCTTTCATTCGAGGATCTGGTGTCGTTCCTTGTCGAAAGAGCGGCTAGTCGATAGCCGCTATTAAGTTAAGTCTTTGACATCGTTTAGATGCCCGCAGACTCAGGTGCAATCTACCATTAAGCCTACAGATCGTAGCCTCGTTCATTATGCTGATTAATATCGAGTCCTTCAGTCTCATCGTCACTGCTGACACGTAAGCCTAAAATCGCATCGACTAGTTTGAGGATGCCGAAGGTGACTATCGCGGTATACACCCCTACTGCAAGGACACCCACTACCTGAACGCCAAGCTGCGAGAGCATATTCATGCCTTCGTTGTAACCCTGACCACTAAATACACCAAGGCTCGCGCTTGCAAAGACTGCGGCCAATATCGTTCCTAATGCACCGCCCACGCCGTGGACAGGAAAGACATCGAGAGAATCATCAATTTGCAACTTCAACTTAATAATGTTGGTTGCATTAAAGCAAACAAAACCACCAATAATACCGATCATCAGTCCGCCGGCCGGGCCAACAAACCCTGACGCCGGTGTAATCGAACCGAGTCCTGCAACCATACCTGTAACAGCACCCAAAGCACTCGGTTTGCCGTACTTGACCCATTCACAAATCATCCACGTCAGCGCACCGGCAGAAGCCGACATATGGGTCACCATCATCGCCATACCCGCGTTGCCATCTGCGGCTAGAGCACTACCCGCATTGAAGCCAAACCAACCAACCCAAAGCATACCCGCGCCTGTGATCACCATGGTCATATTATGAGGCGGCATCTGTGTATGTGGAAAACCTTTGCGGGGACCCAACACAAGCGCACAAACCAGCGCAGCCACACCGGCGGTCACGTGAACCACTGTGCCGCCTGCAAAATCGAGTAAGCCTAAGTTATATAACCAGCCGTCTGCCGCCCAGACCCAGTGAGTCACAGGACCATAAACGAACACCAACCATATCGCTGAAAAAACTAACATTGATGAAAATCGCATTCTCTCAGCGAACGCGCCTACTATTAGTGCGGGCGTAATGATCGCAAACGTCAATTGAAACATTGCAAACACACTTTCAGGGATGTCCCCAGACATTGAGTCTTCTGTCACCCCAGCCATAAAGAAATTCGCCGCGCCACCGATGAATGCATTACCTTCCGAGAACGCCATTGAATAAACACCAATGAGCCAAAGTACAGAAACCACACAGGTTATTGCAAAGCATTGCATCAGAACGCTTAAGACGTTCTTGGACCGCACTAAACCCGCATAGAACAAGGACAAACCGGGCAGTGTCATAAACAACACTAATGCTGTTGAAGTCAATATCCATGAGGTATTCGCACCATTTAACTCATCAGCGAACACAGGTCCACCGAGTAACATTAGCGCTGTTACCGCAACCAACTTTGCGATAAATTTCTTCATAGTCGTTTCTTCCTGTCTGAGGTCATTCAGTTTTGTAAAGATGACCGTGTTAAATTTTTATTTCCAGCGCAAAAGTGTACCTATTCGATAAATGCACAACAATAATCGCAGGCCAATCATTTCGCGTTAATTTGGTGCAGCTTCGGTCGCGACTGAAGCGGCTGACCTGCTCAGCGATTCATAAAAAAATAGACGTCGGCCCACAATTAACCCTTTAGAACCTCTCCTCCTATCAGCATCAAACCTTAGATCAAATGATTCATGTACAAGACATTCTCCCTGAGATAAAACATAGGGAGTCTTGATGTAACGAATGAGCAACAAGAACGACAAAGAGGAATTGAGTTCAGTCTTGCAACGGGATTTTCTAGATCACTGATAGAGCGACAATAACCAGCTAAGGATGAAACTAGATTTATGAGAAGACAGAAAAGAGACAAGAGCAATAGAGCATTTACCCGCGGTTACCAAACGGGTGTTCATGGTAAGTCAAAAGATCTCTGTCCCTACCACGATATTGAAGCACGCCAGTCTTGGTTGACCGGCTGGAGAACGGGCAGAGAAGATCAATGGGACGGTTATGTAGGCACTGCAGGCGTTAGCCATGCACCCGTCGCCTAACGACGCTAAGCGCACTTTTTATTCACTCAGTTTTTTACACTGCTAAAGGCTCCAGATTGGAGCCTTTTTTTATACTTCAAAGATTTATCCGCCGAACCGCATCGACGCACCTTGCGCTAGGCAAGTTAGAGGGCAGATGCAGAGGGCATCAGGTTTATTTGGCCGAGCGCAGCACGAATAGCTTCAGAGCTTTCAGCAATGAGGTCCGGACCACTATAAATAAACCCCGTGTAGAGTTGCACCAGATCAGCGCCAAGCTCAATTTTTTGTGCGGCATGCTCCGGCAACATGATGCCGCCGACACCAATAACAGCCAGCTTAGGTTTCACTTCTGAGGCGACCATAGCCAGCACATGATTGCTTTGATTGCGCAATGGGTCGCCACTCAATCCACCTTTTTCGCTAGAGTGATTTTCACCCAGTAGCGCGCTTCTAGAAACAGTTGTGTTGCTGACAATAACCCCATCAACTTCGAATTCTAGCAATCGTCTGGAGATGGTTAGAATTTCTTCATCGTCCATATCGGGCGCAATCTTGACGAGAAGTGGAACATGTTTTTGATACTTATCCTGCAGTTCTCGGTGCACAACCCTCAAACCTTCAAGTAGTCTCGCCAACTCGTCACCATGCTGAAAGGCACGAAGTCCTTGTGTATTGGGTGACGATATATTGACGACAATATAAGAAGCCTGCTCATAGACTTTCCGCATACAAAGGGTGTAATCAGACAAGGTATCTTCATCAGCTGTTTTGGCATTCTTACCTATGTTGACCCCCAGTACGCCAGCGAAATTGGCGCGTCGAATACGTTTCGACATTTCATCAACGCCTTCATTATTGAACCCCATTCTATTGATGATGGCTTGACGAGAAGGAATTCTGAAGAGTCGAGGTTTTGGGTTTCCCCGCTGAGGTTTGGGCGTCACCGTACCAACCTCAATAAACCCGAAGCCAAGCGCGTCGAGGCCAGCGATGCACTTCGCATCCTTGTCCAACCCAGCCGCTAAGCCAACGCGATTTGGAAATTCTATACCCATCAGCGTGACCGGATCATCAGTGACGGCCTTGGCAATCAACGACGTTAACTTCAGCTGCTGCAGTACCGCAATTGAATGCAGAGAAAGATAGTGAGAGGTTTCTGTGGGCAGGCGAAACAGAATGTCCTGAAGAGTCTGATATTTCATATCATCTAGCATAAAAAATTCTGCAGAAGTATACACAACTCATCAATCAAGCGCCGCGCGTTTTAGCGATTATCTAAAACACCAAATTTGCTCAGTTAGTCGAAATATTGACGAAAGGGTCAGTTGACGCCTGTCAATCGACGCAGAGATGGAAAATAGTGGCTGAGATGCGATGCTTACCTCTATGCTTTTTTGTTACAGTGGCGGCTCGGATTGAACCCTGCCTACTTTTTGTGGTCTACCCTTCGGTTTACAATGACATCCGTTTTTTTATGTTTTGACGACTGTGGGTTGAAAGACGCAGAGGAATCATTATTTATACTTTAACAATTTAACCAAAAGAGAAGAATAAGCGAACTATGCAGCATCGCGAGCAAATAATTGAACTCGAAAAGTGGTTATCAGAACAGATAATTGGACAACAAAAACTAGTCAACCGGCTACTGATGGCACTCCTTGCCGATGGCCACCTTCTTGTTGAAGGTGCACCGGGCCTTGCCAAAACAAAAGCGATAAAGACGCTTGCGGATGGCATCGAAGGTGATTTCCATCGTATTCAATTTACCCCGGACTTATTACCATCAGATATTACCGGAACGGAAATTTATCGCGCTCAAGATGGCACATTCTCCTTTCAACAGGGCCCCATATTTCACAACCTGGTTCTGGCGGATGAAATCAACCGAGCGCCGGCAAAGGTTCAATCGGCACTTTTGGAGGCCATGGCCGAACGACAAGTCAGTATCGGTCGTCAAACCTTCCCGCTTGCGGATCTGTTTTTAGTCATGGCAACACAGAATCCAATCGAGCAGGAAGGTACCTACCCCCTACCTGAAGCGCAACTCGACAGATTCCTCATGCAAGTCAACATCGACTACCCCGACGCAGTGTCGGAAAGATCTATCCTGCAACACGTCAGGAACGAATCAATCGCAGGAAGAAAGGCCCCACAGCCCCCCCAAAAACTGAATCAGGAAGCGATATTCGAAGCACGCAAAGCGGTTTTGGAATTACACATGGCCCCCGTTGTTGAGGACTATATTGTTCAGCTCACAATGGCGACGAGACAGCCCGCTGCGTTTGGTGATGATTTGGCCAACTGGCTAGATTATGGCGCATCGCCTCGCGGTACCATTTCACTCGACCTCTGCGCGAGGGCAAATGCCTATTTGCTTGGAAAGGATTTCGTCAGCCCAGACGATGTGCAAGCTGTCGTACATGATGTATTTCGACATCGCATTATTGTTAGCTTCGAAGCAGAAGCATTGGGTATTGATGCGGATCATATTATTGACACGCTTGTGCAACGCGTCGCCGTCGCATAGCTGACCAGCTCTATCGAGTTAGTATCAAAATAGGACTGCCACGATAAATGTCAATAAAGCCTGCCAAAAAACATCAGTTCCCAATCAAAGGTGGCGCCTACACTGATGTCACCGAATTGATTCGCCTGCGACATGCCGCGCGCGAGATTGATAGCGTCACAATCGACAAATCAAGCAACCCGTTGTCTGGCTTACTGACAAGTAAATTCAGAGGACGCGGTATCGACTTCGCGGAAGTCAGAAGATATGAACCGGGCGATGATGTAAGAACAATCGATTGGCGAGTTACGGCGAGAACACAGATTGCACACACCAAACTTTTTCAGGAAGAAAAAGAACGCCCCGTTCTTATTTTAGTTGATCAATCCCATTCACTTTTTTTTGGCTCTGTGTTTTCGTTCAAGTCTGTCTTGGCTGCACAGGCTGCCGCTCTTATCGCCTGGGTTTCATTGGAAAATGGTGACCGCGTTGGCGGCATAGTCTTCGCTGAAACAGGTCATCGAGAAGTTCGACCAAGACGAAGCAAACACGCCGTACTGAGACTACTAAACGAAATAAACGATTTTAATCATCGGCTCAACAAAGATCGCAGGAATGAAGACAGCGCGACTGACTATCTATCAGAGGCCCTCTTGAACGTGCGTCGGGTGGCCAAACATGGCAGCACTATTTTTCTCATCAGCGATTACGATCATTTTTCAAAAGACGCGCTGCTACATCTGCGTCAGTTATCACGTCATAACGACATCATTGGCGTTCATGTTTCTGACCCAATGGAACACAACCTGCCAAGTCCCGACCTGTATACCATTACCGATGGTCAGCAACGTGTTCAAATCGATACTGCTGACAAGAAGAATCGATCTGAATACGAACAACAGTACGAACGCCATCTGCAGCAAACACGCATTGAATTTAACAAGCTCAAATCACCGTTGTTTGAGCTCAGCACCGGTAACAATGTTATTCAATCGCTGGCTGACTCATACCATTCGATTCGTCGGGCCAAGCGCTAATGGCGAGTCAAACACCACCGCCTATTAGCGACCCAGGTCAAACCGACCCGCTTGCACAATTGCGCGACATTCACCTACCGGCACCTATTGATTCTTGGCCACCCGCAATAGGCTGGTGGATTCTGGGCGCACTAGCACTAATCGGTATGTTCTACGGTATGTATTTTATTTATCGAATTTGGCAAAAAAATGCTTATAGGCGCGAAGCGTTGGTTAAACTTGAACACATCAAAAGCCAGTTCAGCGACGATAAAACCGGCTACCTGAACGAATGTAATCAGTTACTCAAACGCGTTGCATTAACGCACTATGCACGACGCGAAGTCGCCCATTTAACGGGTGAGCGTTGGGTTTCGTTTTTAGACACGGCAGCGGATACTAAAGAGTTCAGCATGGGTGAAGGGCAAGCGCTCATTCATGGACAATATACCAACAACGTCAACTACGATATTGACGCACTGCATGAAATTTCAAAGTATTGGATTGCAAAACACCGCACGGTGAATACGCTCAGCGTGGGGGATGCAGTATGATCGAAATCCTCTGGCCCTGGGCATTGTCAGTACTGCCTCTACCACTGCTGATGTATATTCTGCTGCCGCGTTTCGAACAACGTGACACCGCACTGTATGTACCGTTCTACCGCTCCGCCACATCCTTTGACGCACAACAGCTGGCAACAGCCCGGCGTAATTTATGGCAGCGATTTTTACTCATTTTATGCTGGCTCGCGCTCGTCGTTGCCGCTGCTCAACCACAATTTATTGGCGATCCTGTTGAACTACCGACAACCGGTCGGGATCTGATGTTGGCGGTCGACATATCTGGATCAATGGGTACGGAGGACATGGTTTTGAATGGCCAAAAAACAACGCGCCTTGAAGTTGTCAAAGATGTGATTGGCGACTTTGTGGAGCGCCGCGAAGGCGACAGACTCGGTCTCATTCTGTTTGGCAGTCTGGCGTACCTACAAACACCCCTGACCTTCGACAGAAATACCGTACGTACATTGCTACTGGAAACACCGCTGGGCGTAGCCGGCGGTAAAACAGCCATTGGCGATGCTATTGGTTTAGCCGTTAAACGCCTGCACGACCGTCCAGCGGATAGCCGAATACTGATACTACTCACGGATGGACAGAATAATGCTGGCGAAGTAACGCCCATAAAGGCCGCACAGATTGCCGCACAGGAAGGTGTCAAAATCTATACGATTGGTTTTGGCGCAGACGAGCTTACCGTGCCAGGACTATTATTTAATCGCACCATAAACCCCTCCTCCGAACTCGACTCAAAGACTCTGACAGAAATAGCAGAAACAACCGGCGGGATTTATCAACGGGCGAGAGACAGTCGCGAGCTCGTCCAAATTTATGAACAGCTCGATCGGCTCGAGCCAATTGAACAAGATGTTGAGGTCTATCGTCCTGTAAAAAGTCTCTACTTTTGGCCGCTAGGGCTGGCATTGATTTGCAGCTTTCTGATCGCGTTGTTACATCCTCAGACACGAATCTGGGTGGCGCAGCAGCTCGCTTCAAAACCACGTCCGAACGCGGAGCTTGACTCATGACGTTAGAAGCGGCGCAGGACTTAATCTCACAGTTACATTTTTTACGCCCATTTTGGTTCTTTGGCTTATTGCCAGCATTAATGCTGGCTCTGATATTTAGACTACGACAAGGCAAAGACTCGGCCTGGGAGCGCTCAATCGACCCGAGTCTGCTGCCTCACCTTATTGAAAGCCAACTCGCTAAACCTGGAAGAAATCCAATTTATCTCATCGCGATCGGTTGGTTACTAGCGATCATTGCACTGGCCGGGCCCGTCTGGGAGAAAACCTCTCAACCGGTGCATGAGCGCGAAGATGCGTTGATCATTTTATTCGACTTAAGCCGGTCTATGTACGCGACGGACATAAAGCCTGACAGATTGACAGCGGCGCGGAGAAAATTATTAGACCTGCTCAAACTCAGAAATGAAGGTGTAACGGGCTTAGTGGTCTACTCGGGCGATGCACACTTAGTCTCGCCACTTACCGATGACGCAAACACGATTGCAGAAATGATTCCCGCCGTCGCACCCGAATTCATGCCTGCACCGGGAAGCCAACTTGCGCCCGCGTTGAATCTGGCTCATTCATTGTTTAAAGACGCTGGCGTCAGCAGTGGACGCATCGTCATTGTGACAGATGAAATACGTGACATCGCAGAGTCTCAGAATATTGCTCGACAGCATCGCTACGCCTTCCCCATTTCTGTATTGGGCGTCGGAACGGCCGAAGGCGCACCCATCCCTGGAACAAAACTGACAAGGGATGGCGGCTACCTCAAAGATGCGACAGGCACAATTATCGTGCCTGGCGTAGATTTTGACGCATTAACAGATTTTGCCAATCTTGCGGGCGGCAGATTTGCACGAATGCGCTTAATCGACACGGATCTTGATTATCTGCTCGCCGAAGCACCCCTTTTAGACCAACAGCAATTCCGAGAAATGGAGCGGGATTTTGATATCTGGTTGGAAAAAGGACCTTGGCTTCTGTTGCTGTTACTGCCACTCGCCGCACTTAGTTTTAGACGAGGCTGGTTGTGGTCGGTCTTGCTTATCTGTTGTCTACCGACTGATCAAGCCTACGCTTCAATCTGGGACGATCTATGGCAAACCCGAGACCAGCAGGCAATTGAAGCAATGAACCAGGGAAACGCACAACAGGCGGCAAAGTTGTTCAAAGATCCAAAATGGAAAGCGAGTGCACAGTACAAAGGACAAAATTTTGTAGATGCCGCTGAGGAATTCCAAGTTGACCCCTCAGAGCAGGGCCGCTACAACCTCGGTAATGCACTGGCGATGCAGGGTAAGTATGAAGAAGCGATCCAAGCCTATGCAGATACGCTCGAAATGGCACCGGATCACGAGGATGCCCAATTCAATAAGCAGCTTGTTGAGGAACTTCTTGAGTCCCAACAAAAACAGGAACAGGAACAGGAACAGGAACAAGGCAGTGAGGATGAAAATCAGCCCTCTGACGAGTCCGAAGAAAGTCAGCAGAGCGAAAATAAAGAAGGAAACGAAGAAGATTCTCAGCAACAGCCTGACGACCCGCAGGAAGATTCTGCAGAAGAACAATCTTCTGAGGAACAATCTTCTGAGGAACAAGAACAAGCGGACCAAGATCAGCAAGACCAAGAAGAAAAAGATGCCACTGACGAGCAAATGTCTCAAGAAGATCAGGAGCCACTGGACGAGGAACTGCAACAAGCCTTGCAACAATGGCTGAAACAAGTCCCTGATGATCCCGGTGGATTACTGCGAAGAAAATTCAAAATGCAATACGACGAAAGAATCAAACAAGGTGAGGTGCGAAGAGATGAAACGTCAAACTGGTAAGTCCATCGTCACATCCGCATTCCTGTTAATGCTTGTCACATTTAGCAGCGCTGTTTTCAGTCTCACTGTTTCCGTTGACCGTACAAGAATAAGCGAAACTGATCCGCTAAGACTTAATATCAAAGTCAATGAAGCGTTGACTGGCCAACTCGAATTTGACTTTTTGACGAAAGATTTTGAAATTTTGCGTGTCGCTGGGCCCAATCAAAACACAAAAATGAGCATCATCAACGGTCAGAGTAGCCGTGAAGTGAGTACCAGCTGGGATCTGGTGCTGCGGGCAAAAAGGCTCGGCACAGTGACCATTCCAAGAATCCAAATAAATGGCTCAATTTCAGAAGCAATCGTCATAGACGTTGTACCACAGACAGCGGAAATGAAGTCTAAAGCGAACGAGTTGGTATTTTTGGAAACCAGCGTGGACACCTCTGAAGCCTATGTCCAAGGTCAAATAATCTACACCATTAAACTGCACTACGTCGACATTATAACCGGCGAGATCCCTGCCGAGCCGAAAATTGAAAATGCCATCATCGAAACCATTGAAAGTGAAAAGCGTTACGATACCTATGTCAATAATCGTCGCTACTTCGTATTTGAGAAACGCTTCGCAATTTTTCCTCAGCGCAGCGGCGTATTGGAAATACCCCGGGTCACTTTCACTGGCTCAAAGGTAGGCAGAGGTTTCTTCTCTAATCGCGAACCCGTCATGGCATTTTCGGAAACACATTCTGTGACAGTCAAACCGAAACCAGAAGAATTTACGGCGCCACACTGGCTACCCGCTAAATCCGTTAAAATCACTGAAGCATGGAGTAGCGAATCTAAACAATTGACGGTTGGCGAACCTATAAACAGGAATATCACCATCACCGTCGATGGCCAAGCAGCCACGCTGCTGCCTGCCATAGATGATATTGAAATTCAGGGCGCCAAGTCGTACAAAGACCCCGAGGTTCAAAATCAAACAATAACAGACTCGGGTATTGTTGCTACGAGTAAGACAACTGTCGGTATTGTTCCGACGCAACCCGGCAAGTTGCTGTTGCCTGCTTTAGAACTCGCTTGGTGGAATACAACCACCAACAAAATGGAAATAGCGTCATTACCCGCGCAAGCATTTTCTGTTGAAGCCTCACGTCAGCCCCAAGCAGTTGCACGTAATATCGAACCGAGCCAACCCAATCAAACCCTAGTAGCAGAATCTGCAACCTTAAGACAACCGGTAGCCGAAGGATCGAATTACTGGCAGCTACTTGCAGGGGTCCTTGCAGCGGCTTGGGTGATTACGTTGATGTTATTGTTCAAAGCTAAAAGACGTCCAACGCAGACAGCAGTCGAAGACACGCCAACACAATTAACCTCTGAAACAGCGTTGTTTAATAAGCTACAGGAAGCCTGCAAGAAAAATCAGGCTGCAGATGCGCGAAATTTACTGTTCCTTTGGGGTAAAGCCCGCCTGCCAAGCATTGATTCAACCAGGGACCTGGCGGCTCACTATGCCAGTGATGAACTCTTACAAGAGATCGTACTACTCGAACAAAGTCTCTACTCACCGTTTCAGCAAACCGATTGGCATGGCAAAAGCTTAGGGGACATCACGCAAGCGCTACGCAGCATCAGGGCAGAAAAAAGCTCGCCTCACGCATTGCTAAGCACGATAAACCCCTAGCATCATAAATAACAAGGGCGGCCTAAACCGCCCCTGCTCAACATAATCAACGAAGCTAGACGCTCTTGCTGGCTATCTCAAAAACATCCGGCGATAGATTTTCTTCCGCCAGAATTCGATTCAACTGCGCCTTCATCAATTCCTGCCGAGCCTGATCGTACTTGCGCCAGCCGGTTAATGGCTTAAGCACGCGAGCCGCCATCTGAGGGTTGATGCTATTTAACTCAATCACCTGATCCGCAAGAAACGTGTAACCACGGCCGTCTTTTCGATGGAAATTGACATTGTTCTGGAACGCAAATGCAACAACCACCGACCGCATACGGTTTGGGTTTAGCATGGTGAACGCATCGTGTTGCATAAGTTCAAGCACATTATCTAACGTATCAGAGTGCGAACAGGACGCTTGCATGTTGAACCACAAATCAATCACTAAAGCATCATCCTTCCAGCGTTCGAAGTAGACACTTAACGCTTTATTTCTCGGTTCTACCGCTTGCGCAGAATTGGATTCGATCAGTGCTTTCAATGCCGCTGACGTGTCAGTCATGTTATTCGAGGATTCGAACTGAGCAACACACAGATCAATCATCTCAGTCGACTCTGGCTGCATCAAATAGGACAAACAAACGTTCTTTAACGATCGTCGTGCAACTTGTTCTGCAGTAGGCTGGTATGCGTTGTCTGACTGATTCATTTTATAAACCGTCAATAGTAAGCCACTCAATCTATTTGTTAGCGTTGACCGCACGAGCTCTCGAGCCTGATGGATTGCGTCAACATCAGCGATGTCGACAAGCTCCGTTAAATAGGTTTCAGTTGGCAGGACAAGCATGCTGGCGAGCATTGCCTTATCCAAGGATTCGCTTTGATCATTCGCTAGCGCTTGATCCAAGACATTCTCAAAGGCTTTTATAAGTAGCTCATCAACGACACAGGGGTTGCCTGCTTGAACTTGAGCGATCACGTCGCCTATCACTTCTACTGCTAATCGCTGACCTGCTTCCCAACGGTTAAACCCGTCGCAGTCGTGGCTCAGTAAAAAGAGTAGTTCATCCCGCGAATAATCGTACTGCAGTTTAACGGGTGCAGAGAAGCCTCGCAGCAATGACGGCGTCGGCTCAAAGGCGATAGGAAAGTCAAACGTCTGCTTCGCGTCGGTTAGGTTTAACACCATAGTGAATTCACTCTCACCGGTCACAACGCAGGCGCAATCTAGGCTGGACACGTCGACCTGAACGTCCTTGCCGTCTTTATCTAGCAGCCCAATAGCCAGAGGCATATGGAATGGTTCTTTCGTGGCTTGACCGGGTGTTGGCAGACAGACTTGCTCCACACTCAGTCTGAACAAACCCTGAGCTTCAATGTATTCACCTGTCATCGTAAGCGATGGTGTGCCTGCTTGTCGGTACCACTGCCTGAACTGTGACAGATTTATTTGATTGGCATCTTCCATGGCAATCACAAAGTCTTCAGTGGTTACCGCTTGGCCATCGTGCCGATCAAAATATAAATCTGTGCCGGCACGAAAGCCTTCAGTGCCGAGAAGTGTTCGAATCATGCGGACAACTTCAGCACCTTTTTCATACACCGTGGCCGTATAGAAATTATTGATCTCGATATAGGAGTCAGGTCGAATAGCGTGTGCCATCGGACCTGCATCTTCAGGAAACTGCGCACTTCGAAGAACGGCGACATCATTGACTCGACAGACCGCTTCGGAACCCATATCTGCAGAGAATTGCTGATCTCGCAAGACAGTAAACCCTTCCTTCAAACTTAACTGAAACCAATCGCGACAAGTCACTCGGTTGCCCGACCAATTGTGAAAGTACTCGTGGGCTACAACGGCTTCAACTCTTTGGTAACCCGCATCCGTGGTTGTATCGGGTCGTGCGAGCACACAGGACGTGTTAAATATATTGAGGCCCTTGTTCTCCATTGCGCCCATGTTGAAACTCTCTACAGCGACGATCATGAAAATATCTAAGTCGTATTCTCGACCGTAGACCTCTTCATCCCACGCCATTGAGTTTTTTAGTGACAACATGGCATGCGCTAACTTATCGATATTGTGTGCTTCAGTAAAAATTTGTAGTTTTACATCACGACCACTCATCGTGGTGAAGCTATCCTCGATGTATTCAAGATTTCCGGCCACTAGTGCAAACAGATAGGCAGGCTTATCAAATGGATCATTCCAAGTTACCCAATGTTTATCGCCATCTTCGCCACGGTCGATGTCGTTTCCGTTCGACAGTAGAATGGGGTAGGTTTGCTTGTTGGCTTTTACAGTCGTTGTGTAACGCGACATCACATCCGGGCGATCTAAGAACCATGTGATATTTCTAAAGCCTTCAGCTTCACATTGGGTGCAATACATATCACCTGATTTATAAAGGCCTTCGAGAGCAGTATTATCTTGAGGCTTTATCGCAACGCGCGTTTCAAGCTGAAACACATCAGGCACATCAAACAGTGTCAGCGAGTCCTCTTCAATTCGGTATTCATTTGACAACAATTCACGGCCATCAATTGAGATCGATCGTGTATCCAAACCCTTGCCGCCATCCAACATCAACTGGTTTCCAGTGGCTTGGCTGTCCAGATTTTTAGACATCTGCAAGGTTGCGGTAACCAGGGTTTCTTCCTCATCAAGGTCAACATGTAGCGTTGTTGTTTCAATTAAATATTCAGGGACTTTGTAGTCCTTTAGAGCGATGGCTTTAGGTTGGCCTTCTTTCATTAGTATTCCCGCTTTTGTATGTTTTAAGTTCATCGCATTCAGGTCGTATAGTTAGAACAAGACTGAACATTGAGCGTTCGACTTAACGCTGGATAAAGGTTTATATCGAACGGCCGTGATTGTATCTGGTTTAAGATTCCTTTCAATGCAATCTGAGCCGTAAACATTGCGCTAAGTGTTCTTTTTACAGTCAAAATTGCTATCATCTTTGCATGCATGGATTTATTCGAAAACTTATCACTGAACACAATCAGCCGGTTGACTATCATCTACCGCTGTCTGACGCGCAGATTCATCTGAATCCGTTAATAGGCAGTAAAATTCGGCTTAGCTATACTGGAAACATTGAATGTAACCATTGTGGGCGCGCCACTAAGAAGAGTTTCAGCCAAGGCTATTGCTACCCCTGCTTCAAGAAGCTGGCCCAGTGTGACCTTTGTATGATGAGCCCTGAACGCTGCCACTATCATCTTGGTACCTGTCGAGAGCCCGACTTCGGAGACCGTGTGTGCATGCAACCACACATTGTCTATTTGGCAAACTCATCAGGCCTCAAGGTTGGCATCACGCGACCTAATCAAGTCCCGACCCGCTGGATCGATCAAGGCGCTGTACAGGCGCTACCTTTATTTGAAGTCAGTTCAAGACAAATGTCTGGGTTTGTGGAAACGATGTTCAAAGCCCACATCTCTGACAAAACGCATTGGCAGAAGATGCTCAAGTCCGAAGGTATTCATGTCGACCTCATGTTGGCCAGAGAGCAGCTTCTAGCGGAGGCTAAGAGCGGTATTGACGATCTTATTGAGATCCATGGAGAAACGAATATTCGTTTAGTTGAGCTACCTGATGCTGTCACCATCGAATACCCGGTTGAGCAATACCCAACTAAAGTAAAAGCACTCAATTTCGAAAAGACCTCCGTCATTGAAGGGGTGCTGCAAGGCATCAAAGGTCAATACCTTATCCTCGATATAGGCGTCGTCAATATTCGAAAATTCACGTCCTACGAAATTAGCTTTGAATCACTCGAGTCAACGCCGAATCAGTCAGGTTTCGCATTTTGACGACTACCGCTTTGATTTAATTTTGGCAGACAAGGCGACAGGAATCCCAAAAGCTATCCCGGCTAAAAGCCCACCAAGGTGCGCGCCATTGGCAAGATTGCCCAACCCCAATAGATCGATGACACCGGTAAAACCCAGAATCAAGAACCCTAGCATCACCCCGTAAATTGCTTTCGGCAGCCCCAGGTCCATTTCTGGTGCCAGCCTACCGACACATAAACCAAACCCCAAGAAACCGTATACGACACCCGACATGCCGCCAAACAAACTGGCACCTGCCAGCCAGTATTGCAGTAAATTGGCAGCAACCGATGTCGTGAGTGTTAGCAGCAGTACAATTAAACTGCCGTTCAACTGCTCTATGCGCCGGCCAATCTCCCACACCCAAAGAAGATTGAAGACAATATGTAGCCAACCAAAATGAAGCAGCATAGGCGTGATCAGGCGCCAGTATTGATGAGTTTCAAGTGTATAAGCGAGATTGGCGTGATAAATCTGATTATTCATCACGTTAAACGACAGCAATGTGAAATCAGCTAACCATTTGCTTTGGTTACCTGTATCAATCCCAAAGGTAATTGGAAAGCAGATCACGTTGGCAACGATCAAGGTTAATATGAACGGCGATGCGGCCGCTTGCTTAAGTATTCTGGCCAATTGGTCCGTTATCGAAGGGCGTGCGGATCCTGAGGCGTTAGCCTGCAGTTGAAATTCACCGCGGCTAAATGCCGCATACAGTGATTGGATTGTCTGCTTATCCTGATCAGTATTTGCCCAGATTTCCTGCTCTGCACCAACCTCATTGATACGATGAGGCACAGAGCATTGGTACAGATATCGACTAAACAACGCCAGATCAATATCTCTGTCGACAGATAACGCCTTAATATTCACTTAATCGATTCCCTCACAACTCAAACCCCTTCTGGCTTAATACATTCACGCTTTTTGCTCGATCGTTAACAGCTACTTTCCACAGCCATAGGAGTGCCGTAAACTAGTCTATATTATCATTTTTAAAATATTTTTAGATCGAAACAAATATGGAAAATGCAGACCATCAAGTACTCACTAAACTCACCGACTGGGTCGAAGACGGCGAATTAAGCTGGCTTTGCACCGTGGTTAAAACGTGGGGATCATCCCCTCGCCCTATCGGTTCGCTGCTGAGCTGCAATAACCGTGGACACACCTGCGGATCTTTATCCGGCGGTTGCGTCGAAGAGGATTTACTTGAAAGGCTCCAAAACGGAGAGCTTGCGCAGGAAAAACCCGAATTGATGATCTACGGTAAGACAAAAGAAGAATCCGATAGATTCGGCTTACCTTGCGGTGGTCAACTACACATCGTCATTGAGCCGATTAGAACGAAACAACAAATAGCCACGCTAAGGCAAATAGTCAATCGACTCGAACAGCGCCTTTGTATTTCAAGAACGGTCGAACTCGACACCGGCGTCATGACAGCGGAGGATAAAGATAGATACCGCAATCTAGAGTTGATCGGTGAAATACCGACGGATGAATTCGGCGAACCCTTAGAGAAAGATGCCAAAAATCTTACCTTGGTGCATACCTATGGTCCTAGGCACCAACTATTTCTTATTGGCGCAGGTCAAGTCTCCATCTATTTAGCAGAGATGGCTAAAGCCCTCGATTACCATGTTGTTGTCTGCGACCCACGTGAACAGGTTATCGAACAATGGCCCGTCGAAGGTGTACAACTTGTATGCGACATGCCTGACGACGCAGTCAGAGAACATGCCAACGATAACTTTTCTGCAATTATTGCTCTTACCCATGACCCGCGTATTGATGATATGGGGCTGATGGAAGCGCTCAAGACCAACGCTTTTTTTATCGGCGCGATGGGTTCGACTAGAACCTCTGCTAAGCGCCGAGAACGTTTGTTACAGCTAGACTTAACACCTGCAGAGATTGATAGACTGCATGCACCAGTCGGATTGCCCATCGGCAGTAAAACGCCGGCGGAGATCGCGATTGCGATACTGGCTCAGCTCACAGCGTTGAGAAACGAAGCGAGCGTTGAGGCGGATTTTAGGGCGACAGCTTAGGTAAAATATCTGTATGAAACGCGATGCAGCCATAATCCTTAGCTAGATTAAATTTGGGGAAGGAGATCAGGATGATTGGAGCCATAATTCTTGCCGGCGGCAGCAGTCGACGCTTTGGTGATGATAAACGCAAATCGGTGTTACCAACCGGTCTATTGATGCTTGAGGAATCCATCCACAAGGCGGCTAGCGTCATTGATGAAGTCATCGTCGTACTTCGATTCGGTGATATTAGTTTTGCAAAAGAACTCGAAGGAAAAATTGATAACCCATCTGTAAAATTTTACTGCGCGCCTGATTCAGCGCAGGGCATGGCGCACACGCTGGCAAATGGTATACATCAGGCCAAAGACTGGGAAGCCGCACTGGTATTCTTAGCCGATATGCCTTTTGTTCAAGCCGAGACTATTGAATCTCTATTGGCCGAATACGAATTCCGCAAGACGTCCAATCCCATTGTTGTACCCATAAGAGACGGTAAAGCGGGACATCCCGTACTTTTCTCGCGATGTTACTTTGATGAAATTGAATCGCTAACGGGTGATAATGGCGCGAAGCCGGTCATTGAAAATAATTCAGCACACGTTTATCAGATTAAGGTAAACGACCCCGGGGTTATTAGAGATATCGACACCCCACAGGACCTCGCCAGTTAGAAGAGAGTCTTATTCGCCAACCCGGCTGGCCCAATCCAACTTGCTTCGGCAAACGCCATAGAAACTGTGACCCGGAGGATGGATAAGCTTCAGACTTTGGGATTTCTTTTTGACCAAAATCGACTCACCGGGTTCAATTTCAAATTCCTGCTGGGAGTCAAAACTAATTTTGGCATTCATACCGGTCGTTTTACCGACCACTATTTTGATTTCAGAGTTTCCCGGCACAACAAGAGGACGACTATTTAGCTGATGCGGAAACATAGGCACGAGAACGATTGCATCCAAACTTGGGTGCATAATCGGTCCGCCAGCAGACAGCGCGTAAGCGGTCGAACCGGTTGGGGATGAAATAATCAGTCCATCGGAATATTGGTTGTAGACAAAGACGTCGTCGATGAAAAGATCAAACTCAAGCATCTTTGGCATCCTGGCAGAATGAATCAACACTTCATTCAAGGCTGTCGGAATTTCTTTCTCACCCTTTACCGAAACTTCCCCTTCTAGCAGAAAGTGTTCCTCTGTCACAAAATCACCATCGAGTACTAAGCCGATGCTGGACTCAATGTCATCAGGTGAAACGTCCGCGAGAAATCCCAGCCTGCCACGGTTTATACCCAGTATAGGCACACCGTGTGGTGTAAAACTTCGAGCCGCACCCAGAATATTACCGTCTCCGCCAACCGCAATCACCAGATCACACTTGTCAGCCATTTGTTCTTGAGAAAATACGGGACCATCGTAATCTTTCAATACCGCTTCCGCCGTATCTTCCATTAAAATATTGCACTGACGGTTCTGCAGGAAATCTCGAACTCTACGCAGGGATTCGAGCACCAATTGGCTATCGGTCCTTGCAATCAGTCCTATATGATTAAAGTGATTCTTACTCATTTAGCGGCGTCACCTAAAATATGACGCCCATTAGAATCTAGAACGTGCCTCTACGCAACATTGCAATTGAAGCCATAATCGGCTCTCGATCACGCACTGACGTACCTTTATAGAGCTTATTGCCCGTCGGAATGATTAATCCCTTGAATTTCCGTTCAAAATCGAGAAACTTACGCTCCGGCTTAGAAAAGCTTAGAATAACCGCGGGCATTTAAATTCAAGGGTTAGATATATGAAATCTTCCATTAACCAACGCTATGCAACCGAGCTGGCTGAAGAGTCTAATATTGCCGAAATTGCCTCAGCGGGCTCCCTCTGGCAAGCAATGCGCAGCGAAGTGAAGGCGCGAGCTGAGTTTGAGCCGATCATGGCAACCTACTTCCAAGCGACAGTCTTGAATCACGACACCTTGGAAGGTTCCCTAAGCTTTCTACTTGCGAGCAAGCTTGATAGCTCCGTTGTTTCAAGTATGGCCTTAAGAGAGATCATTCAAGACGCCTTTGCCAACGAAGCTTCACTGACCCGCGCAGCAGAAATCGATATTAAGGCGACGAGAGACCGTGACCCGGCCTGCAATAGCTACTCAACGCCCTTTCTATTTTATAAAGGCTTCCAGGCGCTACAAATTCATCGCGTTGCACATTGGCTCTGGGTACAAGAGAGGCACTCACTTGCGTTCTTCCTACAGAATCAAGTCAGCACCATCTTTGGCGTCGATATACATCCGGCCGCCCGCATCGGCTGCGGCATCATGTTAGACCACGCAACAGGATTGGTTATAGGCGAGACGGCCATCGTTGAAGACGATGTATCGATCTTACATGGCGTCACCCTTGGTGGTACCGGCAAAGAATCCGACGACAGACATCCTAAGGTGCGCAGTGGTGTAATGATTGGCGCCAACGCATCCATTATCGGCAATATCGAAATCGGCGAAGGCGCCAAAGTCGGCGCAGGTAGTGTCGTCATGAAAGACGTACCGCCGCATGTCACTGTTGCGGGTATTCCAGCCAAAGTTATCGGCAAACTGAATCAGGAATGTGATGGGCGTGATATGGAACAGTGCTTTTTTGATTAAACATTCGATAAAGCAAGATTTTGGCGCATCGATCGCATTGATAACTAAACCTTTCTGGCGCTTAAGGTTCGATGCGCATGGTTCGATGCGCATAGTTCCGTTCGCATAGCTCGATGCGCAACTTTCAATTCGTAACTGCCGCCGCACAGGTTTTATCCCGTTTTTTCACACCAGAGCATAGCCTCTTCGCCCTTGCAGGCCGCCCGTGTGAATAACCAACACTCGGGATCCTGATTTTATCGACCCTGTGTCGATCTGGTCGATAATCCCATACATCATTTTCGCCGTGTAGATCGGATCAAGCTTGACATCATTCTGATACTCAAACGCAATAAGAAATTCTCTAAGCGCATTGGGAAATTTGCCATAGCCACCAAAATGATAATCGTGGCAAATGTGCCACTCTGGCAGTCGCGATGATACATTTCTGCTGGCGTCTTTATGCGTTACGGCATTCAGCATTTGTTGCACAGATGCCTGCAAATCGTAGGCGCCCTTTAATGAGGAATAGCCAATGACTTGTTGATTCGATTGCAGTGCTGAAAAGTCGCTTGCGCCTCTACTCAAAGCCAAACCCGAGACAATGCCAGCTAATGTTCCACCTGTGCCAACGGGTAATGCAAAGATATCGTAGTCGCTTGCATTGACCAGATTGAGAATTTCCTGACAACCCAGCACGGCATCGTTATTCGAGCCTCCCTCTGGCAACAGATAGAAACCGCCAAATTTTTGCCGCAACGCGCCAATGAAAGTGTCGTCATCTTTATGTCGATATTGTTCACGACTGACATAGTGCAACAGCATGCCATTGCCGACAGCATCCTTAAGCATCGCCGAAGGGTTGGCAGGTGCTTCGCCTCTGATAACACCGATTGTTCTGAATCCGCTTTTTAGACCCGCTTCAGACAGCGCATGGATGTGATTGGACCAGGCACCGCCAAAACTTAACAACGTGTTAAGGTTTTGCTGCCTGGCTCGCTCAATATTCAGCTTCAGTTTGTAGTATTTATTGCCGCCTGAATGATGCGCGTTGGTTAACAGGATCGAGACTCGCACCTGTTTGTAATCGATATGTTTAAGTGTATCTATCTCAGCAACCCGGCACGTCATTTCAGCCCTCCTCAACGCTATGTCATGTTGTAAAACATGGTTACAATAAACCATGAAATCAAAATATTTCGATAACCGATTTATTACAGCTACCGCGCTTTCTTTATTTACCCTAATCCTCGCTGGTTGCGGTGGAGGCGGCGGAGGTTCGGATCCTGCGCCATCACCCGCACCGACGCCACAAGCGTTAGCGGATGTAACAACCGTCAATGAAGATAGCAGCATCTCAATCGACGTCCTTGCCAATGATACCAGTGTTAGTGCCAATACCCTGGCTATTCAAAACCAGCCCTCAAATGGAACAGCAACCCTGTCCGGCAACGAGGTTGTCTACACACCTAACGCCGATTTTAATGGCAGCGACACACTGACCTACTCGGTGACAGGTTCGAACAACATTAACCTCACGGCCGCAGTTATAATCACTGTCTCCAGCATTAATGATCTACCCACAGCCAACGACGATACTTTCTTGGTGCAGTCCAACACCCGCACCGCACTGACAGTACTGAGTAATGACGTCGATCAAGACGGTACCCCGACATCAAGCGAATTGGTCACACAACCTGCCAATGGCATCGCATCGATCATTGGCGATGTTATCAACTACCAGCCGACCAGCGGCTTCAGCGGTACCGATCGTTTTACCTATCGCGCCATCGATAACGACAACGGCACCAGCACTAACCAAGCGACCGTAAGCTTAACCGTTGATGCGCAATTGACATTATTGACCGTCACATCACTTCAAATACCCGCAGAAGATTACAGCCAACAGAACAATATGGAATTTGGTGCCAGTGTACTCACGTCGCCCCTTCAAACATTTACCGCGCCTGCAAATGTTGTGTCGTTTAATCTGTCTTTGAGAGGCCCCGGTGTTGACGATGCATTAGGTAGCAGCTTCTTTATCGCCGGCATCACAGACCCTCTGGGCAATCCTATTTCACCCTTTGATCCCAGCGCCTTGTTTTGTGACACGGGCTTATGCACAGCACTCGTGCCCCGATCACCCCAAATCATTGCTGCGCCTGGCGATTGGCGCTTCACCCTTGGAACGCTTGAGCCGGACCTCACCAATTTAGACTTTTCCAAAATGGACCTAGAACTCGCGCTTCGATCAGGTCCCGTGCCTGATAATTCGATCGCATTTCCAACCCGTTTAAAGATACAACCGTATCTCACAGCTACCACCGTCGACGCTGCCGAACTCGCGTTAGTACTCACTGAACTTGAAACCCTCGCGGCGACGAACAACCTTCAGCTGCAGATCGAACCTATAATTGTCATTGAGGACTCACGCTTCAGTGAAGTCTCGAGTGACTTCAATAATACTGAAACCGCCGCACTCGTTAGTAGGGGTGGCGCGGACAGTATTAACCTCTTCTTCTTAGATAGCTTCGCCGGTGCAGGTGGCTCTGGGCTAGCTGGCATCAGCGCTGGACTACCGGGCACCATGGGTATTCAAAGTGAATACAACGGCGTACTAATCAATGCGACGGCGACCTTAAGCAGTGATTTAGCGCGCTATCGAAGAACCACGGCTGAGTTCTCTCTGCACGAGATAGGACACTTTGTCGGTCTGTATCACACAACAGAGCAGGCATTTGGGTCCAGCGATATCCTGCTTGATACGCCTGTCTGTGAAGAACAGGTGCATGACACAGCACCCCTCGATTCAGTGGCAGATACCAACGAATGTCCAGATGGCCTTAACCTGATGTTTTGGAGTAATGACTTGGATCAAATCAAGGATCCGTTAAGCGCCGATCAGCGCAGCGTCTATCAGACTTCGCCGATCGGTCAGCCGGGCATCTAACGACTTACCTAACGATTAATGTAAGCGGCCCGCCCGTCTCTGGCGAGAAATACGTTTATTGACGACGTTGTGATTTTAACGGCTTTAAACCAGCGTTGGATTAACTTAGCGCCGTCAATAAAAACACACGCCCCTTACCACCGTATGGACCTTTTCTATCTTTTCTAACGTCTCCAACGCCGAAACATCAATTTACAGGCAAAAAAAAAGGCAGCTAACGCCGCCTTTTTCCTCCATCTGTGTGTCTGTCTGTCTGTCTGTCTATGAACCGCTATGAACCGCTTGCAATGGTCTCATCATCATCCAATTCAGGATTAGCTGCGGCCACGTCGTCTGTAATGGAACCGCCGCCTGATGCAGCTGGACTTTCAGATGATCCCGCTTGATCTGTCGCGCCGGTGGCGTCTGTCGCGTCGGTAGCGTCAGTCGCGTCGGCATCGGTGCTAGTGTCAGTATTACTTGCGGTTTGTGTATCCGTCTCAGATGCAGATTCTGCTGCGCTCGCGGCAGTCTGAATTGCATCAGCCTGCGCCGGTGCTGCTGCCACGGCTGCGGTCGTGATCGCCGCTGCTTGTGTTGGCGCACTTGCTACGGCTGCTGTCGTAATCGCCGCTGCTTGTGTTGGTGCGGCCGCCACGGCTGCGGACGTAATCGCCGACGCTTGTGCTGGCGCGCTTGCTACGGCAGCGGTCACAACAGCTGCTGCTAATGTGGCATCAGCCGCGATTACCTGCGCAACAATTTCTTCGAGTGTTACATCTTCAGCAAGCGCGTTCTGAACAATCACGTCCATCGACACGCCCTCAGCGATGTCGCTAGCGACATCAGCTTGCGCATATCCAGCAAGTGCCAGAAGAAGGACTAAAATAGGTAATTTTTTCATCATTGATTCCAAGTGATTTTCACGATACAACTATTGTAAGCCCTTCAATCACCACATTCAACGCTTGTCTAGGTTTCTTACGCACCTTTTGTCAGTGAATCAACGGTATTTTTGCCACCTAAATACAGATATCGAAAACAACGTTAAGGGGCGACTAACGATTTGATCACAAAGCAACCACAACAAAGCTTACCGGGCAAAAAGCAGGCCTAATTTGAACAAACGCGCTCAAACAAACTGTCAGTTGGCATCGAAGGGCAGACAACCGCGTATTTGTCATGTAGGCGAATAAGCTGAATCATCCTTCGTGTTTGACCACCCGCGACACTTTTAAGGCCGCGTAACGTGTTAGCTCGGATTTTTTGTTGCTGACCTTCTGACAACTCGACCCAGTGGCGAAACGCGGCATCTGACACAATCAACTGTACCGGGGTTTCCCAAGGACCAAACTCAACGGCATCATCTAGCGCCAGCGCAAACTCTTCATCTAATTCATTCAGGCGCGCCTTCGCCGATAAAAGATGTGCCCACGCGTATCCCCAAATCGCTCTTTTAGCAACAGCCGATCGATAATAATCGAGCGCTGTCTCTACATCTTTACGCTTATCTGAGCCTTGTCGCGCGCCCGTCATCCACCGATAGTTAAATAATTGGCCGAGTTGCAACTGATAGTCAGCGTTGGCCGGTTGCAATGACGCGGCTTTTAAAAGGCGTTGGTGTATTCGCTGCCACTCATCGGGTGCAACGGTTTTTTGCTTGCGCCAGATCACAAAGGCCGGGTCGACCTGTCGCGCCTGAAGATCCGCTAAACCCGCTTTGCTGGCTTCATAACTGGCCCAGACAAGCAGAATGACAATCGCGGGCAGCAAAAGCCAACGCAACAGGGCCTCGACCATCGCTGTCTTATTTAAACTGGGTTCGGTTCGCGTCAGAGGAGCGACTCCCGCTTATTTGTCACTGCCATAGTAGTCGTAGTAACCACTATTATAACCGCCGTATTTGGCCGCATGTTCTGCATTGAACTGATTGAGCACCACACCGATCAACGGCGCGCCGACACGTCGCAACCGTGAAAGGGCTGAAGAGACAAGTTGTTGGCTGGTCGCTTCCGCTTTCACAACATAGATCATTGCATCGGCACTGGAAGAAATGACCAACGAATCACTCACTGCCTGACAGGGTGCCGAGTCGATAATAATCCTGTCGTAACGCACTTGAAGATCGGTCAGCGTATCTTTGAATTTTTGTGAAGAGAGCAACTCAAGCGGGTTCGGCGGTATGAGACCCGCAGGCATCACATCGATACCGTACTCTTCCATAACATAAACAGACTCTTCCAAGGTCGCGCCACCGGCAACAAAATTTGACAAGCCGGCATGCTGGTTCGACAAACCAGTATCCCCAGCAACACTCGGACGACGCATATCCGCATCGATCAACAGGACCTTCTCCATCTGCCCCAATGCAATCGCCAAATTGTAAGCAACCGTCGTCTTGCCTTCACCCGGAATACTCGACGTCACGACAATCACTTTATGGGGACTATCAAGGGATGCTAACAACACACTTGTTCTCACCGTTCGGATAGCTTCGGCAAAACCCACTTGATTTGGGTCCAGGTAATGCTGCGAATGTCGGTTTTTATGTGCCGTACTCTTTGCCTTGATTAACGGTAATAACCCCAACAAGGCTAAGCCCAATTTCTCTTCGACTTCTCGGCCCGACTTAATCGTGTTGTCCAAATAATCCCGAAGGAATGCCAAGCCGATGCCAAACAGCACTGTGAATAAAAACACGCCGCCAACGATCAGACGTTTGTTGGGTTTAATAGGTGATTCGGGCTCAATGGCGGGATCAGAAATTCTCGCGTTTGCCGCCTGCAGACCTTGGGTTGCATCCGTTTCTTTAAAACGCGTGAAAAATGTATTGTATAATTGCCTGTCGGTTTCGACATTCCTTTGCAGCTCTGCAAAACGAAACTCTTTGCGCCTGAGGCCCTGAATATCGCCTCGCGATCGCAGCTCATTGCGTTCTAGGTTTTTCTCGGTCGCAACAGCCGCATCGAAGGATTCTTTCAACCGTTTTACAGCGTTATCGATTTGTCGATTAAGTTGATTTCGCGCCGCTTTTTGTTCAGCGATCACAGCAACCATTTTAGGGTGCTTTGAGCCATATCGCTCTGATAATTCCAAAACTTTACGATCAACAATGTCCTGGGTTTCTTTCGAGGTGACAACACCCGGTTCAACCACAATCGATGGATGCGTCATCAGTGAATCACGAGAAATCGCCTGGGATGACAATACCTGTTGGTAAATTCGGCCAGTCTCTATTCTTGTTTTGCGGGCTACGACCAAATCATTACTAATCTGGTTTAGCTCATTCAAACTGAGGCTACGCACACCACTCGTGCCGGACTCGACCAAACGCTCCTTTTCCTGAAAATCCTGCAGCTCCATTTCGGATGCTGAAAGTTTAATACGCAGCGAATCGAGTCGCTCGGTTAACCACACCGCCGCTTTTTGCGTCAATTGCAGACGCGCCTCTAGCTGGCTCTCAATATAGGTTTCACCCACCAGGTTAGCTATATTTGTGGCAAGTTGACTATTGGGCAAATCAAAATTTATTCGGATCAAATCCGTGCCTCTAACAGGCTGAACCGTCAAGTTACCGGACAACACTTTCACCATATGACGATCGAGTTTTTCACCCGTTAACGGCTCTACTTTTTTTGCAAGAAAAGGCAGAAAGTCTTCCCAAAACGGTGGCTCTTGCACAACAAGATTGGGATTGAATTCAGGGTAGCTTGTGAAGTCCATGTTGCTACTGCCAATCACAGAGGCGGCTAACTGACGACTTTCTAAAATGGAAACCTGCGTTTGATAATAATTACGGTTACCGGTATCGAGACCATAAAGCTCATCAATCGACACCAGTTTTCCCGATTGGTTTTCAATCAACAGAGTTGCCGTCGCCCGATAAATCGGCGTTAGATTAAGCACCACAAGCACTGACAGTAGCGTGACAACAAACGCCAGACCGATAATGCCCCACTTATCTTTATTGATGACGTCATAATAGTGACGAATATCAATGACATCTTCATCGTCATATTCATCGACGACCATAGGTAAACCTTGATTGTTGAGCTGATTCATCATGAATTAGAAAAAGGTTTGTTGGACATCGATGACATCTCCAGGTGCGATAGGAATATCTAAATTAGAACGTTTCTCGGTCAACTGCGGATTCGCTTCATGCACGATTTCGATGTTCTTTCTTGAGGCCCGTTCTGTGAAGCCACCGGCAAGCACGATCGCTTTACGCAGTGTCATGCCAGGCTCGAAGTTGTACTCGCCCGGCGTTTCGACTTCACCATAAATATAAAAACGACGGTATTCTAATATGGATACATTGACCACAGGGTTGATTAAAAAGTCGGGTTTCAAACCATCGACAATAATCTGTTCAACTTGCGTTGAGGTCTTACCTGAGATTTGTAGCTCACCTAGAAACGGGTAGGAAACAACCCCCGTCGCATTCAGTCGTATATCAACCGTCAGATCTTCTTCTCCGAAGACACGGATCTGAACATGATCACCTGGCCCCAACAGATAGCCATCCTGTTCTGCCTGTGCATGGGCCTGCATCTGGACACAGCCAGAAAATAGTAGCGTAATCAGTAAAATGCGTTTGATGTATTGCGACATGAGGAGGATCTGCGCTCGGTTAGACCGTTCATTGTTGACCAAAATCACAAAGGTCTGGATATACCAGACCTTTGTGTCTTACTTAATTACTTTTGTTGTCTTTCAAGTATCGACTACATCTTGCGTTTGACGGCCAGTGACCTTCACCAACCGCTTAAATTCAAACTTTATACGCCGACATTGACACTAATCGTATAGATCTCACGATCATAAGAAATCAGCGTTGCATTAGAGTCACGATCGATAAAACTCGCATTGAACTCAAGGTCTATCCAACGACGTAACTCATACACGGCGTTTAAATCGAACCGATTTGTTTCATCTTCTCGAAACGTGGATGCCATCTCATCTTCGATATACGAGTAGCTTACGTTCGTCGTTAACTTGTCGCCCCAATTATGATTCCACGATAGATCAATCGCTTGTGACAGCACAGAGTTACCAAAACCATTGGTTTCATTGAATCCTTTGCTTGTACCCAGTGTAAAGGTTGAATAGGTTCGAGGCGCCCAAGAGACAGCAACATCCCATGCGACACTATCTTCATCCTTTCGTCTGCTATCTGAAAATTCCTTGTCCTGTTGACCCACCTTCACATAACCGGTGGTCTTTGCACCAATCGCCCACTGAAAACCCAAATAGATCGTTGTTTCTTCAGAATCCAATGAGACATTAGACGTTGGTACGGCATCGTATTCGATGTCGTCATAATTCGCTTCAAACAACAATGCCGCGTCTGGGCTTAGGTTGAAAAACAACGTGCCGCCTAACGTTGTCATCTCATAGTCTCTATCAAAGGTATTTGACTTATTATTGGTGTATTCCTTATCGAACATATTTGCTCGCACTTGTCCTTGAAACGCGGATGAATCTGCGCCCAATTCAAACTCACCACCATAGGTTAGCAAGTCATATTCATCCGGCTGGCCTGAAACTGTTGGCGAGCCTTCCGATCCACCTGTACCAACGTCATCGTGCAACTGACCAAAAGAGGCATCAAGATTCAAATTACTGCTGTCATTGATATCTAAATCAATCGCGCCACCCACCGTATGATCATCGTAATCCGCCGCATCAAAATCGCTGTAACGGCCAAACTCGCCGTCGTAACGAACAGAGTAAGTATTCATGCCACTCTTACCGATAAAGCTGATTGACGGCGCGAGTTTCAAAATCTCATCATCAACTGCATTTGATTCTATAAGGAACGGGTTATCATCGATGTCGTAGGACGTATCCAAGTTCAGAAAGGCGCCGGTCTCGCCATTTCCTGACAAACCGTTCTGCTCTAAGCCATAAGCTGCAGAAGTTCCTAACAATGTCAACATGACCAAAGGCAATTTTTTCAGATTCATATTGTTTTCCTGAGTGTACTAAAACGTTATTGCTAATACTCGCAATAATTGTTGGGAGATACTAACAGTATCTTTTCGCGACGACCATAAAAAAGAACGCTAAGGGGTATTGTTTTTGGAAACTTTAGATAAAGGATAAAAATATGCACAACAAATAACCATAAAGATCACAAACATAACGCTTTCGCTAACACCGGCATAAAACAGTGCAACCCCGACAACGCCAACAATCATGTTCGCGACTAACAAGCCGTTAGTGACCAACGACTGCTTAACACCCGCGTCAACAAGAATATAATGCACATGCTCCCTGCCGTCAGCGAAAGGCATTTTGCCCACCTTTGCACGCCTGTAAATCGCGCCGGCTATGTCAACCAGCGGCACCGCCATGATCCATAGAACTAATATAGGCGGGATAAAACCCGCTTCGCCTTGCGTTGCTTGTATAAATAGCACCACCAACAGAAAACCCAAGGCGTAGGCACCACTATCGCCCAAGAACACCCTCGCTTTGGGGTTCCAGGGAAATCGATAGTTAAAGAGAAGGAAAACAAACAACGCCGGTATTAACAACGCCAACACCTCCGTCATATTGGTGGCGCCGGCATCGTTTGCAAGAAACCAAAGAATACACAAGGTGGAGAACAACAGCCCTCCGACAAGACCATCAGCGCCATCCATCATATTGACGGCATTAATGCCGCCAACCACTGCAATAATGGTAAACAACAACGCAAAGGGCCCTAGAACTAGGTCACCCACAAACCAGATATCGCCCACCGACAAGAACTTTAGATCGGCGAGATAGTAGATGCCTGCGCCAACGCCTATTTGAATCATCATTCTGATCGAACTCGTCAGTGATACCGCATCATCCAGCAGGCCGACAATCACCAGCAGCACGGTAAAGTTAATAACAACGAGGTAATTACCAAAGACGGATTCATTACTTGCCAAGACCGAAAGAAACCCGATCATCAAGGCCAACCCGCCCACCATCGCGGTTCCGTGGGAATGCGTCTTACGACCGCTGGGCTCGTCAATCAGTCGCAACGGCACCGCAAGCATTCTCAGCAACGCAATAGACGCCGCAGTGATTGTCATCGTTAGCAATGGTGCATCAAAAGGGGTCATATATATAAAAAATGAGAGTCGAGGCGACATAGTACAGGATTAAACAAAACAAACCAGATCCGTTAGCGTTATATAACGACGAAACCTTGTTCTTAATTAACGTTACACGCTGCAGACCTGATGTTGGTGCGGATTGAATTCGCCATCGTAGAATTTTGCGTCACACTTAACGCACCTTTGTTAACTCCGTTGACCGTATCACCATCAGGCAAACTGTCAGACGCAAAACGCTGATGCACGCGCATTGTTGCTGCGGCTTGCCGATTATACAAAATCCACTCATTCCCCGAAAAAGCCGGCGCGTCATCCTGCCGATGAATATTGTTCGTTACACATTTGTCGGCTCTGTTGCTTAAAACACCCTAACGAGACCACATGCCTCTATCCGCAGGCACAGACTCAGCTATTAATCGGACCGCAGCAACCAGATCGCAGCATCTACTGTCACGATAGAACCGCCTTGGCACAATCTATTGATCCTTATAAGTTCTGAATAGCTTGACCTTGATGGCCCTAATGCGTAAAAGCGTGGGCAAACAAGCGACTTGAGCCTTACGTGCTAACTCGAAAAAAAACACAGCATCCTAAACAATGACCCGAGCAATTTGCTTCTATGTTTTTCTCGCCATCCTTTGTTGTTCGACTATCCCACTGGGCAGCAATCGAACTTGGGCATTAGCATTACTCGAACTTGCCGTTTTCGGCGTGATGGCTGTGATGGCTGTGACGGTCATATCATCGCCGCGAATCAATTTACCCGAGCTTAACTGGCGTTCAATTAAGTTCGGCTATCTCTTCAATGCTGGTCTGTTCTTCACAGCGCTTATGGTCATGTGCTTGAGACAATTGATCAGCGATGAGTCGGCGGACATCGCGACTGGCCAAGCGACGCTTATCGAAGCGCTATTGTATGCCGGTGTATTTGCGCTGACGCTGACCTTTTTGAAAGACAAAAAATCCATACAAACACTTATCTATGCCATCGTCGGCATCGGATTAGTTCAAGCTTTCTTGGGCAGCTACTGGGTCATTGTTGGCACACAAGGTCGCGCATCCGGAACCTTCGTCAACCCGAATCACCTTGCCGGGTTTTTAGAAATGAGTATTGGCTTGGGCGTGGGGATGATGCTGTCAATTCACAGCACAAAAGGCACGACGTTTCGTACCTCGCTACTGAGCTGGTCGGAACTGCTGTTGGGGCCAAAAGCACGACTGCGTGTGGTCCTGATTATCATGGTCATCGCGGTTGTCATGAGCGCTTCCCGCTCAGGTAATACGGCTTTGTTCAGCAGCATCCTTATCACGGCGATCACGATGCTTATCATTGCAAGGAAATTAAATCGTTCGACCATTATTTTGTTAGTGAGTCTTGTTGTCATCGATGTTGCACTGATCGGCACTTATTTTGGGGTTGAGCGCGTTGCCAATCGAATCCAGCAAACGACCCTAGCAACAGAACAACGAGACGAAGTCAGCATCTATACCATAGAGATTATTAAGGACAATCTACTTTGGGGTACCGGTGCAGGCACCTTCGAGCATGTTTTTCCCAAATACCGCGGCCCAGATGTTGGCGCTCACTTCACTCATGCCGAAAATGACTATCTGCAGTTTTTAAGTGAGCTCGGCCTAGTGGGGTTTATACCCTTAGCACTCATCGTCATGTTCAGTTATGGCGCCGCGATTCAAGCCCTGAGAGTCAGGAAATCGCAATTTTATCGCGGCATCGCATTTGGTACATTGATGGCAATGAATTCAATATTGATTCATTCATTCACTGAATTTAACTTACGCATACCCGCAAACGCTTGTCTATTTATGGTGGTCCTGGCACTGGGATGGGTGAGTTTGTACAGTGAACGGGGCGGAAAGGATGGCAGCGCTCTGAGACGACATAGGTCTAAAACCACATAGCTTGACCACGTAGCGCTAGCCCACATAGCGCTCGGCGACATAGCTCTTAGAAGATGTCATTCCTAGCAAAACAGCGCCGAGAAGGCATGGATGAGCGCGCAGATCGCACTAAGAAGATTGATAAGATACTGCGTCGGGGAAAGTCGAAATTTTTAAGGTGACTGCAGTTCGAGGGAACTGCGAATAGGCTGCAAATAATAAACAGCGTTCCAATCTAACTTGAGTTAATGGCGGACCGGACGGGACTCGAACCCGCGACCTCCGGCGTGACAGGCCGGCATTCTAACCAGCTGAACTACCGGTCCGCACTTTAAAACTCAAAGCAAGCTTTGGTGGGTGTTGCAGGGGTCGAACCTGCGACCTACGGCTTGTAAGGCCGTCGCTCTCCCAACTGAGCTATTGCGTTACTCATTGTTATTACACTACTTTTTAAAAGCTTTTGCCTCTTTCACCAAGCCTAAACCACACATAGGCCACATTGAGGTGAAACATGGCAACAATTACTAAGAAGAATGGCAAGCATCAAGTTCAAATTAGAAAGGTAGGCCAACCCTATCACTGCAAGTCTTTTACATATCTTGCTGATGCGCGGCAATGGGCTTTAAAAATAGAGAGTAAGTTTGATAGAGGTGAGCAACCTTACACCTTGAGCCCCAACGTTAAGTTCGATAATTTGGCTGACCGATATGCTGAAACAATAATCCCACAATTCAAATCAGCCAAACGCGAGGTTAGTCGCTTAAGATTAATGCAAGCGCGGATGGGAAACATCAGCATTGCGTCAATGACTAATACCTTCTTTGCAGAGTACAGAGACAACAGGTTGAAGAAAGTTTCACCCCAGACGGTAAAGCATGAAATCAACATTGTGCGACGCGTCATTAAACACGCTACACAGGAATGGGGTCTAGTCCTTCCGCTTGGTATTCCCAGTGTCAGGTTACCCAAGCTCCCCAGAGGTCGGTCAAGAAGAATCTCTGATGACGAACTGCAAAGAATCAAGCATCGCCTTTCACCAGTGGTGTCTGATCTAGTAGATTTAGCTTTAGAAACTGCAATGAGACGAAGCGAATTGTTAGCTATTTGTTCAGCACATATTGATTGGGATTGCCGTCACCTCAATATTCTTGAAACCAAAAACGGAATTAGTAGAACTGTTCCTCTCACCCTTAAAGCTTCAAGCACTTTAGCGAAGTATAGCAATGCTGACCACTGCTTCAGAATTGCTCCTGACAGCGTTTCTCAAGCTTTTAGACGAGCTGTTAAAGCAGAGGCAATCTTAGGCCTCACTTTCCATGATCTTCGCCACGAGGCCATTACACGCTTGTTTGAAAAAGGTTTAAGCATCCCGCAGGTTGCCGGAATAAGCGGCCATAATGATTACCGAATGTTAGCCCGATACACACACCTGCACCCAGTAAAGCTTGAATAAGGGGGTACGCAGGTGGCCGCACCCCCTACCCATAGGGTAATGGGGGGGTCGTATATTTTTCGGGGTTTTAGATGTTGCAAAGGTATTAAACAGAGGGGCGCTGAAGGAGCAGCTTATGACAGACGAAAACATAGTAAGTGAGCAAGCGGCTTTGAAATAGGCCTATGCGCCGTTAACGAAGAGCATAACGCATTCGCATTTGATCAGTAAGTCATCAACATCGTTTAATATCAACGGAAATACGTCGGAATTAGCCTCTTGCGACGATCTCTAATGTACTGGCCCAAGGAGCTTTAGCAAGGATTGGTAGTCTGCTGAAAGGAAGTGATTGAATATAAGTACGGGTAATGGAAGAGGCTTATATTTGTAGGTTGATTGGATTCTGTAACATATATAACCAATACTGATGTTTGTTCCACCTTAGTAAGTAACCTTCTGTTCTCCGTGAATCTATTGTACGTTCGTTGTATAACTCTTTCATAGAAGTCACGTTTAACACGCCCTTGTTAATTCTATTTTGGAGATCTGTTACTTCTTTATTGGGTTCTATTCTTATTTGATAATCCTGTAGTACTTCTTTAACAGCCTTGTTCATTACATCTGTTAGTTCTTCTTTGAATTGTTCTCTACAAATAAATGAATCATGTACACATAAAACAGGTTCTTGTTTATCCGTAAAGTGGTTGATAACTTTTGTTGCAATTTGTCCATCTAAATTCATGAATTCAACGCCTTTATCTGAGCAAAGGTATTGCTGTATTAATGCATGTTTCTCTTTGAACGCTGTTAAAAGCTCTTCAAGTTGGTTGTCTGTAAACCGTTTCCCTAGTGAACCTTTTGGCTGGGCACTTCTGAAAGCTTGGAACGCTTTTCTTTCTTCAGATGCGTTAAAGGCCATCAGGGCTAGACTTTTTACCCACTTCCTTTGTTCATCTTTGTTGTTACTCAATAGTAGTTGCAGCTGGTAGGGGTCTTGCAAATCTAGGCTGTGTCCCTCC